>Ga0101944_10001736_pt1 | contig 41799 bp, 43 predicted proteins | sample DewCreD2012metaG_FD_75245 | JGI IMG/M metagenome (GOLD analysis project Ga0101944, IMG submission 75245) | Hot spring sediment bacterial and archeal communities from British Columbia, Canada, to study Microbial Dark Matter (Phase II) - Dewar... ... | reverse complement strand
AAATAAGAGGGCGTCATTCGACCGCACAGCGTGAGGATGACGCCCTTCCTATTCGGCTGACACGGGAGAGTCGTTATTCTTCCCGGCGGCCGTTTTAGTCCGGGTAGATTTCTTTTTGAGCAGCCTTGAGTGTGTTTATCAGAAGAGCGGCCACGGTCATCAGCCCCACACCGCCGGGCACGGGAGTAATGAAGCTGCACTTAGGCGCCACTGCTTCGAAGTCTACGTCACCGACTAATCTGAAGCCGGACTTTCGGCTAGGGTCGGGCACGCGATTGATGCCTACGTCGATGACGACGGCGCCTTCTTTAACCCAGTCGGCTTGGACAAAATGAGGCTTTCCGATGGCTGCCACAACGATGTCGGCTCGGCGAACCTCCTCAGCGATGTTGCGCGTCCGCGAGTGAGCAAGCGTCACCGTACAGTCGCCCGGGTAGCCCTTGCGCGATAGGAGCAGGCTGATGGGTGTGCCGACGATATTGCTACGGCCCAACACAACGCAGTGTTTGCCAGCGGTTTCGATGCGGTAACGGCGCAGCATTTCCACGATGCCCAACGGTGTAGCGGGCAAAAAGGCGGGCATGCTCTGAGCCATACGCCCGAAATTGATGGGGTGGAAGCCATCCACATCTTTGCGATGATCAATAGCAAGGGTGATGCGCTCTTCGTTGATATGGGCGGGCAAAGGAAGCTGAACGATGAAACCGTCTACGTCGGGGTCGTTGTTGAGGTCGTGCACGATGCGAAGCAGCTCCGTTTCGGAAATATCGGCAGAACGGCGCACCAAGGAACTTTTAAAGCCCACCTGTTCGCAGGATTTAATCTTACTGCTGACGTATACTTCGCTGGCGGGGTTTTCGCCTACCAACACGGCAGCCAGATGAGGTATTTTGCCTCCTTGTTGTCGAATTTGAGCGGCCGTTTGCGCTAATTCCTGTTTGATGATTTCGGAGAGTTGTTTACCGTCGAGAAGTTGCATAGTAACGGGATATAAGGTTGTTTTAGCGAAGGTTGAGCAAAGAGTAGCCATCCGCGCTTTGCCAAGGGGTATTAGTTTTTGGGGACGCTATCCTCATGTTGCCAACGATGCTTTCCCACTGCGAGGCATGGTCGCGGTCGCCATAGGCCAGGGCAAAACCTATTTTCTTGCCGGCTTTGAGCAGTTTAGGGATGTTCTCAGCGTCTGCCCGGTACTGCTTGCCGTCGTACACTCGCAACGAATTTCCCAAGTGCTGGTATTGTTGCGGGTAATGCGCCGCACCCAGCAGTGGTCGTCGAAGGTTTGCCAGGTGCCGTCGGATGTGTTGTTACGTACGCGCCCGTCTAACAGGAGGTGGTATGCAAAGGCGTTGTGGTTGAGGGTATGATCGCCGCCCGAGGCGTCCTCATCAAGGAAGACAATTAGACAATCGGCTTGGCGCGGGTTTTCGGCGTCGGGAGTGGTGTTTTCAGTCAGCGTGTCGTCGTCAATTTCCACCAGCAGGTAGAGGTTATTTTCATCCCAGGCTATTTTGTAACGGCCTTGAAAGTCCGCCGGTTTTACAGGCGTGCCCTCCCAAAGTTCGCTGATAGAGTACCAGCGGGCGGTATCCCAAATGGCATCGGCGCCACTGCCGTCTACCACTGGGCTGCCGTAGGACACATCCACAGCGAGTTGGCTATTGGCCTTGTTAGAAGGGTTGGGCTGGCAGGCAGCCCAAGGGAGCAAAAGCAGCAGGAGAGTGGTGTCGTAGGCTTTTAATGGCATATGTATGGAGCAGGTTGATTAAGAGTGACAAATATTTGTTTTTTAGACTAAGAAATTTGCCTTAAATTAAGAAAAATATTTTGCAGAAATGGGTGCTCTCAGGTGCTCTATGGTAAAAGTTGACAAGGTGGTACCTTTGTGCGGTCAAGTGGCAAAATGTATTTTGGCAACTTGGTCTTTTGAGGGGTGCTCGAAAACCTGAGCGCATTTCATCTGTTTTAACGGTCAAAATTGCACCATTGTATGGAACCTTCTGCCTTTATGCCCATTGTGCTGCAGTCTATCGTGGCGCTAGCTTTTGTTGCGCTAGTGCTTATCGTTGTGCCCTTATTGGGTCCGCGTCGAAAAAGCCGCACTAAAGGTGAAAATTTTGAGTGCGGCGTGGAGTCGCAAGGCGACGCGCGCATGCCGGTATCCATTAAATATTTTATGACTGCCATCCTTTTCGTGTTGTTCGACGTAGAAATCATCTTTTTCTACCCGTACGCCGTCAATTTCCGGGATATGGGGTTAGAAGGCTTCTTAGCCGTGGTGCTTTTTGTCGCTATTTTTATTGTTGGTTTCTACTATGTGCTGCGCCGAGGCGCCTTAGATTGGGAAAAATAGCCCGCCCTTTGGCAGTACAATGTTGTCTTACTCTCCTTAAACCTAGTTTAGCCAAATGCTTACGCTAATTTTGCTAACTGCGCTTTACAAAATAGTACATTCGCTCAAAAAAAAGGAGGAAAAAGCATGAACCATACAATAGCAGAGATGCCGGAAGGTTTTGGCGGTGAGGGTTTTTTTGCTACGTCGCTATCAAAGGCTATCGGGCTGGCGCGTGCCAACTCGCTGTGGCCGCTGCCGTTTGCCACTTCCTGCTGTGGCATTGAATTCATGGCCACCATGGGTAGCAATTACGATTTGGCACGCTTTGGCATGGAGCGTATGTCGTTTTCACCGCGCCAGGCCGACTTGCTGATGGTCATGGGCACTATTGCCAAAAAAATGGCCCCTGTGCTTAAGCAGGTTTATACCCAAATGGCTGAGCCTAAGTGGGTTATTGCTGTAGGAGCCTGTGCCAGCTCAGGTGGCATTTTCGACACATATTCTGTACTCCAAGGTATTGACAAGGTTATCCCGGTGGACGTGTACGTACCGGGCTGCCCGCCTCGCCCCGAGCAGATTATTGACGGCATTCTCAAAATTCAGGAGCTGGTTAAGCACGAGCCTTTGCGCCGCCGCTACTCTCCTGAGTATCAGCATCTACTGGAAAAATATCAGATAGCGTGAATCCGGAACACATCCTCGCCCGCATCGAAGAGCGCAACCCTGGTGTACTGGAAAGCCACCATATCGCCTATGACGGGATGCTTACGCTTATTACGCCGCGCCAGCGCGCGTGGGAGTTGCTCAAATTTCTGCGCGACGACGAAGTGTTGAATTTCCACTTCCTGACTACCCTATGTGGCATCCATTACCCCGACGATCAGGGCCGCGAGCTATGCGTTATGTATCAATTACATAACTGGCCGAAGAAGGTCCGCTTGCGAGTAAAAACGTTTCTGCCCATCGAAGAGCCGCATATCGCTACGGTAACTGACTTATGGGCTACGGCAAACTGGATGGAACGAGAGACCTACGATTTCTTCGGAGTCGTATTTGATGGCCACCCCAACCTAAAGCGCATCCTTAACGTGGAAGATTTGGAGGTGTTCCCCCTGCGAAAAGAGTACCGCCTGGAAGATGGAACACGTACCGACAAAGACGACCGCTTCTTCGGACGCACTGGAAATGAAGGACGTCGCTTCGATTGAAAATAAAAAACGCGCTCGACATGGAAATTCAATCTTACATCACCTCGCTCGATAGCTTAGATGGTGAACTGGCCACCCTGAACCTGGGACCGACACACCCGGCGACGCACGGCATTTTTCAGAACGTGCTCAAAATGAATGGCGAGCGCATCGTGAGTGCGGAGCCAACTATTGGTTACATCCATCGTGCCTTTGAGAAACTTGCCGAGCACCGCCCCTACAACCAAATAACCCCCATCACCGACCGGCTGAACTATTGCTCGTCGCCCATCAACAACATAGGCTGGCACATGACGGTCGAGAAACTCGCCGGCATCGAGGTGCCCAAGCGCGCGCAGTACATGCGCGTCATCATCATGGAGCTGGCGCGTATTGCTGACCACCTCATTTGCAACTCGGTCATTGGCGTAGACACGGGAGCACTGACGGGTTTCACTTACATGTTCCAGGAGCGCGAGCGTATCTATGAAATGTACGAAGAAGTGTGCGGTACTCGGCTGACTACGAACATAGGACGCATCGGCGGCATGGAGCGCGATTTTACGCCGGCTTTTCATCACAAACTGCGGGATTTCCTAAAGACGTTCCCTAACCGTTTTGAAGAGTTCAATAGCATGCTGGAGCGCAACCGCATTTTCATGGATCGCACCATTGGTGCCGGCCCCATTTCTGCTGAACGGGCGCTCTCGTATGGCTTTACAGGCCCCAACCTACGCGCTTGCGGCGTGGATTACGACGTGCGCGTCATGGAGCCTTACTCCTCATACGAAGACTTTGACTTCATCATTCCAGTAGGTGTTCAAGGCGATACGTACGACCGCTTTATGGTGCGTCAAGAAGAAGTGCGTCAAAGCCTGCGCATCGTCCAACAAGCATACGAAAACCTGCCCGAAGGCCCCTATCACGCCGACGTACCCGACTACTACCTGCCCGACAAGCCCGATGTATACACCAAGATGGAAGCCCTTATTTATCATTTTAAAGTGGTGATGGGTGAGGTGCCCATCCCTCAGGGCGAGGTGTATCATGCCGTAGAAGGCGCTAATGGCGAGCTGGGTTTCTATCTCATCAGCGACGGCGGGCGCCAGCCTTATCGCCTGCACTTCCGCCGCCCTTGCTTTATTTATTACCAGGCCTATCCGGAGATGATTCGCGGCTCCATGCTTTCGGATGCCATTCTCACGATGAGCTCGCTCAATGTGATCGCGGGAGAGTTGGATGCCTGAAAGATCCTTTTTGTAGTTTTTTGAAATTACCAAACATATGCACGCCAACACACCGATAACAGAGGCTCCTTTTCGGTATTCCGCAGAGGCATTAGCCGAAGTCGAAGCCCTGAAGAAGAAATACCCTCCGGGTTGCGCTAAAAGCGCGTTGCTGCGCGCCTTGCACCTTGCCCAGGAAGAAAACGGCGGGTGGCTCAGCTTGGCGGCGATGGACCACGTGGCCGAAGTGTTGGGAATAACTCCCATTGAAGTGTACGAGGTAGCCACGTTCTACTCCATGTACAATTTACAGCCGGTAGGTAAATACGTGCTGGAATTCTGCCACACAGGCCCTTGTGCCATTGTAGGCGCTGAGCGACTGATCGAATATACGCAGCGCAGATTGGGCATTAAAACAGGCGAAACGACGCCTGACGGCATGTTCACTCTCAAAGAAGTCGAGTGCTTGGGTGCCTGTGGCTACGCTCCCATGATGCAGGTTGGCGAGTTTTACCACGAACACCTAACCGAAGAGAAGATAGACCAGTTTATCGAAGACTGCCGCGCAGGCAAGGTGAACAAGGGAACTTGGAAGATGCATTAAACCAACACCATCACAATAACAGGCGCCGTGTTGACAAGCAAACAAATAGATGAAATTCTGGCTAAAACTCCGCTAAAGCGGTACAAATACTTCATGCGTACGGCAGTGAAAGAGGAGCAGATCTGGAGCCTTTCGAACGACGAGGGTTGGCTATTATTAGACTTGGCTTCGAACCAGGACAAATCCGCTTTTGCTGTTTTCCCGCACGAAGAATTTGCCGAGATTTTTCACAGACAGGTAGGTTACGAGGGCTTCAGCGCCGTGCCATTGGATTTGTACGAGTTCATAGAATGGCTCGACGGTTTGGAAGCCGAGCATATTGAAGTAGCGGTATTTCCAACGCCCGATTTACAAAGCGTAGTCGTTCGTGCTGCGCATTTGAAAGATGATTTTCAGGCAGAGTTTGATAAAGATAAAGATGAAAACGAAGACTGAAGGCTTCTTTCTCAAAAAAGCATAACACCATGGGCAGAAAGTTGCTATTAGAAAATGCACAGATACCCGATATACATACCTATGAGGTATATCGGCGGCATGGCGGCTACCGGTCGGTAGAGAAGGCGCTCAGAACCATGACACCCGAAGAAGTTGTCGAAGAAGTGAAAAAGTCCGGCCTGCGCGGACGTGGAGGGGCGGGCTTCCCCACGGGGCTAAAGTGGTCTTTTTTGGCCAAGCCGGAGGGCGTTCCGCGCTACCTGCTGTGCAATGCTGACGAGTCAGAGCCGGGTACGTTTAAAGACCGCTACCTGATGCAGCGGCTGCCGCACTTGCTCATCGAAGGCATGATCGTGTCTTCCTATGCTTTAGGCGCCAATACCTCATATATTTATATTCGCGGCGAGTACACTTGGTTAGTCTTTCATTTGGAGCGTGCCATTGCAGAAGCTTATGCTGCTGGTTGGTTGGGCAAAAACATCCTCGGCACAGGCTATGCGCTCGACCTCTATGTCAGCCCAGGCGCCGGAGCCTACATATGCGGAGAAGAGACTGCGCTTATCGAGAGCCTGGAAGGCAAACGCGGCAACCCGCGCATCAAGCCACCCTTCCCAGCAGTCAAAGGATTGTGGCAATGCCCTACCGTTGTTAACAACGTAGAGACGCTCGCCTCCGTGGTGCCCATCGTCAATGACGGCGGCGAGGAGTACGCGAAAATAGGCATAGGCCGCAGCACGGGCACGAAGCTCATTTCAGCCTGTGGGAACATCAGGAAACCAGGCGTGTATGAAGTGGAAATGGGGCTACCGGTAGAAGAATTTATTTATTCCGACGAGTGGTGTGGAGGTATTCAGGGAGGCAAGCGCCTGAAAGCATGTGTGCCCGGCGGTTCGTCGGTGCCTATCTTGCCGCATTCCCTCGTTACCAAAACGGCTAATGGCGAAACGCGGCTGCTGACGTACGAAAGCCTGGCTGATGGCGGTTTCGCTACGGGTTCCATGCTTGGGTCGGGCGGTTTCATTGTGTACGACGAAGACCAATGCATCGTCCGGAATACGTGGAACTTTACCCGCTTCTATCACCACGAGTCTTGCGGTCAGTGCTCGCCCTGCCGCGAAGGCACGGGTTGGATGGAAAAGGTGCTTTGGCGCTTAGAAAGTGGCCAGGGTAAAAAAAGCGATATTGACCTGCTGGTGGACATTGCCAAAAAAATTGAAGGCAACACCATCTGCCCCCTGGGCGACGCGGCGGCTTGGCCTGTAGCGTCGGCCATTCGCCACTTCCGCGACGAGTTCGAATGGCACGTTCGCGAGCCGAAGCGCTGCTTGGAACGAAACTACGGCCTGGGAGAAGAAGCCGCCATTTTGGAAGAAGCGTAAAACTGGAGCAATTAAATCCACAAAGTCTAATCACCATTTGCGAGGCATGCCAAAAGTAAAAATAGACGGTTTTGAAGTAGATGTACCAGAGGGCACCACCATCCTGCAGGCAGCGCGCCAAATTGGCGGCGACGTGGTGCCGCCGGCAATGTGCTATTATTCCACGCTAAAAGGCTCTGGCGGAAAATGCCGTACTTGCCTGGTGAAAGTTGTGAAAGCCTCAGAAAAGGACCCGCGTCCGCTGCCCAAACTGGTGGCCTCGTGTCAGCAAACCGTCATGGAGGGTATGGAAGTGGCCAACATCAGCAGCGAGGAAGTACTCAACGCTCGGCGCGGCGTGGTGGAGTTCCTGCTCGCTAATCACCCCCTGGATTGCCCCATTTGCGATCAAGCGGGCGAATGCCATTTGCAAGACTTGGCCTTCGAACATGGCTTAGCCACGACGCGCTACGAATTCGAGCGCCGCACCTTTGAGCCTATAGACATCGGCCCCTACATCAAGCTGCACATGACGCGGTGCATCTTGTGCTACCGCTGCGTACATGTTGCCAACCAACTAACGGAGGAACGCGTCCACGGTGTCATTAATCGCGGCGATCATGCTGAAATCAGCACGTACATCGAGAAATCAATCGACAACGATTTTTCCGGCAATGTCATTGATGTATGCCCGGTGGGGGCGCTAACCGATCGCACTTTCCGCTTCAAGAGCCGGGTGTGGTTCCTCAACCCGATGGATGCTCACCGCGAGTGCGAAAAATGCTCGGGCAGAGCGGTGGTCTGGATGTATGGCGGTGAAATATACCGCGTGACGGCGCGCAAAGACCAATACGGCGAAGTGCACGATTTTATATGCAATACTTGCCGCTTTGACAAAAAGCAAGTGTCAGATTGGGTCATTGAAGGACCAACCCACATAGACCGTCATTCGGTCATTAGCCAGAACCATTACGAAAATGGGGCTAAAGTGGTGCGATGACGATGGCATCAGGCATCGAGAACACCGGACAAAACAGTCCGACACTAATTCGCGCGTCAGTCGAAGTGGTATTGCCCCCATACCTACCTGGAAACAGCGTAACACACGTCATTTTCTGATTACCTATGCTCCTCCTTTTTACCGCTTCTCTTCTCATAGAAAAATCCATCCTCGTGCTGGTGCTCTTTGCCATCACGCTGGGGGTGGCTGCGTACGCTACCCTGGGCGAGCGCAAAGTGGCAGCAGCTATGCAGGACCGCTTAGGTCCTGATCGCACTGGGCCTTTTGGCATCCTCCAACCCTTGGCTGATGGCGTCAAGTTCTTTATGAAGGAGGACTTTATGCCTAACTCGGCGGAGCGCTGGCTGTACATCCTGGCGCCGGGGGCCTTTATGTTTGTGGCCTGCATGACCAGTGCCGTTATCCCTTGGGGTACGGAACTGACGCTGTTTGGGCGGCCTATACCGCTGCAGGTAGCCGATTTGAACATAGGCATCTTGTACATTTTAGGCTTCACCTCATTGGGGGTGTACGGCGTCATGGTAGGCGGCTGGGCTTCCAACAACAAGTACTCGCTTTACAGCGCCATACGCGCCTCTGCCCAGATGATTTCTTATGAGTTAGCCATGGGGCTTTCGCTGATTGCTGTGGTGATGCTCACCGGTACGCTGAGCCTGCGCGAAATGGCTGAGCAACAGGCAGGTCTAAATTGGAATGTGTGGTATCAGCCACTGGGCTTTCTTATCTTTTTCGTGTGTGCGCTGGCTGAGTGCAACCGAGCGCCCTTCGACATGGCCGAGTGCGAGTCCGAGCTCATCGGCGGCTATCACACGGAATACAGCTCCATGAAGCTGGGTTTTTTCCTGTTTGCCGAATACATCAACATGTTCATCGCCTGCGCCGTCATTTCGGTAGTGTATTTTGGCGGTTATAACTTCCCAGGTCTTGACCCGTCGTGGTTGGGCGGCCTCATGGGGCCGATAGTGATGTTTGCCAAAACCTTCTTTTTCATCTTTGTCTTCATGTGGATACGCTGGACGCTGCCGCGCTTTCGATACGACCAGCTGATGCAATTAGGTTGGAAAACTTTAGTGCCGCTGGCTATTGCAAACATGTTGCTGACGGGTGTCGGTCTACTTCTACTTGGGAAATAAAAAAATCAGAGCTATACTTATGCAATCGCTGACCAATCGATCCAGAGTAGTAGTCAATAAAGAAATGACCTTTTGGGAGCGCCTGTATCTGCCGGCAGTTTTCAAGGGCATGTGGATAACCCTTAAGCACTTCTTTCGGACATTGCTGAAAGGCTCCAGTACAGTACGCTATCCAGAAGAGAAGCGCCCGTTTTCGCCTATCTGGCGCGGCTGGCATGTGCTCAAGCGCGACGAGGAAGGGCGCGAACGCTGCACCGCCTGCGGCCTGTGTGCGATAGCCTGCCCCGCCGAGGCCATCACTATGGAGGCTGCAGAGCGCAAGAAGGGCGAGGAGCACCTCTATCGCGAGGAGAAATACGCTGCTGTCTATGAGATAAATATGCTGCGTTGTATCTTTTGTGGCTTGTGCGAAGAGGCTTGCCCTAAGGAAGCTATTTTCCTGACCGACCGCATTGTACCGGCTGATTATGTGCGCCAGAATTTCATCTTTGGCAAAGACCTGCTCGTGGAAGGCATAGAGCCGGAAAAGCGCATTGATATCAGCAAGCGCCAAAAGCACAAGACAGAACAAGCCTTCGTCCATCCATAGTAAGCCTTACACCTATGACCCTTGCCGTTTTTCTTACTCTGGCTGTCGCTTCCCTGGTTTTTGCGTTACTTATGGTGCTGACCAAAAACCCAGTGCATAGCGTCGTTTTTCTGTTACTCACTTTTTTTGCCATCGCTGGGCAGTACGTCTTGCTCAATGCCCAGTTTTTGGCGGTGGTGCATATTATTGTGTACGCCGGCGCGGTGATGGTGCTTTTCCTATTCGTACTCATGCTGCTCAATCTGAATACAGAGGCAGAGCCTCGGCAGACGGCGCGCTGGAAGCTGGCTGCAGCATTGGCATCGGGCATGCTTTTCCTGACGCTAATAGGCGTATTGCGCGGCGGCACACAACTGCCCATACCTGAAAATACCGACCCTCATGTGGGTCTGGTGCGCAACTTAGGTAAAGTATTGTTTACGGACTTTGTAGTGCCCTTCGAAGTGGCCGGTATTCTCTTCTTGGCTGCCATGGTAGGTGCTGTATTGTTGGCCAAACGCGAGGTGCGATAACCCTGTTGAAAGTTTTTTCTGTTCTTCTTCCACTGAAAACACAACTCAACTCGATATGCTGGATGTTGTCAAGTCCGTACCTGTAGACTATTACTTGTGGCTGAGCTGTGCACTGTTTTGTATTGGCGTGTTTGGTGTGCTCATTCGTCGCAATGCCTTAGTAGTACTCATGTGCGTCGAATTGATGCTCAATGCAGTCAATCTGTTGCTGGCGGCGTTTTCCACTTACTTGTCTGATGCGCAGGGACAGATTTTGGTGTTCTTTATCATGGTGGTGGCGGCAGCAGAAGCGGCTGTAGGCTTGGGCATTCTGGTTATGATTTTCCGGAATACCCACACTACCGATATCTATTTGTTGGACAAGCTGAGAAATTAAACCCTATGGACGCACTTATTACCCTTATTCCTTTTCTGCCACTGATGGGGGCGGTTCTCAACGGGCTGCTGGGCTCGCGACTATCGGAGCGGACAATAGGTTTTATCGGCTCAGGCACTGTGCTGCTTTCTTTTCTGCTGAGCCTGTACCTTTTCATTCAAATCAACGGCGGTGCCGAGCCCATGCGCACCGCGCTGTATTCCTTTATGGCAGTGGATAGCTTCCACGTGGATTTTGCCTTTCTGGTGGACTCGCTGTCGGTATGGATGATGCTTATCGTAACAGGAGTGGGCTTTCTCATCCATGTGTATTCCATAGGCTACATGCATGGCGATAGAGGCTTCTGGCGCTTTTTTGCCTACCTCAACCTGTTCATTTTTTCGATGCTGCTGCTTGTCATGGGCGATAATTTGGTGATGCTGTTCTTTGGTTGGGAAGGTGTAGGGCTATGTTCATATCTGCTTATAGGCTTTTGGTATGAAAACCGCGTTTACGGCAAAGCAGCGCGCAAAGCATTCATCATGAATCGCATCGGCGATCTGGGGCTGCTGTTGGGCCTGTTCCTTATTTTTCAAATCTTCGACTCGTTTGCTTATGCAGATATCTTTGAGCGGCTGCCTGCGCTTCGCCTCGATCCTGGTGTACTGACCGTGATATGCCTGTTGCTGTTGGTGGGGGCCGTAGGCAAAAGCGCGCAAATACCCCTGTTCACTTGGTTACCCGATGCCATGGCTGGCCCAACGCCTGTTTCGGCGCTTATTCATGCGGCCACCATGGTAACGGCGGGCATCTATTTGGTGGCGCGCTGCCATCCGCTGTACAGCTTGTCACCACAGGCTTTGGAGGTGGTCGCTTTTCTTGGCCTGCTCACTTCGTTAGTGGCTGGTCTTATTGCCTTGCGGCAAAACGATATCAAGAAAATATTGGCGTATTCGACCGTGTCGCAATTGGGCTTGATGTTCTTGTCGCTGGGCGTGGGTGCTTATGCGGCGGCGTTGTTTCACGTAACCACGCATGCCTTCTTTAAGGCACTGCTCTTTTTAGGCGCTGGGTCGGTAATACATGCCCTGGGCGGCGAGCAAGATATTCGTCGCATGGGTGGCTTGCGGCGTGCGCTGCCCATCACTTATGGGACGTTTTTGCTGGCTACCCTGGCCATCAGCGGCGTGCCGCTGCTGTCGGGCTTTTTCTCCAAGGACGAAATCTTGGCCAACACCTTCGCGGGGGGCGGTGTGGCCTGGTGGGTGCTGGCAGCGCTGGGCGGAGGGCTGACAGCTCTCTACATGAGCCGTCTGCTGTTTGTCGCGTTTTTTGGTACGTTTCGCGGCACGGAGGAGCAGCGCGAGCACCTGCATGAAAGCCCTCGCGTCATGACGGTGCCACTTGTGGTTTTGGCAGTACTATCGGTGGCCGGCGGGCTGCTCAATTTGCCGCACCTGTTGCACGTGAACGGTGCGGAATGGTTAGCGCATTTTTTAAGCCCTTCTGTAGGGGAGTCGAGGCCGGCCCGCTTGCTGTCGGCACATACGGAATGGCTGCTCATGGGCGCAGCCTCGGCGCTGGCTTTAGTTGCTATTGGTTGGGCTTACTGGGTCTATGTGGGGCGTCAGCATGTGCCGCAAGACGAGACTCAGCTCAATCGCTGGGAGCGTGTGCTGGCTGATAAATTCTATTTTGATGAACTATACGATTGGGCTTTTGTCCGGCCTGCGGAGCGCCTGTCACAACTATTGCACTATTACGCCGATACTTGGGCTATTGATGGCGCCGTCAATGGTCTTGGGGCGGCAGTCCAGAAGCTGGGCGCTGAATTGCGCCGCCTACAAAATGGCAACGTAGAGTACTACTTGCTGGGCATGGTGATGGGTGCTGTTCTATTGTTCCTATCGCTTTGGTTTTAGTCAACAACATTATTTCTACTCCACCTTAGTTGTCCTTTGTCGTGTCTTTATTCCTCGTTCTTCTACCGATAATAGTTGCTGTGGTGCTGCTTTCGCTGCGCACCCTGCCGGCGCGAACTATAGCGCTGGCTACTACAGGCGCTAATCTGCTGCTGACGTTTGCCCTGCTGGCCGGTTTTCAGCGCGACGGGGCCTACCAGTACGAGTTAAACCTGCCCTGGATACCTCAAGCCGGCGTCGCCTTTCGGTTAGGGCTGGACGGTGTCAGCCTGCTAATGATATTGTTGACCAATCTGCTGGCGCCGGTGATTGTGGTGGCCAGTGGTGTGCGTTCGTATGGTATAGAGAACCGCTACTATGGGTTGGTGCTGCTCATGCTGGGGGCTTTGAACGGCGTATTTATGGCGCTCGATGGGCTGCTCTTCTATGTTTTCTATGAAATGGCGCTCATCCCCATCTATTTTATCTGCGCTATTTGGGGTAACGAAAACCGCATCCGCATCACATTAAAGTTCTTTGTTTACACCTTTGTTGGCTCGCTGTTTATGCTGGTAGCTTTGTTGGCGGTGTACTACCAAACAGCTTCGGATAGCATGTCGGCGCATTCGTTTCGTTGGGAGGCGTTAGTAGCCGCTGAGTTAGACGCGACCACAGCGTGGTGGGTAATGCTGGGTTTTTTCCTGGCCTTTGCAGTTAAAATGCCTCTCTTTCCATTTCACACCTGGCAGCCAGATACTTATGTGAGCGCGCCCATGGGTGGCACCATGTTGCTATCAGGCATTATGCTGAAGATGGGCATTTACGGCGTCATTCGTTGGATGATTCCGCTAGCGCCAGAAGCTTGGCATCACTGGGCGCCTATTTTTTTAGGGCTGGCGGTTTTTGGTATTATTTATGCCAGCCTAATTGCGCTTAAGCAGAGCGACCTGAAACGCCTGATTGCCTATTCTTCCATTGCCCATGTCGGGCTAATTGCCGCTGGTGTGCTGGTGTGGAACAAAACCGGCTTGCAAGGCGGTCTCATTCAAATGCTCGCTCATGGTATTAATGTAGTGGGTCTGTTCTTTGTGGCGGATATGTTAGAGCGCCGCATAGGTTCGCGTGCTCTTTTTGATATGGGCGGCGTAGCGCGTACGGCTCCGCGGCTGGCTGCCCTGTATTTCATCACCACTCTGGGCGCTATTGCCGTACCCCTGACGAATGGGTTTGCCGGTGAGTTTCTTTTACTCAATGGCGTGTGGAACTACCACTATGTATTAGGAGCCGTAGCTGGTCTGACCATCGTTCTGGGCGCGGCCTACATGTTGCGAGCGTACGGTTTGGCTATGTTGGGACAACCTGGAGTACACACAGAGGCAGTCGCTGACGCAGACCGCCGGGAGCTTATCGTGTTAGGGCTGGTGGCAGTAGGTGTGTTGCTGCTTGGCTTTTTCCCCAATTGGGTATTGGCCTTAACCGACGGCAGCGTGAACCGCATCCTGAGCGCGGTGCAACTGTAGGAGCCTACTTGTCTTTTTCCTCTTCCTCTTCCCAGTGGGCGAAAAGGTCGGTCTCGTCGCTGTATATTGGCGTGAGCATAGGTAACTTTATCCAAGTATTCTCCTCTGGACTAATAGCGCCCATGCGCAAAAAGCCCCCGGAGGCTTTGGCTACTTCTTCAGCCAGTCGGAGATAGCTTTTGTAGAGAGTTGCAGCGAAAGGAGGGTCTAACTTAGACAAAATAGGATTGGCGGCGGCAATTTTATCCGCCAACAGCCGGCTGCGGCTGGTGACGTCTGCTGGGAGGTTTTGCCATTCCTGCTCCAAATGCGCAGCAAACCCTTGGGCTACTAAGCGATAGTAATCGTCAAAGCTTCCTTCCTTAGCATAGGTACGAATACGCACGATGTGCTCTGACCATTCCCGCTCAGTGCGGTCCAGGTTGCCATCGGCGCCGCCTACTAAGGCCGTTATCCACACAGGCACTTGGGTAAGCAAGTCAACTTCTTCAGCAGTTAAAGTAGAAAAGGCTTCTACAGGTGCAGACATAAGGAAAAGATTTTGGCAAGGATAGGTTAGGCTGCGGTTGGCATGTATCGCCTATGCAAAGATAGGGGGTAATCGCTCACCGCTTGAAAGGATTTGCCCGGTGCGGTTGCGGTTTGCTCGTGTACCTTTGCCGCATGAATACAACACAGCGCACTTTAAAAATTTACAACAGCCTGAGCGGCAGAAAAGAGGTATTCACACCGCTACAGGAAGGGTTTGTGGGCATGTACGTGTGTGGGCCTACGGTGTATAGTAATGTGCATTTGGGTAATTGTCGCACGTTTACCAGCTTCGATATCATTTACCGCTACCTGTTGCATCGAGGCTACAGGGTGCGCTACGTGCGCAACATCACCGACGTGGGTCACTTAACTGACGACGGCGAAGACCGCATGGCCAGGGGCGTTCGCGCCAATAAAATCGAGCCAATGGAAGTTGCCCAGAAGTACACCCTGGACTTTCACGAAATGATGCGCACGCTGAACAATTTGCCGCCCAGTATAGAACCGCGCGCTACAGGGCATATTATGGAGCAAATAGAAATGGTGCAGCACATTCTAGCGCGCGGCTATGCTTACGAGCGCAATGGCTCAGTATATTTTAATGTCCGCAAATTCGCTCAAGAAAACCCCGGCGTCTATGGTCAGCTCTCGGGCCGCGTTTTGGAAGAGCTAATCGCTGAGAGCCGCGACAACCTCAAGAGCCAGGACGAAAAAGACCACCCAGCCGATTTCGCTCTGTGGATGAAAGCCCGCCCCGGCGACCTGATGGTGTGGAAAAGCCCTTGGTCAGTAGGTTTCCCAGGCTGGCATCTGGAGTGCTCGGCCATGAGTACCAAGTACTTAGGGACGACCTTCGACATTCACGGCGGCGGTGGCGATTTGAAGTTTCCTCACCACGAAAACGAAATTGCCCAAAACCACGGCGCTTGTGGTTGCTCCCCAGCTCGCTACTGGATTCATACCAATATGCTCCAGCTCAATGGCGCCAAAATGAGCAAGTCGGAAGGCAACTACATCACGCCGGAGCAGCTGTTCACTGGCGATAGCCCGCTGCTGAGTAAAGCCTACTCGCCTATGGTGTTGCGCTATTATTTCCTGCAAGCGCACTATGGGAGCGTGCTCGATATGACCGACGAAGGGCTGCTAGCTGCCGAAAAGGCCTATCGCCGCCTCATGGAAGCCAACAAAGTGCTGCAGGCGCTGCCCAGCGATACCACGGTTTACGATGGCTCAGAGAGTACCTACGACCGCGCTATTTTGCAACACATTGAGGAAGCCTATCAGGGTATGGACGACGACTTCAACACCGCCATTGCCCTGGCGCAGTTGAGCGAACTGAGCAGCTACGTGCACAAGATAGCCAACCATCAAATACCGCTCAACGACGTGGCGCCGTGGGTGATTGAGCGCATGAAAACCGTCTTCCGCGCTTTCATCTTCGATATCTTTGGCTTGCTCGACGAAACAGAGACCCCTTTAGGCAGCGACTTGGTAGAGGAGCTTATGGCGCTTATTCTCGACATCCGCACCACCGCTCGTGCTCAAAAGGATTGGGCCACCAGTGACAAAATTCGGGATGCCTTGGCTGCGCTGGGCATTGCTGTCAAAGATGGCAAAGACGGTACTTCTTGGACACGTCTGTAACTTTTTCAACTCTTTAGTCCATACGCTCATGGCTTCTTCGCTTTTTCGAAATAAGCGCCTGTGGATAGTAGCTTTGTTGGTGGTCGCTCTGGCCGTGCCTTACATCATGTACCTACGGCCAGGCTCCAGAACGCCAAAGCCTACGCCTGTGGAGCCGCCGCCAAAGGTGGTGGTGAACGTGCCCCCCTTCAATGCCGATACGGCTTTTTACTTTGTAGGAAAACAGGTCTCGTTTGGTCCGCGCGTGCCCGGCACACCTGCGCATAAAAAGTGCGCTGCTTGGTTGGTGAGCGAGTTTAGGCGCTTTGGTTTAGAGGTAGTCGAGCAACCTTTCGTGGCTAAGACCTACTTTGGCCCACGCGATGCCGTTAACATTATTGCTCAGTATCACCCCGAACGCACTAACCGAGTGCTTCTGTGTGCTCATTGGGACTCGCGCCACATTGCCGACAAGGATACCAAAGACACAGATAAACCCATCTTGGGTGCCGATGATGGTGCCAGTGGTGTGGCGGTGCTGCTCGAGATAGCTCGCATCTTGCAACAGCATCCTGTTGAGATAGGGGTGGATTTCGTCCTTTTTGATGCCGAAGATTTAGGCGACGACCGCTCCGAATCCGGCCAGTCGGTGATGGCGCAGGCCAGTAACGACCAAAAGACTCTAACGTGGTGCCTGGGCTCTCAGCACTGGGCACGCACACCGCATCGCCCCGGCTACACCGCGCAGTATGGCATTCTTCTCGACATGGTCGGCGCTCGGGGCGCGCTCTTCCCGCGCGAGGGCTACTCTGCCCAGAATGCTCCTGGCTTGCAAAATCGCATTTGGGAAATTGCCCAGGAACTGGGTTATGCGGGCTATTTCATCAACCGTCCGGGTGGATACATCACTGACGACCACGTCTTCGTCATGCGAGGGCTTCGCATCCCAGTGGTCAACATCATTAGCATACCCAATCCACCACCAGCGGCTTTTGGCGCACACCACCACACTCACCAGGATAACTTGGACGTCATTGACCGCAACGTCTTAGGTATGGTAGGCCACGTGGTTACCACGGTGCTTTTCCGCACAGCGGCCGGAGTGCTGATGTAAAACCACCCGCTTTTATTTGACGCTCATAACCATCACGTCACCTTCGCCGATTCCTGCGGCTTCCAGCTGGCGTTGGAGGTCTCGTCCCTGTGCTCTGGCCTCGCTTTCTCGGATGTGCACACTGCCTATTTTTACGAGGAAGCCCTTTCCCATATCCAAGCATTCTTCGGGCACCACCTCGCAGACGATGCCGGCCTTTCGGATTTTCTCGGCGCGGCTTTCGGCCAATTGGCGGCTGGCAAATTGGTTGTCGGCGATAATCCAGCCCCGCAAGTTGCGATATGGGTAGCAAGGCTGACTGGCGGGATCTGTGTCACCCTCAATACCAGAGAGGTCTATCGTCGGTATATTGTCCGAAGCCGTAGACGTACGTCCGACAGGAAGTGGGGTAGTGGCTTCGGGTTTGGCGGTTAATGTGGCCGCCGGCGATGGCTCGGGATATTGTTTGGGAACGCCGCGCGGTTTGGAGTCTTCGCCTTCATACAGGTAGCCAGGCTGGTCTTCCGGGTTGCCGTCGCTCAGGTTGGCGATTTCTTCTACGCGCACCTCGTGATAAGAAAACACGCGATAGACCAGCACTATGATAAACAAGCCGGCAACAAAGACTAACTGTTTTTGAATAGGTTGGCTGCTCATGAAGCGCTCCCATGTAGCTTCTGCCGTCTGGCGCGAACTGGACACGGCGTGTCTTACTGTCTTGCCCAGGGGGGCCAGGAGCAGGTGTTGCACTGGGCGTTTAGTTTTGTTCCAGGTGCGCGTCAGTGGACTGGGTAGTTTAGGGCGATATTGGGCAATTACGTTTACGTTGTGTGCCATGGTTTTGTACCAGTCGCGCTGAGTTATCCATTGTGCCGGGTGGCGGTCTTTTCCATAAAGCCCTAATCGCGAAGGTGCTACAACGACACGCACAGACCCATTGGCCGACACAATGGCCAGTCCAAAACCGTGATAGGTGCATTGTTCTTTGAGCACTTCCAAATAAGGATCCTGAGGCGCAGGGAAAACGTCGTCTGCCAGCGCAATCCACTGCTCGTCCGCATAGTAGCGCCTGAATTGCTCTATGGCATAGATGTAGCGGTATTTACGCCAACCGCGCATGGTGAAAAACCAGGTCAGAAAACCAATCAGCCACAAGCCCATCAAATAGCCTGCGTTGCCCGCAACGCCTAATTGCACCAACCACGGGAAACGGCTGAAATAGGCCACCGCATAGGCAACGGCGGCCGTTAGTGTGCCAAAGGCGGCACAATCCCAAAGGAAATACACCATGTTGAGAGTGTACTTCACTTCGCCAGCCTTGTCGGCGGAGGTGGCTTCAAAGGTGCTGACGAAATGTCGCCCGTCCGGAGTGAAGAAGGAAAACTGCCCATCGGCGATGATGCCGCCCTGGGCAATGTTGTCCGTAGTGATGGACTCAGTGCCAGGCACGTAGTCGTAGCGGTGCAGATAAAAGCCCTTCAAATATTTCGGGAAGATGCGCTTGATGTCGTCTTCAGTGAGCATGTAGAGGTGCTGTTGGTAGATAAGACAAAGATACCCGCCCGGCAAGGACATCTGGCTGGGCGAAAATTAGCACAATTATGTCGAACACATTGTTTTGCCTTGTGCTTGAATTCAAACAATCTGTCTAAAAAAATTACCTTTGCTGCACAAGCTACACCCTAAAGCCTGTTCAGTACTATGGACAATACAATACTCCTTTTGATTGGCGCTATTATTCTCGTGGCGGTATTGTTGCTCCTGCTACGCCGCGCGTCGGGCGGCGAGGCTATTTCCGCTGAAATATATCGCGACCTTCAACAACAGAACGAAGCATTGCGACGCACTTTGGTTGAAAAAGAGCGGGAACTGCGCGATGCTACCGCCACGATTGCCGCGCAGGAGCAGTCGCTAATCCATCAGCGCGAGATGCTGAAACGGCTGCCGGAAGATTTCGAGCAGCTGGCCAGCCGTCTGCTGGAGGTCAAGTCGCAGCGGTTCACTGAGCAAAGTGCGCAGCACCTCGATCAGCTGCTGACCCCCCTGCGCGAAAAAATCCGCGACTTTGAAGAAAGCCTCGAGCGAAAGTTTTCAGAAGAAATGCGCGACAAGGCGAGTTTGAAAAAGGAAATCGAGCAGTTGTTGTCGCTTAACCAGCAACTCAGCCAGGACGCCCGCAACCTGACCAATGCGCTCAAAGGCGACACCAAAGTACAGGGCAACTGGGGGGAAATGCAATTAGAAGTTCTCTTGGAAAGAGCTGGTTTGCAAAAAGGCGAGCATTTTGAAGCCCAGATTACGCTCACCAGCGACGATGGGCAGCTAAAGCGCCCAGATTTCGTAGTGCGTTTGCCCAACCAGAGGCACTTAGTCATTGATGCTAAAGTCTCCCTGACCGCCTTCGAGCGCTACTTCAACGCCGAAGACGCCGCCGCGCGCGAGCAGCATCTAAAAGCCCACGTGGATAGTTTGCGACGCCATGTGCAGGCACTGAGCAGCAAGAGCTACTCTATGCTCCCTAAGCTCAAGGCGCCCGATTTTGTTATCCTCTTTGTGCCCATCGAGGGCGCCCTTTCAGCGGCGATACAGGCCGACACGAATCTGCTCAGCGATGCTTTCAATAAAAACGTCGTCATTGCCACCAACACTACGTTGGCAGCGATTGTGCGCATCGTGTCCCATTTGTGGCGACAAGAAAAGCAGAACCGTTCGGCCGAGGAAATTGCTCGACAAAGCGGGCTGCTTTACGACAAACTTGTCGCTTTCCTGGAAGACCTGCGTTCCATAGGCACGCGCTTAGACCAAGCCCACCAGGCCTACAGCGACGCCATGCGCAAACTCTCCGCAGGCACTCGCCCCGGCGACACGCTCATCGGCCGTGCTGAACGCATTCGCGAATTAGGTGCCAAGACTACGCGCCAAATCCCCCCCGATTTCGTCGAGGACGTACCTAACGAGGAGGCCGACTCGGCGGCAGGTAACACTACTTGATATCTTCCGGTTTTTTGCCTGCAGCCTTTACTACAAAAAACAACGCTGTACCTACGAGGAGGAAGTTGATTACCGCATTGATGAAATTCCCTATCCTGATGCTGCCCAGCATGACACCGGAGAAGTCAGGGTTGCCGGTAATCATTCCTAAGATAGGGGAAATGACATCGTCCACCATGGAAGCAATCACTTTCCCAAAAGCGCCGCCAATGATGACTGCGACAGCCAGAGCTACTACATCGCCCCGAAGCAAGAATGCTTTGAGTTCTTTTAGCATAAGTCTTTCGTTTTTTTAATGTTGGCAAAAGCGATGATGCAGCAAATGTAGGATAACTCAGGTTCCTGTGCTCCCAAGGCGAAGAAATAAATATAGCGGCGTCAAGGCACCCAAAACAGCGCCGAGGCAAGGCGGTCAGCCAGCAAACGGCCTGAGCGGGTGAGGCGATAGTGCGTGTCGTTCATCTCCACCCAGCCCTCTGCTATGAAGCGTTGGATTTCCTGCTCAAAATAGTCAGCATAGGGCGCACCGAAGGCCCTTATCTCCTCATGCGCACAGCCCCACGCAGTGCGCAGACGAGCCATGACGTACTCGTTGTAGCGCTGTGCTGGCGTGAGCATCTCGCTTTCACAGGGTACATACCCCTCATTTATAGCCTTGACGTACAGCGCGTTATTTGCAATGTTCCACTGTCGGCTGACGCCATTATACGAGTGCGCTGAAGGGCCAATACCGAGGTAAGGTTTGCCCATCCAATAGCTGCTGTTATGGACGGCATAGCGGCCTGGCAGAGCGAAGTTGGAAATTTCGTAATGCTCATAGCCGTGCTTTTGTGTCTCGTCTATGAGATATTCCCATTGGCTGGCGGCCTTTTCCTCATCCACTGCCCGGGTTTTGCCTTTGCGCACAAAATGCGCTAAAGCAGTACCTTCTTCCACTGTCAGGCAATAGCAAGACAGGTGTGGGATACCAAAAGATAGTGCCAAGCGGACGTTCTGCTGCCAGTGCTCATCTGGCGCTTCGGGCAGGCCGTAGATGAGGTCAATGGTCAAGTTTTCGAAACCGGCAGCCATAGCCATCGGCACACAGTGGAGGGCCTGTTGGGCGTCGTGGGCGCGGTTCATCCAGCGCAGGTCAGCGTCAAAAAAGGATTGAATGCCAATGCTCAAGCGATTCACCGGAGAGTAATGGCGCAAGTCGTGCAGTTTATCCGCCGTCAAATCGTCAGGATTGGCCTCTAAGGTTATTTCGGCCTCGGAAGCCACTTCAAACAGCGCATAGATGCGCTCAAAGAGTGCCACTAACTCATCTACGTCGAGCAAAGAGGGCGTGCCTCCGCCCAGGTAAATGGAGGACAATGGCGCACCGCCCAGATAGTGACGCTGCAAATCCATTTCCCCTTGCATCGCTTTTAACAGTTCGGGCTTCAGGCGCAGCACCGTGGAAAAGTGGAAGTTGCAATAGTGGCAGGCCTGTTTGCAGAAAGGGATATGGAGGTAGAGTCCAGCCATAGCTTATACGGCTTCGCACTGAAGCACGAAGGCAGCTGACCAATCCGCGGAAGGAGCGAGCGAGATCAGCCCTTCGCCATTTTCGAAAGCATTGACAAGGCAGCTCATTGGCTCTATGGCGATGCTTTGGCGGTGCGGGGGGATAAAGAGCTGGAAAAACGGAAAGAGCACTCGGCTGAGCGAGAGCGTTATCGCATGGCGCGGGCCCTTGAGCCGAAGGTCGTATAGCGTCAGGTGTTCATTCACCCGGAAGCAGTCGTCGAACCCCGTCTCGCCTATGAGTTGGGTTTGCTCAAAAGCCGTGTAGAGCTCGCGTTGGCGAGCGGGGAGCCCTCGCTTGTCCAGAATTTCGCGGTCACAGGGGGGGCATTTCAGTTGGCAAACGTCAGTGCGCTCGGCCAGGCGGAAATATGGATGCCAGCCTAATCCGATGGGAATAGCTGCCGTGTGCCGGTTTTTTACCCATACACTCAGGCCAAACAAACCCCGATAGGTCAGGCTATAGGTTACTTCCATCGTTAGCGGGAAGGGATAGCCCGCATGATGGCCAGTATAGTCGAGCCGGCAGGTAATCTCTGCGTGCTCTTCAGTTAATTCGATGCGCGTAACGGCGAACGGCTCCCGGCTCGCAAAGCCGTGAATAGCCGTGTTCGTTTTTGGCTCGTTTATGGGAAACTGGTACTCCTGACCACCCCATTGGTAGCGACCGTCGCGCAGGCGGTTAGGAAATGGGAAAAGCAGCGCGCTTTTGGCCCACTCGCCCGCCTCCAGCGCTTCTGTTGTGGCATAACCATCCAACAGGCTTTCTCCTCGATAGCGCAGGTCAATAACAGTGGCACCTCGGGCGGGCACTATGCTGAAACTGTGTCCTGTTGTTGGAAGAGAAAAATCGTACCGTCTAAATCGGCCAAAGGCCGAGGTGTGCAATTCGAACATGGGCGAGTGGGTAAAAAAACAACGCTTCGGGTCCCGACAAAGGTAACGGCTCGACGCTCGAATTCTTTCCTATGTTTGCCCCATGCGGATAGTTTTCATGGGCACACCTGAATTTGCAGTGCCATCCCTTCAAGTGTTGTGCGACAACGGCTACGACATCCCCGCCGTCATCACAGCGCCCGACAAGCCCGGCGGCCGTTTGGGGCTAATACAGTCGCCCGTCAAGGTGTTTGCTCTCCAACACTACCTACGAGTGCTCCAGCCGGAGAAACTGAAAAACCCGGAATTTTTGGAAGCCTTGCGCGCCTGTCGCGCCGACCTGCAAGTTGTAGTGGCTTTTCGTATGTTGCCCGAAGTAGTGTGGTCTATGCCACCCTTGGGAACGCTCAACCTGCACGCTTCTCTCTTGCCTAAATACCGGGGCGCTGCTCCTATTAACTGGGCTATCATCCGCGGCGAGACAGAGACGGGACTGACCACTTTTCTGCTGCGTCACGAAATTGACACAGGCGACATCCTCTTTCAGGAGCGGCTCTCTATCGGCGAAAACGAAACAGCGGGCGAGTTGCACGACCGTATGATGCACCTCGGCGCCCAGTTGGTGCTTCGCACAGTTCGAGCTATAGAGCGTGGAGAGGCGCATGCTAAACCTCAAGTTGAAACTGAGGCCAGCCATGCGCCCAAAATTTTCACGGAAACATGCTACTTGCGCTTCGACCAGCCTACCGCTCAGGTACACAACTTTGTGCGCGGACTAAGCCCACACCCTGGCGCCTGGGCTCGCTTTGAGGGTAAGGTCTTCAAAATTCTTCGAACCCTGAAGGAAGCGACTCCGCCAAATGTGCCGCCCGGACACTTCGTATTGCCTAAAAGCGGCGGTGTTTGGGTGAGCACGGCCGATGGCCACGTCCAATTGCTCGAGGTGCAGCCCGAGGGCAAGCGCCGCATGTCGGGCGAGGATTTTCGCAACGGCTACGGCTCGCGCTTAGTGGGGGGCGTCCTGACGTGAACCCTATAGTTGTTGGCTTGTTTCCTTGGTCAACTATTGCCCGATTTCACCTGAACCATTTCACCACTGTGGCTACCGTACGTTTTCTTTTTGAAGATAAATCTATCCCTGAAAAAACAATCACTGGCGACTTAGAGGGGCGTTCCATTCTGGAAATAACGGAGGAGTTCGACATCCATCTCAACCACAACTGCGGCGGGGTATGTGCATGCTCTACTTGTCATGTGTACATTGAAAAAGGAGAGGAATTCCTCGAGGAAATTTCGGAGAAAGAAGAAGACTTCATTGACCGAGCCATCAACCCCAGATTGGAAAGCCGCTTAGGGTGCCAGTGTGTGATTTTGGACAACAACGCCGACATCGTCGTAACCATTCCCGATCAGCGCCGCATTATTGGTCATGAACACTGATAGGCTCCTCATACAGCGCAACAGCTAGGAGGGCAAGAGCGAACTCAGACCACCGCCGCCACCCTCGGTGCTGCTGGCTCACAGCAGCAAAAATCCGGGTAGCACGCGTGCGCCAATCGGGCATAGCGGCTATCAATTGCTGCAAAATGCTTGATTCCTCCTTAGCCTTGCGCTGGGCCCAGCGCTGAATAAGTCCTTGTATCAACGGCCGCACGACAAATAGCCAGGCTGCCAATACCGCCAGCGTGCGCACGACAGCGTAAATAGCTTTTTGCATTCCGCCACCATTTTCGGTCCCCGTCAGGAGAAAGGTGCCAACGATGAACAACAGCACGGCTACCAAAAAGGCTATTTTTTTTGGAAAAGACGGCTTTTTGCCGCCCATTTCGACCTGCGGCGCTGCCTCCACGGCGCTAAGGTATTGCTGCGAACGCTGCAACAACAAGCCGGGCAAACGCGGTATCCAATAGCCCAGCACCGCGCCCCAGAGCGCGTAGAGACCTACGTATGCCCAGGCGATAGACCAAGCCCACGACACGTCGCTTTGCAAGCCAAATTTTTTGAGCACATCGGCCACAAACAAGTCAGCGGCCTCGAAGAGCGATTTCCCAAAAAACACGTACAACATCAGCAGTTTTTGCAGTGCCGACTCGGCAATGGCTACAAAGCCGTAGAGAATAGTCGTCAACGAGCTTGGCCGAAGATAGCCCAGCAGCAGCGCGCCCAAGGCCCCTTGAAAGCCCACAGCCACATACGCCTGTGGAGGCGAGTGTGGACTGACGACGGCCTTGACCAGCATCACTAACGCCGTGGCGCGCATGATGGTGGAAGCCGCTGGCCGCTCTGCATAGGCCAAAAGACCCACGCAGAGAACGGCAAAACCGCCGACAAATAAGCCTGTGAAGGGCAGTTTGAAAGCGTGCATCAACCCGCCTAAAGCGCATTCGGAAAAGGCCCACAAGGCCGTAATGCGAAAAGTGATGTCTTTCATACGCGCTCAAAGGTAGCGTGTCCGATGGGTTCGCAGCTCGTTACCGGCGTTTCCCTTGTCGCCGTTTCCACCAACTGATGGCTCCGAGCGCCAACCCCGGCAGGCCTATCCAGAAGACCTCGCTGGCCAGAATACGCAGCCCCCCTCGGCTAAAAAATTCGCCCACTTCTAAAGGCGATACTCGGATGACCCGCCAGGGCAAAAAGAAACGCTCCTCGCTGAAGGGCCACCCTAACGCACACCCTAAACCGCCCGTAGTGGCCATGTCTAACAGCGGGTGCGAGACCGTCGCCAGAATAAACCACAAGGCCATCAGCGGCCACTTGCGCTGGCGCCTGTAGAAGAGCCAGCCAACGGCTAACCCCAGCCCTATGGCAAAACCTATCGAGTGCGTCCAGCCGCGATGTCCCCAGATATTTTCGTAAGGCACGCCTAACGAAAAGGCAAGCACATCGGCATCGGGAGCCACTGCACACAACGCCGCCAAGGCTAAGCTTCGCGCTTGCACTTGCCCAGGAAAGAAAGCGTATCCAAGGGCAGAAGAAGCCATGGCATGACCAAATATCGAAGGCATAGGGGGCCAAACCAAGTTTATGGAAGAAAAAAGGGCGCAGTCAGGCAGTCGTTGGCGTATTCGCAGCGCAGCAGTCGTTGGGTAAAGGTGCCGTCCTCGTCGTCCAGGAGATGCCGCAGCAACTGGGCGTAGGTTAGAGAGAAATCAAAAAGTGCCTCGTCGGTCAACCGATGCGTCCCAAAAGCAACGAAAGGCGGCAGATAAACCAAGCCACACAGGCGAGCCGTCTGTTCGAAGGGCAATAGAAACTGCCGCAGCGTGTGCTGATGAAAGCCCTCTAACCGGTAAGCATGCTGCCCCCCACCTGTGGAGACGGCCTGCAACAGCCGCTTCCCTTTGAGCGCATTTCCCCCCGGACCATATGCCCAGCCAAATGCCAGCACCAGGTCTATCCATTGTTTGAGCAGTGGCGGGCAACTGTACCAATAGACAGGATGCTGCCATATCACCACATCGTGCTCCCGAAGGAGCGCTTGCTCGCGGTCAACATCGATGAAAAAATCGGGATATTGCTCGTAGAGGTCGTGAAAAGTGAGTCGCGGATCGTTGGGCAAGTTTTGGAGCAAGAGTCGATGTGCACGCGAATGCTCAAAGGCTGGATGTGCAAAAATTAGCAGGGCGCGAGGCATGAGACAGGGCGGAATGTCGTTAGCGATGAATGACCAGAGGAAGGGTTTCGGAAAAACGGCCCGATTGCACTTTCAAACAGTAAAAACCCAGTCGAAGCGCGGGGATTTCTATCTGAAGCGGAGGGGAGTGCCCCTGCAGGTGTTGCTGCCAAATAAGGCGACCTGCAGCATCAAAAAGCCACAGGTGCTCGACCGTGGCCTTATCCTCATCCGATTGGAGCCATAGGGTGGCAGAGCCGAGCCCTACCGAGGCTCGCCAGCCGCTGGCGTCAGGGCGTTCGCGCAAAATAGGTGAATAGGTGTTCGCTTCGTTCCAGTCCACTAGGCGCAAGCGATAGAAGTTGTCAACAAGTAAGGGTTGATTGTCGTCAAAGGTGTACTCCGAAGGGAAGTTATTGGCGGCCACGCTCCCCAAGGCTTCAAAACGCTGCCCGTCAGCGCTTCTTTCCACCACGAAGCGCGCTGCTTGTTGCTCGGAGCCAGTGCGCCACTCCAGGCGAATGGTGCCTTTTCGTGGCTTGCGCAATCGGAAGGAGATAAGTTCGACAGGCAATGGAGCACAAGCAATAGAGCCAGTAATCTTGCCTGCGGCTTCGTATTGCGCAAAGCGAGCGGTGAAGAGAGGTCCGGAGGCGTAGTCATTTTTCAAAAAACGGTCTAACCACGGGCGTACAAAGTAAAGAGTAATAGCGCGCTGAGTATCTGCGGGCATAGGCGGCCCGGCGGGGTTACAAGTGAATTCGCCAAAAGAGCAGTTGAAGTTATTAGTGGCAAAATTGCAATGCCCGCCGCCTACTAGCGAGAGATAGGCCTTGCAGTCGGGTAGCGCATTGTACATAGGCACCTGGTGCTGGGCCGGCGGCGTAACACAGTCGGCAGAGCCGCTGAACACTAGGCTGGGGCAGTTCACGTTGGCTGCCGCGGCAACAGCCGAAGGGTTGGTCTCCGCAGCCGCAAAAGTGATGGTCGCCGATACATTGGCATTGTTTTGAGCCGCCAAATAGGTACACCCGCCGCCCATAGAGTGGCCCATGATACAGGCATCGGCTTGCACGCGCTGATAAAAAGGCGAAGCGCTATTGTTATTTTCCGAGTAGAGCTTCTCCACCAAGAAGGCCATATCGGCTGCGAAGGCCGAATGGCTGGGAGAGAAACCTGTCTCAGTGTTGGGAACCGCCACGATGTAGCCCTCTTGTGCCAGATTATTGCCCCAAAAAGCGTACGGCGCATAGTTCATCGTGAAACCATGCCCAATGACCACGACCGGAAATTGCCCGCTGGCTACCGGCTGATTAGCCCCGGGAGCCGTAGCTGGGTAATACAGGTACGTCTGGATGTTGCGGTTGTTGCGCGCAGGGTCCTGGTAGGTAACAACACGGGTGCCGATGGGGTAGGGTTGTGCTTGCGCCGATGTCGCTATCCCCCCTTCAATAGAAAGCCCAACCACTACGGCAAACAGAGGTGTACGAAGCAGAGAGCCGTTCTTCCCAAGGCATTTTTGTAAGAAGTCTGAGGCCATCATGGACGAAAATGTGCAATAGAAGAAAAACAAATTTACTCCAAAGTATGCGGTCGTTTTGCCCATAACAGCCAGTTCGGCGTTCAGTTGCTAATCGCTCCACCTCAAACGACGCGCCACTGGCCGGTGTAGTTGTGAGGCGTTAAGGCCAATAGTTCCTCTTTTACCTCTTCCCGCACGTCTAAACGGCGGATGAAAGCGTGCAGGTCAGCCGAAGTAATCGTCGGGCGTCCGCGGGTAAGTTCTTTCAGCGCTTCATAGGGGCGCGGGTAGCCTTCGCGCCGCAGAATAGCTTGAATAGCCTCAGCCACCACCGCCCAATTGTCCTCCAAATCGTCGTACAGCTGGCCTTCGTTGAGCGTGAGCTTGCCCAGCCCTCTCAAAATGGCCTTTAAGGCAATGACCGTATGGGCCACAGGTACGCCCAGATTGCGCAGTACGGTGCTATCCGTCAGGTCGCGTTGAAGTCGGCTAATGGGCAATTTTTCGGCGAAATGCTGAAAAAGTGCGTTGGCTACGCCTAAATTACCTTCAGCATTCTCAAAATCAATGGGGTTGACTTTGTGCGGCATAGCCGAAGAGCCCACTTCGTCCTTGACGGTTTTTTGCCGGAAATATTCCAGCGAGACATAGGTCCACACATCGCGGCAGAGATTGATGAGCACCGTATTGATACGGCTCATGGCGTGACATTGAGCAGCTAAGCAATCGTAATGTTCAATTTGGGTAGTAGGGTTAGAGCGCTCCAAGCCTAAGAACTCATGCACAAAATCATCGGCGAACTGGTGCCAATCGTAGTCTGGATAAGCCGCGTAGTGCGCGTTGAAATTGCCCGTAGCTCCGCCAAATTTTGCGCGATGCGGGATGGTCTTCAATTGCCTTACTTGCTCGTCTATGCGCGCGACGAAGACAGCCAACTCTTTGCCTAAGAACGTTGGCGAGGCCGGTTGGCCGTGGGTTCTGGCCAGCATAGGTACGTGCGCCCATTCCTGCGACAAATGGTGCAGATGGTCGCGCACGCGCTCCACCAGCGGATAGAACACCTCTTCCAGCGCGCTTTTCAGCAGCAGCGGTATGGCAGTGTTGTTTATGTCTTGCGAGGTCAGGCCAAAGTGGACAAATTCACGCAAGTGCCCTAATTCCAGTGCATCGAAGCGCTCTTTTAGGAAGTACTCCACCGCCTTAACATCGTGGTTAGTGGTGCGCTCTATGGTTTTGATGTATTCGGCGTCGGCTATGCTGAACCGCTCGAAGATGGCGTTCAGCTCGTCTATTTTGGCTTCATCGAAGCTAGCCAATTGAGGCAGGCCGTACTGACAGAGAGCTATGAAATATTGAATCTCGACAAAGACCCTATGGCGAATCAGCGCGTACTCGCTGAAGTAGTCCGACAATTCGCGTGTGGCGTGCGCATATCGGCCGTCAATCGGAGAAATAGCGTGCAGCATAGCAGTGAAGGGACACGGGTTTACGCGGGGGGACGGCGTTCCTGCGTTTGCGCAGGTTTCCAACGCCGGTACTTATCGAAAATCTATTTCCGTATCGTCGCCAATGTTGAGGGCCAGGTTAAGACCTCGTACTGACGAGCCAATACCGATGACGGAGTGGCGCAGTACCACGTCTTCCAGCGAGGCTTGGCTGCCAATAATGCTGTCCTTGATGATACTGTCCTTGATAGACACACCATTGCCTATAGTGACGTTTGGCCCGATGATGCTATTAGCAATCTGACAGTCGTCGCCAATGGATACCGGGTAGATGATAATGGTGTTGTCGAACACCGGCAGGGTGAGGGCATCATCGGCGTAGCCGCGCTGACTTAGCAACATAGCGTTGGTTTCCAGCAGCACTTCCTTTCGACCGCAGTCAAACCAGTTCCGCACAGGGACAGCCTTAAACCGCTCGCCTTGCTCAATCATGAACTGCAGTGCATCGGTTAGCTGGATTTCGCCGAAGGTGCGCACATTTTGGTTCATTAGGTACTCCACGCTCCGCAGCAAGAGGGGCACATTTCTGATTTTGTACAGCCCCACGATGGCCATGTTCGTTTTCGGAATACGCGGCTTTTCCACAACGCGCACCACAAAGTCGTTGCTGTCCAATTCGGCCACGCCAAACTCGCGGGGAGTATCCACCTTTTTCACACCTAAGCAAGAATACGGACACTGGAGCATCTGACTGAGGTCGGCGTCGAAGATAGTGTCGCCAAAGGCAATAAAAATTTCTTCTTCGTCCTCGATGGCTTCATGGGCTGTCCAGACGGCATGACCGGAACCCTCGCGGCTTTCCTGGTACACAAATTCCGTTTTCAAATGGGGATACCGCTTCTCGATAAAGCTGCGCACCTTCTCGCCTAAGTAGCCTATAACAAAAACAAACTCACTCAGCCCTGCTTCGGCCAGTTTGTCCACGATGAAGCAAATAATGGGCTTACCCGCTACCGGCATGAGAGGCTTGGGCTGGGTATACGTGTGCGGTCGCAAGCGGGTGCCAGCTCCGGCTACAGGAATGACGACTTTCACAGTTCAGTTTTGTTGCCAGGCAAAGGTAGCGGCTACGCGGGCAACCCGATAGAGCGTTTTTTATCTAAGTAAGTGGCTAAAAGAATGCTCTGCTGTCTCCTCAATGTTTTAGGGATTACGGCGTTTATGCCGGATAAACTGCCATTTACACGTAGTCTAAACATATTGATGCTATGCAAAATGTCCTTCTGTTATTGTCCATCGGAGTAGTGAGCCTCTTCTCCAACTGTACCCAGCCCAAAAGCGCAAAAGATGACACAGGCGGAGAAGAGACCAATGCTGCGCAAGAGGACTACGGCGGCCTTTTCCTGTATTCGGAGGCAGGAGACGGTTGGGAATGCGGTTCGCTGCGCTTGGTGCCCATTACGCTGAACAAAGCGGCCTCTTTGGGAGATAGGGGGCTTATAACACTTGACGAGGCCATGCAAAAGCCTGGCTTTCGCGTCATGGAAAAGAAAGAATTCGGACGCCAAACAGAAGGGTGGTTTCGTGGCTTAACCGTACAGAATAAGACGGAACACCCTGTTTTATTATTGGCTGGAGATGTTGTTAAAGGTGGAAATCAAGATCGAGTAATTGCCCAAGATTATATTATACCGGCGCGAGGGTTGCAAAACATTGAAGTGTTCTGTGTGGAGGCTGGGCGCTCCCATTACTACGACCCCAACGCAGCAGCATCCGAAAAGCAGTTGGCTGGCTTCTATGGCTATCACAGCGTCTGCAGCCCAACGGTGCGCAGTAAGGTCTACGCAGGTGAACAAAGCGCCGTTTGGAAAGCAGTGGCGCAGGTAACTCAGGCTAATCAAGCCGAAACACCTACGCAGACCTACGCGGCTATCGGCAGTGAAGACGGCACTAAAGCCAAACGGGAAGTTTGCGTAAATAGATGGAAAGAGCAGTTCCAGCGCATGCCTAATGCGGTTGGCTTCGTTGCTGTTAGCAACGAAAGGGTTGTTGGTGTCGAAATCTTTTGCGATCCTGGTCTTTTCGGTCGTCGCTTGCACCCTTTACTGGAAGGCTTAGCCGTAGAAGCGGTGGCCAGCAATACCCTGGAGCAAGGGCGCGCCATTAGCCCTGAAGATGCTTTTCGCCTGGCAGCAGCTCAGACAAACGCCAAGGCCCCCAGTGTACCGCAGATTGGTAAAACGACTCACCAAGGCACGTGGGTACACCTGTATAGCCGATGGTGAGTGGTTGACGCAGGCTACTCCAGTAGCCCGCGGCCTTCTTTGACGATTCGGTTTTCCCGCTGAAGGCGCTTCATCAGGCGGTCCAAGACGCCGTTGATGAACTCCCGACTGTTTTCTGTGGAGTATGTCTTAGAAATTTCTACAAACTCATTGAGAGTGACCTTCACTGGGATAGTAGGGAAGTGCAGCAGCTCGCACAGGGCCATTTTGAGCATGATCATGTCCAGAATGGCTACCCTGTCGGGGTCCCAGTTTTTGAGCATAGGGGCAATAAGTTCAAAAAGTGCCTGATCTTCCTGGCACGTTTTTCGGAGCAGCTGTTCTCCGAACTCCCGCACCGTCTCATCGGAAGGCTGGAACTCCTGGTAGAACTCGCCTTCTAACGGCATGGCCTTTAGGGTTTTCTTCATGGCCCCCACAACCAGCGATTCATCGTCATCCCAGTTGCTGTATCGGTCTTCTACCATCTCGGTAAACAGGTCATTATTGACCAGAAAGCGATACAACTCGAGCAGGATTTTGATGTGTTCTTCTTTTGTAGGCTCATTCGAGGCTAGATATTGTTTGCAGACCTCCGTGGCGTTGAACGCCTGATATATCTGCCGAATCTGCTCGGAGTCAATGTTTTCGTGAGCGTTGTACTTGGTCACCAGTTGGAGGAAACCCACGTTAGTCGCCAGGCTTTGCGTACAGGGATTTTTGTACAAGCGCGCAGTAAAATTCTTGTCCTCTTCAGTAGGCACCATCTTAGCCGCCCTAATTTCTACGTCTTTTTCGGCATATTGCGCGACCCGCAAAAGCAAATAGAGTTGGAAAATGTACAGCTCGAAGGTTTTCCAGATGCCTTCGTTGTACAACTGCACCACGTCGGAATAGGTCAATTGTTCATCCCGGTTCAGCATGTACAACAGCTGCATGACTTTTACGCGGACGCTGCGGCGACTGATCATAGCCTTTTCAAATAACTAATAAGAAACAAGGGGGCGCTTGGAGGGCAGAATACTATTTCCAAAGCTGCCGCAAAGGAACACAAAAGCGCTCACAAGCACAAGAAAGTTTTTTGTACTTGGATTTCGCGTGGGCAAAGGAGAAGAAAAGCGCAATAGCCGTTTTTTAGCGGCCTCCACTGACGCGTTTAGTGCCGCACTACTCGGGTGCTTTCGACAGCGTGCTCGGCAATGATTGCGACCACATACGTGCCTGGCGCCAAAGCGCTCACGTCGAGCCAAAGGCTGTCGGTAGGCTGACCTGAAAGTGACTGTACGCTCACCACTCGCCCTGTGGCGTCAGTAATTTGTACTCGCACAGGTCGGATCACGTCCGAAAAGAGGAGGCGCGTAGCGTCGCGTGCAGGATTCGGGAAAGCCCGTAGCCCGATGGTCGAGCGGTATTGCTCTGGTGCATGCAGCCCGACACCTTGCACAATGGCAATGTCGTCCACTTGGAGGATGTTGTCGTCGTGCGAGTCGTGTACAAAGGCAACGTAGATCCTCTTGCCTGCGTAATTCGCCAGACTCACCGTATGTGGTTCCATTAAGCCGCGGTTGTTAGGGTAGTTGTCGTCAGCGGGTATGAAATAAGTAGTGTCGCGAAAACCGCTAGCATGTATGTAACCAGAAGAGAAGAGGTAGTCCTTAGGGTCGAGCGAGAACGGCACTAAAGCTGTTATCATTTCTGCTGCCACGAAAAGTGTATCCCGGAAAGCGCCATCATAAGCAGCGTTGCTCGTCGTAGAAACCAGCACCTTGTACCCATCTAAAAAGGCAGGCCCTTCAAACGATAACGAACGCCAGCTGAGCACGGCTTGTGTGTCTGAAATAAATATCGGTGGAGTGATGAGCCAGTTTTCATTGTGTTTTTTGGCGTCTTCCAGGTAAGAGCAGCTCGTGAACGCCGAATTAGTGCTGTCGCCTAAGTCACTGTCCCAGAACCAGTTGCCAGGCACTCTGCCGAAATCACAAGCAGGGGGCACTTGGTCTGCGTCCCAATTTACCCATTGCAAGTCGTTGCCCGAGGGGAAGAGCAGCATAGTGTCGGTAGGGTCCACCTCGAAACGCTGGAGAAGCAGCGTATCCGGGGCATGGCGCACCTGGGCGTCTGTCGAACAGACTCCTGTCAGCAAAGTCAAAACAAGCAGCCATCTCATGCCTATCCAGTGTTTTGTGTGAGCCAATGCGCCAACTCTTTCTCCAAAAGGTTCGCTTGCACAGGCACGACGCCCGGAAATTCACACACCTGGCCACCTGCCAGGTTAGATAGCGCCGCAACCATTGTATGCTCCAAGCCTGCTGTTAGCCCCAGCGTAGCTATGCTGATCACCGTATCGCCTGCGCCACTGACATCGGCCACTTTTCGCGGCGATGTCGGGTAGAGTCGTGCGCTTTTTTCATCGTCCAAAAATAAGCCTTTTTCAGACAGCGTGATCATAATGGTGGAGCAACTCAGTTTTTCCCGCAGGAAAGCCGCTGCGGCGCGCAACGATTCCACGGTAGCCTCTATGTTAAAAGGCACACTATCGCGCACCTCTTTGAGGTTGGGCTTGAATAATTCAACACCTTGATAGGCGAAGAAATTTGCCTTCTTTGGGTCAACAGCGGTAAATATGCCTCGGGCTTTGGCCTGTTGGAGTAAGATACTGATGATTGAAGGGGTCAGGACGCCCTTGTTATAGTCCTGGAAAATAAGCGCCTGCACAGGGTGGGTATCCAACAACTTTTGCACGTGTTCGATAAAAAGGCGTTCCTCGGCAGGGCTTAGGTCGTGCACATCTTCTCGGTCAATGCGCAGCATCTGTTGATTGTTGCCCAGCACGCGCGTCTTAACGGTCGTTTTTCGGCCGGGTAGAGACAGTAAGCCCACGGAAGTCAGGTCGGCAGCGGGCAGCAAAGTGCGAAAGGCTTCGCCCTCAGCATCATCGCCTACAACACTGCAGAGAATGGCCTGAGCGCCTAAAGCCCGCAAGTTTAGCGCCACGTTGGCTGCGCCACCTAAGCGATCTTCGGTGTGGTGGTGCAAGACCACCGGTACGGGTGCTTCTGGCGAAATGCGGCTCACTGTCCCCATCAGGTAACGGTCGAGCATGCTATCGCCTACCACCACAACATGCTGATGACGGAGGCGGGCCAGGATTTCAGATGCGTTCATGCAGAGAGTTTTTTCTTCCAATAGCGCAACAGCCCTGCTACCGACATGAAAGCCGGGTTAGCGGCTTCGTAGCGGGCGGCGGTAACGGCATCTACCCCCGAAAAGGCCATTTCTTCACGTACAAAAGTTACGAAAGAGGGCACAATGTCTTCGGGATGGACTTCCTGCTCGGCATAGGGTCTCATCCATTGTGCCCAGGCAATGAGGCGCTTCTCCAGGTCGCTCAAATGCCTATCCTTGTCCTTTATCACGCCATAATGCGTCAGGTAAAGCGTCTGTGCTGACAGGGAGCGTAGCAGAGCAATGGATGCTTGCCAGTCTTCCACTTGAATATCCGGTGGTGGGCATGGAGGCGCTACGTAGCGCCCGTCTATGCACACGCCCGCCACATCGCCTGTGAACACAACCGGCAGTTCATTAGGGCCGCTAACCTCCCAGGCAATATGGTGCACAGCATGACCGGGCGTATGCCAGGCCCTGAAGGTCAGCCCCGCCGAGTGGATAACTTCCCCGTGCGCTGGCGCATACAGTTGCGTTTCTGGGATAGGCTCCATGGCGCCCCAGAGTTTTTCCATGTCGTCACCGTAGATGCGCTTGGCCGACTGATACAGCTTTTCCGGCGCTGCCAGGTGAGGTAAGCCCGCCGGGTGTACATACACGCGGGTGCCCTCGCGCGCCCAAGCCCAAGCCGCACCGGCGTGGTCAAAATGAATGTGCGACAAGAAAAGGCTTCGAAAATCCGACGGGCGCCAGCCGTGCCTTTTCAGCACCTCAATAAGATAAGAAAACGTAGAATACGGCCCAGTTTCCACTAAGGCCAGCCCTTCCGGCCCTTCCACGACGAACACAGCAATAGTGTGCTCCAGGTTAAGGAACTTCAGGTCTAAGGTGTGAACCGTCATGCTTTCTACTTTTCGCGCAGCAACTCGCGCGCTATGACTAGCTTTTGAATTTCAGAAGTACCCTCGCCGATGGTGCATAGCTTAGAGTCGCGATAGTACTTTTCTACAGGGAAGTCTTTGGTATAGCCGTAGCCTCCGTGGATTTGGATAGCGTCAGTACTGATTTGCACGGAGATTTCCGAAGCGTAATACTTGGCCATGGCTGCTTCGCGCGTGCACTTCAGGCCGGCGTTTTTCAAGTCTGCCGCATGACGGGTGAGCAACTCGGCTGCACTGATTTGGGTGGCCATATCGGCTAATTTGAAGCTAATGGCCTGAAAATTCGCAATGGGTTGCCCAAACTGATGGCGTTCTTTGGCATACTTAACCGACGCCTCGTATGCGCCCTTAGCAATGCCTAAGGCTAAGGCAGCAATCGAAATACGCCCACCGTCAAGGATTTTCATGGCCTGAATGAAGCCTTCTCCTTCCTGACCGAGCACCTGGCTTTTGTGTATGCGGCAGTTGTCGAAGATGAGCTCAGCCGTTTCGCTGGCACGCATGCCCAGTTTGTTTTCTTTTTTGCCGCTGCGAAAGCCCGGTGTGCCTCGCTCAACGATGAAAGCTGTCATGCCTCGACTATCCAGCAATTCGCCCGTGCGGGCAATGACCACAGCCACTTGCCCGCTAATGCCGTGGGTTATCCAACATTTGGTGCCGTTCAGCACATAATAATCGCCGTCGCGCTGGGCCACACATTGCATGCGGCCCGCATCGCTGCCCGTATTAGGTTCCGTCAACGCCCAGGCGCCAATCCATTGTCCAGTGGCCAATAGGGGCAAGTATTTGCGTCGTTGTTCTTCGTTACCGAAAGTGTAGATATGATTTGTACACAGAGAGTTATGTGCGGCAACGCTCAGGCCAATAGAGCCGCATACCTTGGCTATTTCTTCGATAATGGTAACATATTCCTGATAGCCTAACCCGGCTCCTCCGTATTCTTCCGGAATGAGCACGCCCAAGAACCCCTGCTCACCCATGCGGTGAAAAAGGTCTATGGGAAAGTGCTGTGCCTCGTCCCATTCCATAACATGAGGGCGGATGTACATTTCAGCAAAAGCGCTGGCGCTCTGCCGAATGATGGAGAGGTTGTCTGTGTGGTGTTGTTGCGCTACAGTCATAGGCAAAAAGAGAACTTAGTCTTGTCCTTTGGGATGCGCTTGCTCATAGACTTCAATGAGCCGGCCGATGCTGTTGTGAGTGTATATCTGCGTAGCGGCCAAGCTGCTGTGCCCGAGTAATTCTTTGATGGCGTTCAAGTCGGCGCCTCGATTCGACAGATGGGTGGCAAACGTATGGCGCAACACGTGCGGGCTGCGCTGCTCCGCAGAACTTACGGCGGTCAAATATTTGTGAACAACGCGGTAAACAAAGCCGGGTTTAAGAGGTTCGCCTTTTCGGCTCAAAAAAAGCCAAGGAGCACGGGTTCCCGGGAAAGTCTCTGCGCGCAAGGCCAAAAAACGCTCGAGCCCTTCTACCAGATAGCGGGCCAGGGGGACCGCTCGCTCTCGACCGCCTTTACCCAATACGCGCAGCACCATGCGACTCGTATCCACATCACACACTTGCAGCTGGATAAGTTCGCTGCACCGAAGCCCAGTCCCATAAAACACCTCCAACAGGAGCCGTTCCAGCTGCCCTCCATAATCTGGTGCAAAAGCTACTTGGGTTAACAGCGTCTCCATTTCCCGTTCCGCAATGAACACAGGAAGCCGCCGTCCTGCTTTCGGACCCAGCACCTTGCGCATGGGGTCTTGGTCTATCCACCCACGCGACCTGAGGTATTTAAAATAAGTTTTCAAACACGACAGCCGGCGATTGACGCTGCGCGCGTCTATTCCGCGCTGCAGCTGGCTGGCTGCCCAGTTCCTGATATGCCAATGCCTCACTTCGATAACCGAAGTGAGGCATTGCTCCTGTATGAATTGCAGAAAAGAGGCTAAGTCGCTGCGGTATGCCGTTACGGTATGTACCGACAGTCGGCGCTCTAAAGCGATGTGTTGTAAAAAAGACTCTTCGTAAAACATGGTTAATCAGCAATTTCTGCGACGTCTGTTCTACAACACACATGCGCCAGACGCATGTCGGTAGGTTAAGACTAGTCGTTCTTATTGCCGTACATCTTCTCCCGATAAGCGGCGCGCAATATCTCCGAGCGACGTTCTACCGAGGGCTTGCTGTACGCCTTTCGACGGCGCAGCTCGCGCATGATGCCTGCGCGGTCAAATTTTTTCTTGTACTTCTTGAGTACCTTGTCAATGGGTTCGCCTTCCTTGACTTCAACAATGAGCATGCAGTTTTTTTCTTTTTTTGTTTTTTAACTTTAAAATTAGCGGTCAAAATGGGCGGCAAAGATACAGGCAAACCTTGAGCGCGGGTAGCGTTTGCTCAAGTTTTTTGTTGGTCTTTCCAACTAATCTGCTGCCGGATGAGGGAAGTGGCCGGCTGCTGCCGAGAAAGAAGGCGCTCTGCTTTTGGCTTTCGGGTGGAGGAGCTCACTCCTGGATGGACTGGCACAGCTCAACAAGAATGCCGTTGCACGATTTGGGGTGAAAAAAGGCCACCCACTTGTTATCGGCACCACGGCGCGGCTCGCGATGAAGTGGCATAAAGCCCTCCTTTTCAAGGTGCTCTATAGCCATGCGAATGTCCTCTACTTCGAAGGCAATGTGATGGATGCCTTCGCCGCGTTTTTCGATGTACTTGGCAATAGGGCTTTCTGGATCAGTGGCCTCCAGCAGCTCGATTTTGCTATCGCCGATGCGAAAGAAGGACGTGGAGACCTTCTCTGTTTCCACGGTTTCGATTTTATAGTGCGCTTCGCCCAAAAGGCGGCGGAAGAGCTCGTTGCTATCAGCCATGTTGCGCACAGCAATGCCTATGTGGTCAATTTTTAACAACATACAGAGGGGGGGAGCCGGCAATGCAGCCCTATTTTGTCTTTACAAAGATGCCTTTTTCGCCAGTCAGTTGAGTGAGTTCGGCCTTTTTCTGCTCGATTTCTCGCGGGTCGGTGTAGTAAAAGGAGATGCCCACCTGGCGGGCAGTGCCGCGCTTGCGCTCATAAAGCGTAAAACCTGCTCCTTCTAATTGGGCAACCAATCGGTCGGCATTTTCTGGGTTCGATAAAGTAGCCACGATAAGAATACACTGGCGTCCACGCTGGCTGTTCAATGCCTTCGCTTGCTGGTCTTCTTTTTGCAAGCGTTCCAGTGCTTCTTGGCGCTCTGGCGTATTGGCGCCCACCTCGTCATTGAGGTCTTGCTCTTCGATTTCTGGTAAAGAAGGAGTGCTTTTGGGTTTCTGCGAGGGGTCGGACTCGTGTGGCTGCCCTAAGCCGGCGATGCTGGGCAACCCAGGAATAGGCTTTGCCCGCTCCATTTCAGCGCGTTGTTCTTCTAAAGATAGAGCAGGTTGGTCTTTTCGATATTGCCACCACCACAATCCAAAGACGGCTGTACACAGGATGAGGCCAATCCCAATGCCCAAACCAAAGCGACCGGTAGATGAGCGCGGTAGGGCCGCAGAGGAGGTATTTTCAAAGGTCGGTGGGTTAGGGAGTGGTGGTATGGGAGGCACCAAAGGTGGCGTGACTTCCGCAGCGGGGACAGTTGTTGTAGCAGGCGTTTCGACTCCAGTATTGCCTTCTCGCGAGCGCGCAATGGGCGAAAACTGCAACGGTGGTAAGCCGTAGGAGTTGGCGTTGAAATTCGTGGTGTCGGGCAGGAACTGGATTTTTTGCAGATAGTTTTTGTATAGCCGCCCAACGCCTGGTAGGCTAACAATGTCGCGTTGGTTAAGGCGCTGCTGGATTTGCTCGACGAACGCTTGCACCACTCGGCGGGCTTCCTCCAGCGAAATACTATAACTCTGGGCGATGTCTTCCACCAATAGGCCATCATCCGTTGTGAGGTTTTCGCTGAATGTCAGCATCTTAGCCGGGGGGTTTATGGTATTGTTGGCGTAATCAATGCTCGCAGGGGTGCGCGAGGCAGTAAAACCGCCCAGTCCTGGAATAACCAGCGTATCGTGCAAAAAAAGAAGGCGCTCTATATGCGCTGCTATGTCAACATTCATAATTCGTACGCGATGCAGTCCTTTTGGGATGTTGATTAGGGTGGTCATTTCGAGTGCAAAATTAACGCAATTTAGATGGGTGACTCTTTTTGAATGAGGAGCATTAGCGCCTGACCTAACGAATGTTGCAAAAAGAAGGCCAATGTAGCTGTAGTTTTGAGCCGCGATAACCGACTACCCTTAAGAGACATGAGCGAGGTTGAAAGCTTTTTTAAATCCGCCTTTTCTGTTGATAACGTTATTTTCGGTTTTGATGGTGGTGAGCTTAAAGTGCTTCTTATCCAACGCGGTGCAGCGCCGTACCGAGGCAAATGGGCTTTACCGGGTGATTTAGTGTATCCAAATGAAGACCTGGATGCTGCCGCAGAGCGCGTTTTAGAACAGCTTACGGGACTCCACGGTGTATATCTGGAACAGGTCAAGACTTTCGGCGCCGTCAATCGGCACCCATTGGGGCGCGTCATTACGGTGGCCTATTACTCCTTAATTAAAATTAGCGACTACACCGTCACCCCAGCTTCGTTTGCCCATTCAGCGCGCTGGCATATAGTATCGAAAGTGGGCGAATTAGCTTTTGACCACAATGAGATTTTGGACACCTGCCTGCGCCGACTCAAGCTAAAAGTACGGATGGCCCCTATCGGTTTTGAACTACTGCCGCCCAAATTCACCCTGACAGAGTTGCAGCATCTGTACGAGTCTATTTTAGGAGAGAAATTGGACAAGCGGAATTTTCGCAAGAAAATTCTCTCCATGAAATTGCTGCATGACCTCAACGAAGTGCAGGAGGGGGTCGCCCATCGGCCAGCCCGACTTTATCGTTTCGATAGACAGACGTACCAGCAATTTGTCGCAGAGGGCTTTAGCTTCTACCTTTAAAACGGCTGAGCATTATGGCAAAAAATCAATTAGATGAGGTGACCTTTACCTATGGCGGGCAGCCAATCACGCTAAAGAAAAGCGATACAGAAGCAGCCGTGCAGCATACACCTATGTATGGCGCAGCCCCTGCGCGGCGCAGTACTGTGGGGGCGCCACTGGGTATAGAAGGCTTTAGCATGCTGCGCGCCTCGTCGGATGTTGGCAGCCTCTTGGATGAGGCGCGTCGTCAGCCCGATGTGGCCATAGGCACACATGTGTGGAACGTGGGCAGCCAAGAGGGCAATCCTTTGGTGCCGACGGGTAACTTGTACATTGAATTTAAACCGGGCGTGGAGGAGCAGCGGCAGCTGGCTATTTTTTCCCAGTTAGCGCTGAGTATTCGAGAAATAGTTGGCCCTGGCGCTTTCCGCGTGAGCGTTTCTCCGACGTCTCCCAACCCCATCAAGTGCACAGTAGCGTTGCAGGCCATGGAAGAGATTGCGGTGGCCGAACCGGAGTTTGCCGCACCGCCTGCGACTTGGGCTTTTTCGCTGCCTACAGGGCGTTTTATCGCTTCGCAATGGCACCTGGAAAACACGGGCAGGCCCATCCCGGCAGTAGATGTGCCCAATGCCCTGTACGATGCTTCCTATTTTAGGCGTGGTGCTGATGCCAAGGTCATGGAGGCTTGGCGCTTTTTAGGCAGCTTGGGCAATCCCAATTTGTGTATTGCTGTCATTGATACGGGTTTTGCTACCGATCACCCTCAGTTGCGTGGCGATGGCACCAAAATCCGCAACCCACTCAACGCTGCTGCGCGCAACAACGATGTGTCGCCCTTCGTGCGCATGAGCAATGGCGCCTTTGGGGTTATGAGCCACGGCACCTCTTGCGCTGCGGTAGCCGCTGGTGCTCTCGATGCTCAAGGAATTTTGGGTGCAGCACCTACAGCCCGTCTTCTCCTCATCAAACTGGACGTGCTCACCGATGAAGCCATCAAGAACGCCTTTGAGCACGCTATGCTCAATGGTGCCGATATCATTTCTTGCAGTTTGGGCTATCCGACACCAGTG
>Ga0101944_10001735_pt1 | contig 41806 bp, 32 predicted proteins | sample DewCreD2012metaG_FD_75245 | JGI IMG/M metagenome (GOLD analysis project Ga0101944, IMG submission 75245) | Hot spring sediment bacterial and archeal communities from British Columbia, Canada, to study Microbial Dark Matter (Phase II) - Dewar... ... | reverse complement strand
TTTAAACTTCTTTGTTAATGTTCTATGCGGTTTGATAGCTTATTGCCGCCGTCCGTTGAAACCGTCTTTGGGGTTGGCTCGTCGGTTGCCTTTGCCTGCCTAACCCGAACTCACGTTAAATATCAAAATGTTAATAATTGTCTCGATATGTGTGATATTTTAGACATCGGCGGAACTCTTCTTCTGCATTGGGGTTTTAGGTAGTAGCAAAGACAGGACAGACAATAACCCTTCGGGGATTAAACTGAATACCCCTATTCTATCTTGGAGGCTAGTATGCCATTGGCACAATCCACGATTAGTTATGAATTTAATAATCGATTAAAAACAGAGCCCATTGCAATAATTGGTATGGCTTCAATTTTCCCCAAAGCGAAAAATATTGAAGAATATTGGCAAAACATACTTGAAAAAATCGATTGCATTACAGATGTTCCAGCGGATCGATGGAGTGTTGACGATTATTACGATCCTGATCCAACAGCAGAGGATAAGACATATTGCAAACGAGGTGGTTTTATACCAGACATTGAATTTGACCCCACTGAATTTGGATTGCCGCCGAACATTCTTGAAGTTACTGATGTATCACAATTGTTAGGATTGGTGGTCGCAAAAGAAGCACTTGAGGATGCTGGTTATGGCGAAGGGGTTGATTTTCCAAAAGAATACACCGGTGTCATCTTAGGGGTTGTTGGTATGGCTACCAAATTATTCACTCCTTTAATGTCCAGACTCCAGTATCCGGTGTGGGAAAAGGTGTTAAGAAATAGTGGTGTACCCGAGGAAATTGTTCAAAAAGTAGTTCAAAAAATAAAACAAAATTATGTTAGTTGGGAGGAAAACTCATTTCCTGGAACGATCGGTAATGTCATTGCGGGAAGGATTGCGAACCGATTTGACCTGGGGGGGACAAATTGCGTGGTAGATGCCGCCTGCGCAAGCTCATTAGCAGCAGTAAAAATGGCTATTGCTGAATTAATTGAGGGTCGCGCTTACATGATGCTTACAGGCGGCGTGGATACGGATAATTCTATCAACACTTACATGTGTTTTAGCAAAACTCCTGCATTTACAAAAGGTGAAAATGTAAAGGCGTTCGACCAGGATTCAAGCGGAATGATGGTTGGGGAAGGGCTGGGAATGCTTGTCTTAAAGCGGCTGAGTGATGCCGAAAAGGACCAAGACAGGATATATGCCGTGATTAAAGCGATTGGCTCTTCCAGCGATGGTCGATTTAAGAGCATTTATGCACCTCGCCCAGAAGGTCAGGCAAAGGCGATCCGCAGGGCTTATATAGAAGCTGGGTTTTCACCCCAAACTGTTGGATTGATTGAGGCGCATGGAACTGGAACGATGGCGGGAGATCCTGCCGAATTTCAGGGGTTGAACCAGGTTTTTGGAGAAAATAATGCCCAAAAACAATATATTGCATTGGGTAGTGTTAAATCTCAAATTGCGCATACCAAATCAACAGCAGGTGCAGCCAGCCTGATTAAAGTTGCTTTAGCGTTGCATCATAAAGTTTTGCCCGCAACAATTAATGTCACAAAACCAAATCCAAAATTAAAGATAGAAGATTCGCCGTTTTATTTAAATACAGAAACGCGTCCGTGGCTGCAACCGTCTGGTGGAGTACCCAGACGTGCTGGAGTTAGTTCGTTTGGGTTTGGTGGCACAAATTTCCATGTAGTGTTAGAAGAGTATTCAAGAGATCATAGTGCTCCTTACAGAATTCATGCTGTCGGTCATCCAATCATCCTTCATGCAAGAAATCAGGAAGAGTTATTAACCCTGTGCCAGAATGAATTGCGCGAAGGAGAAGTTGAACCGTCTTTTTCTTGGTTTTACAAATTGGTTGATCAAAGTTCTGATAGCGAGATACCAATTTCACATTCAAGAATCGGTATTCTCGCCCGCAATCCTGGTGAATTAATCTTGTTGTTCAAAGAAGCAATATCAGTCTTAAAAGATAAGGTTGATGCAGAGGAATGGGAAAGCCCAAAAGGAATTTATTACCGAAAGTCTGGTATTGATGCTAATTTAAAAATAGTGGCTTTATTTCCCGGTCAGGGTTCTCAATACCTTGATATGGGCAAAGAAATATTGATTAATTTTCCCGAAATGAGAGCAATTTTTTCGTTATTGGATACCAGATGCGAAGTAGAGAGCCAATCAAGCATATCAACAGTGGTGTACCCGATTCCTGTATTCGATTCTGTAGATAAGGATAAGCAGGTTTCTCAGTTGCAAAAAACCGAATTTGCCCAACCAGCAATTGGTGCGTTGAGCATGGGTTTATTTAAATTATTTCAAAACGCTGGGTTGCAAATAGATTTTTGTGCTGGACACAGTTTTGGCGAATTAACAGCCTTATGGGCAGCAGGTGTTATTTCAGATAATGATTTCCTTGACCTTGCATTGGCTCGCGGTAGAGCGATGAAAACGCCAGATGATCCTGATTATGATGCGGGCGGGATGTTGGCGGTTAAAACTTCTGGGGAGACGATCAAGAATGAGTTGGGTGATCGCTCTGATATTATCCTGGCAAATTGGAATTCTGATCAGCAAGTTGTTGTAGCGGGAGCCAAGTCAGCGATTTCTGCCTTCCAACAAGAATTGACAGGAAAAGGGTATTCGGTGGTGCCTTTACCCGTGTCAGCTGCATTTCACACCAATCTGGTCGGTCATGCATATAAGCCGTTTAAACAGGCAATAAATAAAAAAATATTTAATTCTCCATCAATTCGAGTTTATTCCAATTCCACAGGCAAAGAATATCCTTCTCAACCAGATCAAATCAAAAAGATATTGGCTAACCATATTCTTCAGCCGGTTTTATTTTGCGATGAAATTCGTTCGATATATGATGATGGAGGGCGGATTTTTATTGAATTCGGACCGAAAGGTGTATTGACCGGTTTAGTCTCAAATATCCTGAGAGATAAACCTCACCACGTGATTGCTATCAATGGTAATCATAAAAAAGATAGTGATATTCAACTGCGAGAAGCTTACATCAGGATGAAGGTGCTTGGAATAAAGGTAGGTGTTCTTGACCGTTACGCAAACAGACGCCGTTTCGATCAAAAAAGAAAAAAAGCCGGTATGACTTTTTTACTGAGTGGGGGATTGTATCTATCAGAGAAAACCAGACAGCGACAAATTGATGCGTTAAGGTTCGAGAATTTATGGGATGCGCAGGGGAATAACAAGGCTGATATCTTGTCGCCGGAAAAACATAACCTTGTAGATAACGTAGAGAAATATTCACCTCTTGTTGTATGTGAAAAACCAATGAGTGAGGAAGCGGATATGGTGGTAAAAAAACCTCGTATATTTTTACAGGACACTGAGAAATTGCTGGATGTCTTTCAATCAAACCAGAAAGAATTAGCTCGCATTCATAGTCAATATTTGGCGAATGAAGCAGAGTATAGCCGGATATTTTCCCAATTGACTCAAATGGAATTAACTTTGATGACCAAGGATGGGGATAAAAGTAAGATGGATCTTTTGGGGAAATTGTTTGAAAGTATTGGAAATAGCCTGGATCGATTTCATGAGCACCAAAGTGAGACAATGAAGGTTCATGAAATGTTTTTAAAACAACAGCAGGAAGTATTATCAGGTTTAATTGATTTGGTAAGTACAGGTTCCCCAATCGAAAAACAATCCACAAAGTTCCTTGATAATGAAATTCGTATAGAGAAGCAACCTGTTCCTTTAGTTCCTAAAGATATTGATTTTTCTCTGGTTGCCTCACAGCCAAGCACACCGGCTCCCTTGATAGCAGGCGAAAAGAAGAATGGTTCTCGGCAATTGACAATTGATCGTTCTGATCAGAACGAAGTCCTGCCACCACAAGTTGAAGATAAAGTAGAAGATAATGGAAAACAACCATTCGCAAGTGATCATGCTATCAGTGAAATATTGTTGTCTGTAGTAAGCGAGAAGACTGGTTATCCCAGGGAAATGCTTGACCTTGATATGGATATGGAAGCAGACCTGGGTATAGATTCAATCAAGCGGGTTGAAATACTTGGCGCGATTCAAGATCATTTTCCTGACTTACCCAAACCTGATCCCGAGTCATTGGCTGAGATGCGGACATTAAGGCAAATCATTGAAAAAATGGAGCATAAAGCTCTACCATTAATTGATTCGAAATTAGCAGAATCAGGAATAAGTTCGAATGTAAATGTAGATCAAAAAGCCCCAGAAAATGTAAATTTCGATCTTGCTGCGAAAAATGCCGTTGATTCCACTTCAGGGATATTGATGGATCAATTAATAATCTCTTTGTTAAACGTAGTTAGTGAAAAGACCGGATACCCCCAGGAGATGCTTGACCTTGATATGGACATGGAAGCAGATTTGGGCATTGATTCCATCAAACGTGTAGAAATATTAGGATCTATGCAAGATCAATATCCAGATTTACCCAAACCCGATCCCGAAGCATTATCGGAGATGCGCACCTTGCGGCAGATTGTAAATACATTAGGTGCGTTAAATTCTATTCCCGAAAAGGATGAGATTGGAAAAAAAAACAAATCACATCGGACAACATAAAAATTCGCAGAGGTGTGGTTACACTGAAGACCCTGCCCCCTCCAGATCAACTGGATAGCAAAGTCGGTAACGAGAATGTGTTATTGCTAAGTTGTGTGGGTGATGATACTTCATACAAATTATTTAAAAAATTACAAATAATGGGATGGAATCCGGTCGTCGTGATTCACCCTGCTGATGAGGGAACCATAAATGAAATTTGGAGTGAGGATAATAAGCAGATATTGAGGCTTGAGTCGGGTGATGATAAAGCTATTGAAGCATTGTTAACAAAAATCTCGAATGAATATGGGTCAATTGGAGCATTTATCCACCTGCATCCTGATTGCAGAAAATCTAATCGTGAAATATTGTTTGATCCTGGCAGTCAAGAAGTGATTAAAACTGTCTTTCTGATGGCAAAACATCTAAAGAAAATATTGGGAAATGTGAAGGATACTAGTAGAGCGATTTTCATGACCGTAGCCCGACTCGATGGACAATTTGGAATGAAAGCAGGATCTGAGTTTGATCCTTTGGGTGGTGGATTGTCGGGGTTAGTTAAGACTCTCAATCAGGAATGGCAAGGAGTGTTTTGCAGATCATTGGATATTAGTCCCAGTATTAATTCTGATGAAGCCGCTCAATTGATTGTTGCTGAAATGATGGATCCTAATCGATTAATTACAGAAGCGGGGTATGGTGATCTTGGCAGAGTTACCCTGGTCGTTGAGGGTTGATTGGAGTAGATATATGGATTCGAAAAAATTAATTACGGACAAGTCTGTTATCTTAGTTACCGGGGGCGCTAGAGGAATCACTGCTCGTTGTGTGACAAGGCTGGCAGAAAAATTCCGGTGCAGTTTTATTCTGATCGGAAGGACAAATATTCAAGAACCTTTACCGAATTGGTATAAATCAGATTTGGACGAGAAGACTATAAAATCTGCGATACATCAAGATGCTTTAGCGCATGGCAGGAAGATTCTCCCAGCACAGGTTGAAAGAATTTTTCGAGACCTTCAATCAAAAGATGAAATTCTCAATACATTAAGTTCAGTTAGAAATTATGGGAGTAAAGTCGAATATATCTCGATCGATATCAACAAGGGGAATGAATTAAAAAGGGAAGTAAACCAAGTTATATCTTCTTTGGGGGCAATAACAGGCGTCATACATGGAGCTGGCGCACTTGCCGATAAGTTAATTGAAAAAAAGACCTCAGAGGATTTTGACAAAGTCGTCTTTCCGAAAGTCCTTGGGTTTGAAAATATTATGCGGGTGATATCTATGGAACAGGTGAAATTCATTGTCCTGTTTTCCTCTGTCGTTGGATTTTTCGGCAATCCGGGTCAGGCTGATTACGCCCTTGCCAATGAGGTGTTGAATCGTACAGCCTTTTTGGTGAAACACAAATTTCCTCATTGTCATGTGATTTCGATGGGGTGGGGACCTTGGGACGCTGGCATGGTTACTCCTGAAATCAAAAAAGTATTCGAGGAACGCAAAATCGATCTAATTCCAGTCGAGGTGGGGGCTCAAATGCTTTTAGAGGAGTTAGAAAATCCGCATGAAGATGATACGCAATTGATTATTGGATCTTTCCCGTCAATATCAGCCAGCCTGCTAAATTCTGACCTGCATACTTATCAAATCCGCAGACAATTAAAATTGGATTTAAATCCATTTCTGTTTGATCACCAAATTGGAAGTTATCCTGTGCTACCGGCTACATGTGCAGCAAATTGGATTGTAAACCTGTGTGAACAACTATACCCTGGTTTTAAATTTTTCTCATTGAATGATTTTAAGGTCTTGAAGGGGATAGTCTTCGATGAAGCTTTAGCAAAGGAGCATATTTTAGACTTGAAGGAAATCGAGAAAAATGAAGAAAAAATACAATTCTTTGCAAAAGTATGGAGCTTAAATCACAAAGGGCGACAACAATTTCATTACAGTGTTCAGGTTGAGTTGCGAAGAAAGATACCCGCCCCTCCTGTTCTTGAACAACTATCCCTGATCAGCAGCCCGTCTTTGCCGGTCATAACTGGCTCGGATTTATATCAAAAGGGGATACTGTTTCATGGGACTTCTTTCCAGGGGGTGGAGAAAGTTTTGAGTATTGCCAAAACTAACATGACCGTGCAATGTATTTTGCCGCGCATTAATCCAATGATGCAAGGGCAATTCCCTGTTCAAGCAACGAACCCTTATATCTACGATGCGATAGTGCAGTGTATTTTGATATGGGCGCAACATTTCTATCAGGCGCCTTGCCTGCCTTCTCGCCTATCCAGGTTAGAGCAATATAAAGAGCTCCCATTTGATGAACCGTTGCTGGTGCATATGGTTGTTGATTCAGAAACTGACACATCTATCGTAGGGAATATTACGGTAACGAACCAAAAAGGCGAAACCTGTGTCATCATCAGACGCCTTGAGGGAACTATTTCTAAACAATTACGAAGGTTTTTCTCTAACTAATCAGACTTAATATGACAGACTTATTGGAAAATAATCAAAAAAAACTCCTTGCAGGATATATAACTGGCATAGCTATCTTCGATGGTAACTGGTTGACTCCTGGTCGATATTTTTCATTTACTTACTATTCTGATATCTCAAATAGTCCCAAAGAGATTGATATATCCCCTGCAGGTTCTTCTTTTGAGGAAAATTTTGAAAATACAAATGAGAAATTGATAAGAAAAGCGCTTGAAGATGCCGGTTATGCAGCGGATATGGATTCCGGCAAATCTTTTGAGGTGATTAATCTGAAATCAGATGAATTGATCGATTTTTTTGATCCAAATCTGGAGAAAAGAATGAGTTGTTCTCCGTTGATTATTATAGGGGGGGGCGAAAGATTTAAAGTCGCAATTATTATAGAGAGATTTGGCGAGAGCGCTATATCGAAACGCAGGTATGCAAAACTGTTAGGGGGAACAATCACAAAGGATTGGGTGCAGCAAGTGTGTCAATTGGGCTGCGATTGGGTCATTTCTCAAACTTTCCCTGACAGCAACCGAATAATTCATACTACTACACAGGCGGCTTGTGCGCTTGATGTGGTGAGTACCACCGGCAGCGAGAATTTAAATACATCATCTTTGTTTTTCAAGAATTTCCTTAGAATTGTATTGGGATTATTTTATTCTGCTTTGCCAGCGAGTGGAATAAATGAGGTGAGGCATGATATCCATCCGTTTTTTTATATCAACATATTTTCGAAAAGCTGGTTGAAGACTTGCTACGATAAAAAGAGAATCGCCAGTCTGGTTTGGGGGAAATCTGATGACCGGATGGTTATTCAATTCGAAGAGTGTGACCATCCACAGTCAATATCTGTGATCAATCAGATAAAGAATCCTGCGCGTCCGCAATTATATCTATCTGCGGGATCCAATCCAGATGAACTGATTGATCGAATTAACCAGATGAAATCGCGGTTGATAGCAGGGAATTCATTAGAAGCGATAGCAAATAAAGAATATGAGCATTATCTTGGCAATCCAGACTATCCTTATGTAATATCAATCATCGCAAGTTCAAAAGTGGAATTAGAAAGAGAGATTGACTTTGCTTTAAAAGGTGTTCTATCTGCATTTGACAAAAAAGGAGAGTGGCAAAGCCCAGCGGGAAGTTATTTTGCCTCGAATCCCCTTGGAAAAGATACTCCGGTTGCATTTGTTTATCCAGGAGCATTTAATTCTTACACCTGGATGGCAAAAGATTTATTTTTCTTATTCCCAAATTTATATGAAAGATTTTCCCGAATTACATCTGATATGGCGGGCGCTATTCAAGAAAGGCTGGTCTATCCTCGAGTTCAGAAGGTGACACCTGGCATGAAATTATCTGATTTTGATGTCCAGCTCATGAACGATGCTATCGCGATGTTGACTTCTGGTACGGCGTTATCTTTTTTATTTACAGCTATTCTGACGGATTATTTTCATGTTTGTCCGAAGATGTCTTTTGGATACAGCCTGGGTGAAACCAGCATGATGTTTGCCAGTGGGGTTTGGTCTGATGGAGATAATGCACAGAAAAAATTGGAGAAATCACCTTTGTTTCAGACCAAATTGGCAGGTCCTCTTACCACAATCAAAGAATATTGGCTGAAAAGAGGTCTTCTCATTGATAGGTCACTGCCAGTTCGATGGGGAAATTATGTGTTGATGTGCGATCCAGACCAGATAATAGAACGTCTAAACCAATACAACAAAGTATATCTGACCCATATTAACACAGCGAGACAGGTAGTAATTGGAGGAGACCCTGATCAATGCCAAAAATTGATACAAGACATTTCTTGCTCTTATTTACTTGCTCCGTTCGCTTATGCGCTTCACTGTGAGCCGATTGTAACGGAATACCGAACTTTTATTGAATTGTTCACCTGGAAGGTGGCTAAAATTCCCGATCAAGTCTTATATTCTGCAGCTTCGTATAGACCAATTCAATTTGACTCGAGGTATATTGCGGCTGCAATTTCTCGTACTCTTTGTAACCGGTTGGACTTTCCCAGATTGATCCAAAAAGTGTATCAGGATGGCGCGAGGTGCTTTATTGAATTGGGGGCAGGTTCGAACTGCGCAAAGTGGATTGATGAGACATTGAAAGGGTTGCCCCATATTTCTATAGCTATCAATCGTAAAGGTTTGGATGATTATTCATCTCTTCTCCGAGTGATCGGGAGAATAGTATCCAATCGTATGAGAGTGAATATTGATGTTTTGTTTACAACGAAGTGATATTGATTTCATGAAGATTAATAAACCATTTCCAGAGAGGATTTTGTCTTTATATTCGCGAGGTATCTATACAATTACTTCTCACCAGGAAAAATTGGCAAACTTGCAGAGCAGTTTCTTAACTGGTAGATCAGAATTGTTGCAGCGGATGGGAGATTATATATTAACGTCAACAGACGCGTTTTTGGATCACTCAGGGCAACAAAGAGCAAAATTTTCACGGCGAATGTTAGAGGAATTTGCTTCGGGTTCTATCGAAAAATGTTTTGGAGACGACTACAAGGTCTTAAGGGGTGCAAGATATCCTCGAATACCCAATTCATCCCTATTGTGTATAAGCAGGATTGTAGATATTTCTGGGACTCGGTATGAGATTTCTCCAGGTTCAGAAATAATTGCTGAATTTGATATTCTGGGCAATGAGTGGTTTCTTAATCCAAATGGTGATGGAATTATCCCAATTTCGGTATTAATGGAGATTGCATTACAGCCATGTGGTTTTCTTTCGGCATATTTAGGAACAATTCTGACAATTCCAGGCAAAGATATTTACTTTCGTAATCTGGATGGTCAGGCGACACTGGAATGTGTCATTAATTCGATTGGTAAGACACTTAAAACAAAGGCGGTTTTGTTATCTTCTGCATCAAGTGGAGAGACAGTAATTCAAAGATATTCATTTATGGTATCTTGCGGTGATTTGGTGATTTTTCATGGTCAATCTGTGTTTGGATATTTTTCAAAGGAGTCCCTTTTTGGGCTATCTGGATCAGGAGCAATGGTCGATAGAAAATTAGATTTTTATCATCATCCTGATATGACTTGGGAGATAGTTCCTGTTGAGAGTATTCGTCCCGACTTGACCCATATTATTCCATCAGGCAGGGCTCGGATGGTGGATGAAGTAAAGTATTTGATGAAAGCTCAAAAAATTGAGAAAATACATGCTTTTCGAAGAATTTTTCCATCAGACTGGTATTTTCGTTGTCATTTTTATGAAGATCCAGTAATGCCTGGCTCATTAGGAATTGAGGCGATATACCAGGCATTGATTGGCACTTTACATCACGCTTTTTTAAGCGATTTTCCGAATCTTGTCATATTGCCTGAAGTTGGAAAGGTATTTAGTTGGAAATATCGCGGACAGATTTTGCCAGAAACCGACACTTTAAGACTGGAAATAACCGATATCAAGATTGACACTTCGCATAGAGAATTTTGGTGCGTTGATGTTAACGCTTTTGTATGGTCTGCCGATGTGAGAGTTTACGAGGTGAAAGGTTTAACAGTGCAATTATTTCTAAATAGAGGTAGTTGAGATGAAAGCCATTGAACAAACATCAAGCAGTATTTTTGTTGATTTCAGGTTTTTAGGAAATAAAGAGGAGATTGCGTTTAATCCGCATCAGCAGAAAGTGTATTTGTTGGATTTTGAGAAACCTGTATATGTGCTACGGATTAATAATCAAGTTGGTTTAGCGACTTCAGGAAAAGTAATTCCTGCAAATAATATTAATGGAAATGAACCCGAAGTTATTGGTGTTTTACCAGCTTTTACCCCCCAAATGTGGGGTAATGAGGATTTTAAATCGACCTATCGCACATCCTATTCGTATTATACCGGAGCAATGGCGAATGGTATTGCGTCGACGAATATGGTCATCGCTTTAGGAAAAGCGGGATTTATGGGATCCTTTGGTGCAGCAGGATTGCCACCTGCCCGGTTGGAAGAAGCGATCAAGGCTATTCAGTCAGAATTGCCGTACGGTCCTTATGCTTTCAATTTGATCCACAGTCCAAATGAAGATGCGTTAGAAAGAAATGCAGTAAACCTTTATCTGAAGTATCAGGTCAGGACAGTGGAGGCTTCTGCTTTTCTTGATTTGTCTCCAAGTATCGTGCAATATCGAGCAACAGGTTTGGAGATAGGCAAAAATGGGAATGTCGAGATTAAAAACCATATTATTGCAAAAGTCAGTAGAAAAGAGGTTGCACTAAAGTTTCTTCATCCAGCACCAGCTGCAATGCTTCAATTGCTTGTGAATCAGGGAAAAATATCTCCTGATCAGGCTCGATTAGCGTCTCAGGTACCTATGGCAGATGATATAACTATAGAAGCTGACTCAGGTGGGCATACTGATAATCGTCCATTGGTCTGTATTCTACCCGTTATGTTGTCGTTGCGAGATGAAGTTCAAAAGCAATATGCCATACCATTTCATGTACGGATTGGCGCAGCAGGGGGAATTACAACACCTTCCGCCGTATTGGCAGCATTTATGATGGGAGCGGATTATGTCGTAACAGGTACGGTCAATCAGGCTTGTGTGGAGTCTGGAGCCTCTGACCATACGCGGCGTTTGTTGGCACAGGCAGGTTTTGCAGATGTTACCATGGCTCCGTGTGCTGATATGTTTGAAATGGGTGTAAAGGTGCAGGTGCTTAAAACGGGAACCCTCTTTCCAATGCGTGCTCAGAAGTTATATGATTTGTATACACGTTACGATTCTATTGATGCAATTCCAGTTGAAGAGAGGGACAAGCTGGAAAAACAGGTGTTCAAACGGTCTTTTGACTCTGTGTGGGATGACACAGTAAAATTTTTTTCCGAACGCGATCCAGATCAAATTACACGGGCGAACTCAAACCCAAAAAGGAAAATGGCACTGATTTTCCGTTGGTACCTGGGGTTATCCTCCAGGTGGTCAAATACAGGCGAGAAGGGGAGAGAGATGGATTATCAAATCTGGTGTGGCCCTGGAATAGGATCATTCAATGACTGGACAAAATCAACCTACCTGGCAGATTACCAAAGCCGGCATGTAGTCGATATAGCTAGACACTTATTGGTCGGCTGCTGTTACCTCGACCGTGTTCAGCAACTGGTTCGTATGGGAGTTAAATTACAGGATGGAATTGATCATTATGTACCAGAAAAGCAGCTTTTTTAACTGGATCGATAACATTATGCAAACATAGACCAAGGGTTTTGGCGGTTGTTTGATTGGATTATGATAGTTATTGAAAGGGTTTGTGGTGTAGCAATAGAGAGTGGGTGGTGTTTCATAATTATAGACGCATTAATTTGGCTCGAACTCGCAGTTTAGCAATTTTTCCACAAATAGAAATCAAGGATATCATCGAGGAGAAAATTAACCGAATGGTTGAACACAAAAATCTAGAAGAGTTGAGGAAAACAGCTTTACAAAGTGGCGGAATTGTCCAAATTGAGAAGCAGCACGCCAAAGGAAAATTGACCGCTCGCGAGCGTATCGATATTTTACTAGATGACGGAACGTTTAATGAGACAGGATTATTTGTTACTCACCGCGCTACAGGTTTAGGAATGGAACAATCCCATCCGTTTACAGATGGCGTAATAACCGGCTGGGGAAAAATAGATGGGAGACTTGTTTATGTGTATGCCCAAGATTTTACGATCATGGGGGGATCATTGGGAGAAAATCACGGAAAAAAGATAGCAAAACTTCTTGACCTCGCTTATCAAAATGGAGCTCCGATCATTGGCTTAAACGATTCGGGGGGAGCAAGGATACAAGAAGGTGTAGATTCGTTAGCATCTTATGGAGATATTTTCCTGCGGAACACACGCGCCTCTGGGGTTATTCCTCAGATTTCAGTTATTTTAGGACCCTGCGCAGGGGGAGCGGTTTATTCGCCAGCAATAACTGATTTTGTCTTTATGGTTGATCGGAATGCCTATATGTTTATTACAGGACCTGATGTTGTCAGAGCCGTAACTCACGAAGACGTTGACTTTGATACTTTAGGAAATGCAAATGTACATCACTCAAAAAGTGGTGTGGCTCATTTTACTGCGCCTGATGAAACAACCTTATTAGCTCAGGTGCGAAATTTATTGTCGTATTTGCCCTCCAACAACTTGACTCCCCCGCCTTTTGTTCCAACAGGAGATGATCCAAATCGATTTATTACAGAAATTGGGCAAATTGTTCCTGAAGATCCGCTAGTGTCTTATGACATTCATAGGGTTATCGAAAGTCTGGTTGATGAGGGTGAATTTCTTGAGGTGCAAAGTGGTTATGCAGCTAATCTGGTGATTGGATTTGCCAGGATGAATGGCAATCCGGTGGGTATTATTGCCAATCAACCTGAATATTTGGCGGGGGTACTCGACATTAATTCATCGGATAAAGGCGCGAGGTTCATTCGATTTTGTGATGCGTTTCATATTCCGTTGGTCACGCTGGTAGATACACCTGGTTTTTTGCCAGGTGTTGAACAGGAACATGGGGGAGTAATTCGTCATGGAGCAAAAATGATTTATGCATATGCCGAAGCGAGTGTTCCAAAGGTATCAATAATTCTGCGCAAGGCGTATGGGGGGGCATATATTGTCATGAGCTCGAAACATTTACTAGGCGATATGAATTTTGCATGGCCCCATGCTGAAATTGCTGTAATGGGACCGGAAGGTGCTGTTCAAATCATTTTCCGAAAAGAACTGGCTAATGCATCAGATCCCCAACAAGCCAAAGCCAGGAAAACAGAGGAATACCGCAAAGAATTCGCCAATCCATACATCGCTGCATCTAGAGGATATATTGATGATGTGATTTTACCAGAGGAGAGTCGAGTACGAATCATCGCTGCTCTTGAGAGTTTGCGAGATAAGCGTCAACCAACCCCCCCCAGGAAACATGGGAACATACCACTATGAGTATAGAACCGATGAAAGTTTTGGTAGCAAACCGAGGTGAGATTGCGGTAAGAATCTTACGTTCTTGCCGTGAATTAGGTTTTCCAAGTGTCGCTGTTTTTTCAGAGGCTGACAGAGAAGCTTTACATACGAGAATTGCAGACGAATCGATTTATATAGGACCTGCACCAGCATCAGAAAGTTATCTAAATATTAATACTATTATTGAGGCAGCCAAAATAAGCGGGGCAAATGCTGTTCATCCTGGTTATGGATTTCTCTCAGAAAATACTGAGTTTGCTCAAGCAGTTGAACAAGCCGGAATGATTTTCATTGGTCCACGACCGGACACGATTGCTGCTACGGGTGATAAATTAATAGCAAGGAAATTAGCTCGAGAAGCTGGTCTACCAGTTTTACCTGGTCCAGATTTTCCTATAACCGAAGAAATTCCTCCTGAATTAATGAACCAGGTCAAGTATCCAGTGTTAGTGAAAGCGGTTGCCGGCGGGGGAGGACGGGGAATACGGCTGGCAAATTCACCTCAAGAACTTGAAGATATGGTTAGAGCAGCCAGCGCTGAAGCAATGGCTGCTTTTGGGGATGATGCTGTTTATTTGGAACCGCTTGTTCAAAATGCGCGACATATCGAAGTGCAAATATTGGGCGATGGTGAAGGGAATGTATTGTGTTTGGGAGAAAGAGAATGTTCTATTCAACGCCGCCGTCAAAAATTGATTGAGGAATGCCCTGCTCCAAGTCTGACAGATCCTCAAAGAAAAAAAATATATGATTATGCGCTACGTTTATCCAGGCATCTTCATTATCGGAGTTTAGGTACTATCGAGTTTCTATTGGATTCAGAAGGGAATTTATATTTTATTGAATGCAATCCACGTATTCAAGTTGAACATCCTGTTACGGAAATGGTTGTTGGTGTGGACTTGGTCTCTGCTCAATTAATTCTGGCGGCGACAGGAATTTTGCCTTACACCCCCGATCAAATCCGTATGCATGGCGCTGCAATTGAGGTGAGAGTCCTGGCTGAGGACCCCGACATGGGATTTATCCCGGTTGCTGGCGAGATCAGCTACTTGAAAGAACCAGGTGGACCGGGCATCAGGGTTGATAGCGCTTTATACCAGGGAATGCCAGTAACAACCAATTATGACTCATTGATTGCAAAAGTAATCGCCTGGGGAGAGGACCGTGACAGGGCAATCCGCCGTCTGCGCAGAGCATTAATGGAATTCCAGATAGGAGGAGTTCCAACCGATATCGATTTCTTATTACAAATATTAGCAAGCGAAAAATTTATCCATGCTCGGGCAGATACGACTTATCTTGACACATTTACGATTGCTCCAATGGATGGACAGGAGCTATTTGAAAAAGAATTAGCTCTTGCAGCGGTTCTGTTGGCTGAACAGGAAAAATATAATGTTACACAAGGGTTGGATCAAACTCCGATGAGTTATTGGCGGATGACCGCATGGCGAGAACAATTGCGTGGGTAAAGGAGATTTTACAAATGACCACTTATACAGTCATGATTGGCGATCGCAAGTATCAAGTTGAAAAAAAACAGGGCGAAGTGATGATAAACGGAGAACCTTTCGATTTGAACCTGGTTCCCCTTAACAAAGTGGGTCTTTATTTATTAAAAGGGGCTAGTAAGGTTCGTGAATTATATATACGATCGAAAGGTAACACTTCCTATACCATAATGGCTAATGGAAGACATATAGAAGCACAGATTGAGAAAACTAATGGACAAAAAAGAAAACAGGAGGGTGTAAATGAGATCGGCGACCTACTGGCACCTATGCCGGGAATGGTTGTAAATATATTAGTACAAGAGGGACAAGAAGTAAATTCAGGAGACGTGTTGGTTGTAATGGAATCAATGAAAATGCAAATGCAATTACGGTCTCCCCTTCCTGGAAAGGTAGTGAAAATTAATACCCATTCCCGTGCTCAGGTAGAAAAAGGTAACCTGCTGGTTAAAATTGCATCAAGTACTGGTTAAGAATTCGTGAATGGATCGAGCAGCCTTTCGACCCGCACCCATTGCCAGGATCACTGTTGCTGCACCAGAAACCACATCTCCACCTGCCCAAACACGATCTCGAGATGTTTTTCCAGTTAATTCATCCGCGATAATATTCCCTTTCTTTCCTGCGGTTAAGCCAGGGGTAGACGCAATTAGCAAAGGATTAGGACTATTGCCTATGGCGCAAATGACCGCATCAACCGGAATGATGGTTTCCGATCCAGGAATTGGAACTGGTTTTCGCCTCCCAGAAGAATCTGGTTCACCCAATTCCATCCGAATACACTCGATTCCGGTAACCCAGCCATCATCGTTGCCTATGTACCGGATTGGAAGTGTGAGGAAATCAAATATAACACCTTCTTCTTCTGCGTTTTCAACTTCTTCAAGCCTGGCTGGCAATTCATGCCTGGATCGGCGATAAATAATTCGAGTCTCAGCTCCCATGCGTAAGGCGGTGCGCGCACAATCCATCGCTACATTGCCACCACCAATAACCGCTACCCGGTTGTGTTCTTTGATCGGAGTATGATAATCAGGATATAAATATCCTTTCATCAGGTTCATACGCGTCAGATATTCGTTGGCTGAATATACCCCATTGAGATTTTCACCTGGAATGTTCATGAACCAGGGTAATCCGGCTCCAGAACCGATAAAAACTGCATCAAATTCTTCTAATAACGAATCTATCGAACGAGTTTTTCCAGCCACATAATCTGTAACGGTTTTTACTCCGAGTTGCCGTAAATAGATGACTTCCCGTTGGACGATTTTTTTGGGTAAACGAAATTCTGGAATACCGTAAATTAACACGCCGCCCAGCTCGTGTAAAGCCTCAAAAATGGTGACATCGTGCCCTAATTGAATCAAATCACCTGCGGCTGTTAAACCTGCTGGTCCACTGCCGATCACAGCTACTTTCTTCCCAGTCTTTTGAGGGATCGGCGGCATTTCTAGATGATCTTGCGTGGCTTCCCAATCTGCTAAAAACCGTTCCAACCTGCCAATTGCAACCGGGGCGTTCTTTTTCGCAAGGATACATACACCTTCGCATTGTTCTTCTTGCGGACAAACCCGACCACTTATAGCTGGCAAACAATTTTTCGATTTAAGGATTTTAACACCTGTACGGAAATCACCATTTGCAATACAGCGAATGAATGCCGGAATGTTGATTTCTACTGGACACCCCTGCATGCAAAATGGTTTTTTACAATTCAAACACCTCTTTGCTTCCTCGATTGCAGTTTCAGGTGAATAGCCTAACGCAACCTCATCAAAATTATTCCGGCGAATATCCGCCGATTGCTTGGGCATTTCTCGTCTGATTAAATCCATTAAATATCATTCCCTTAATCTACTATGATTAATAGAGTGAATAGGCACTTCTGCCCGGCTCGTTTGAAATGGGATGGTTTCTTCTGGTAAATATGATCTTCTTCGTTTGGCTAGTTCATCCCAATTGACCTGATGACCATCAAAATATGGACCATCGACACAGGCAAATTTCATCTCACCAGCAATTGATACCCTGCATACTCCGCACATCCCAGTACCATCGATCATCAATGTATTTAAACTCACCAGGGTTTTGATATTAGCTGTCTGGGTGGCATCGCTGGTGCGTTTCATCTGGTAATTACAGCCATTGGCGATCACCAGATCGGGAATTTCCGGTAAGCTGTTGATAATTCCAGGTAAATTATCATAAACATGACCGCGAAGTCCTTTTGTTCCATCGCGGGATATCAAGATCAATTTGTCTGCGATGCTCTCCCATTGATCAAGCCAGTAAAAGAGGTTTTTACTTCGCGCTTCTAAAACAACGATCACCCGATTCCCTTTTTCCCTCAGGGTTTTGGCTATAGGGTATAAACTGCCGATTCCATAGCAACCACCCACCAACAAAACGTTTTTACCTTCGGGCAAGTCAATTGGATTTCCCAAAGGCCCAACGACTGTTGGAATATCGTCTCCTGCGTGCAGGCTTGCAAGTTGATGAGTTGTACTTCCGACCATCATGAATACAATTGTGATTGTGCCCTCTTCTATGTTCCAATTAGAAGGAGTTAAGGGAATTCGCTCGCCTTCTTCATTGGGACGAAGGATGACAAAATTGCCAGGGTCCAATGCTCGTGCCACTTCTGCCGCCTTGATGGTCAGCAAGTGAATATTTGGTACCAGTCTTTGGCTGTGAAGTATCTTAAACATAATTTTTACCGATTGGGGAAATAAATCTTTAGGGGTGGAAGATCCTGAAGACCTTTTACCCATTCTTGAATTGAAAAACCACGGAATATTGGTTTCTGTAAATTCATTTCGATCATCTGATTAGTAGAGTCGAATTGTAAATATTGATAATCTGAGTTATTAATGTTCTGGGTACATGGGCTTTGGTCAGAACATTGCCTCAAAAGATCAGAGATATTTTCCGGTTCTAAATTGAAATCTTTGACGCCTAATGCCTGAGCAATGCGGGATAATGTCTTCCATGTTGGGGAAGATTGATAAAAAGGTTTCATGACAGGTTTCAGGTGGTGGATAGAGCCATCAAACGACATAAAAGTGCCTTCTTCCTCTGTAAATGCGGGCGCTGGTAATATCATGTCAACAATGGAAGATTTTTGAGGCAGCACAAAATTTTGATAGACGATAAAATCCGCGAGTTTTAAATGGTTGGGTGGTTGAATTCCGATCAGGTAAGCAAATTTTAGGGGTTTTAATCCATCTTGTTTGGGGTATGAAAATCTTGCTAATCCCAGTCGATAAGCAGTCTCCAAATTGGCGGATTGAGGAATTAGTAAATATCGGATATCAATGTTCTGGCTAAGATTTCGGATCCAGTTTGATAATAACCAGTTCGTCTGATTTTCGAGGTATTGGTCTCCAATTACCACCACAACCTGCTCAGCTTCGGTAATCATTGATTTTATGTGTTCCAGATCTTGATAAATCATTACACCTGAAGATACTTTGGAGTCAAGTTCTTCGGTGGAAACTAAGTCTGCAAAATACCTCAAAACAAATTGAATGTGATCATTATTTACAGGTAAGATTTTTGTGGCATATCGATCCAGATTTGTTTCACCGGGCTGCAATAGAATAACTTGAGCTCCTCTACGTGCGGCTTTTTTAATTTCCAAGCTGATGTTTGATTGAATATATCGTTGATCAACACCTAAACAAAGGATTATGTCTTTTTTGGAGAGAGTCATAAAACCTGAAGGAGAAAATCTCAATGTATTGGGTAATCCAATCAGATAAGAATAATTCGTATGGGAAAGTGCATAAACCTGATCTGAATGCATCACTTCACGACTGAATTTCTGCGCATAGAGTAGATCTTCAGTCGTACAATCGGGTGAAATCAGCATGAGGTACTCATTTGGTTGAGTAGATTTCAATCTTTCGACAATGATAGTAAGGCTTTCTTCCCAACTGATTGATTTTTGATGATTACCACAGGTTAGCAGGGGGTACTTTGCTCTTGTGCGTTGGTTGACAGTTTCAAAGACCCCGAATCGACCTAATGTGCATAATTCAACCCTTGCGCCATCTTGAGCGTATCCAGGAAGGCTGCCAATAACTTGTGTTTTTGAGGTTTGTAAGATAATGTTACATCCCATAGAGCAAAAGGGGCATAATGTGTCGTATTCAACTTCAATTGGTGCGGAATACCTGCGCGTTTTTTCAATCAACGAACCAGTTGGACAAACGGTGACGCAATCACCACAGAATTCACATCCTGCCTCAATGTGGGTTCGGTTAAATGCTGTGCCAATAAAAGTGTCTCGACCTCGTAAATTGAATGATATAACATCGGCAAGGCGGATCGAGTGGCATACCTGTACACACCTTCCGCATAAGATACAAAGGTTGTAATCCCGATTGTAAAATGGATCATACTTTTCGATAGGTTTGCCTTTGTATAAATTCGGAAGGGACAAATTATTAACACCAATGTATTGGATGGCTTGTTGTAATTCACAATTTCCATCTTCAGGACAAGAACGGCAACCAGTTACCGCTTCTCCTTTTCGGATTGTTGCCATATAAAGACTGCATTCTTTCGTTTCTTCGCATAATATGCAATTGGAAGGATGCTCACTTAGAATTAGATCTAAAACATTTGCGCGAAGTTTTTGCAAACTGGATGTATTTGTCGATATAACCATCCCATTTGAGACAGGGGTTGAGCAGGAGGTGGGAAATCCCCGCATACCATCAACTTCAACGATGCATAACCGGCAGGCGCCGAAGGGCGGCAAACCTTTGTATGAACACAATCGGGGGATATAGATTCCGGCTTTGTCGGCAGCTTCAAGTATAGTCTGACCTGCCTGGATTGATAGGATTTGATGGTCAATGGTGACGGTAATGGATGGATTCATAGACTTTTTGACAAATTGATGGATGCGGTTGGAGAAGAGGTTGGGACAGGTATAGGTATAATGGCGTCAAATCTGCAGACATTGACACATGCTTTACAATGAGTGCAGAGATCATTTTCGATTAGGTGAGGTCGTCTTCTTTCACCCTGGATAGCGCCGACTGGGCATACCGTTACACACACCCGGCAGCCACTACATTTTTCCGCGATGATTTTCAGGTCAAACAATCCCCCGCACACTCCAGCCGGGCAAAAGTGATTTTCGATGTGTTGAAAATATTCCTGATAAAAGTAATTAATTGTTGTCCCAACAGGGTTTGGAGCCGTTTGACCTAATCCACACAATGAGGTCTTTTGAATTGTGTCGCTTAATTGTACAAGGTTGTCGATATCAGTCGGCGTACCTGCACCTGTTTTAATTCGATCCAGGATATGTACCATGTGTGTGGTTCCAAGCCTGCAGGGAGCACATTTACCGCAAGATTCTTTCTGAGTAAATTTTAGAAAATAATGTGCCAGGTCTACAATGCAAGTTTCATTATCCAGAACTATCAATCCTCCTGATCCCATTATCGATCCGGCGGAGCGAAGCGATTCATAGCCGACTGGAAGATCAAGGTGTTGCTCTGAAAGGCACCCGCCAGATGGGCCGCCAGTTTGTACAGCTTTAAAAGGTTTTTGTGTGCCTCCGCCTATGTCGAAGATGATGGTTCGTAATGAAGTTCCTAGCGGAACTTCGATCAGTCCCGTTCGTTTGACTTTTCCAGCCAGAGAAAATGTTTTCGTGCCTGGATTTTCCGGATTACCATAATTCAAATACCATGAACTTCCATTGCGTATGATATTCGGTATTGTGCCAACCGTTTCGACATTGTTGATAACTGTTGGCTTTCCAAACAACCCGCACACCGCAGGAAAAGGTGGTCTTGGGCGGGGCATTCCCCTTTTTCCTTCAATTGAGGCAATTAATGCTGTCTCTTCTCCACAAACAAAAGCGCCTGCGCCTTCATAAATTGTAACGTTGAAGTTAAACCCAGAATCTAGAATATTTTCTCCAATCAATCCAACCTGTTTCAATCGTTGAATTGCGTTATTCAATCTTTTTATCGCCAAAGGATATTCCGCCCGAATATAGATATATCCTTTATTTGCTCCTATCACATAAGCTGATATCAACATTCCTTCTAAAACAGCGAAAGGATCCCCTTCCAGAAGGGAGCGATTCATAAAAGCGCCCGGGTCACCTTCGTCTCCGTTAATAATAAAATACTTTTCCTGGTCAGGCATACATCGACAAATTTCCCATTTTTTATATGTTGGAAAACCTGCTCCTCCTCGCCCTCTTAAGCCTGATTTTTTTATTTCGTTCAGGATTTCATCTGCGCCTATTTGAAGGGCTTTTTCGAATGCCAGAAATCCGTCTTTCGCCAGGTAATGACTCAGTTGATGGGGATCAATAATTCCGCAATTTCTGAGAACAATACGAGTTTGGGGCTTAAGCATCGGATGTTGCCAGATATCAGGAATTTTTGGCTGGTCATCTGGTGGAGTATCATAAAAAGCGCCAATTGCATATTGAGGTAAATGGATATTGTTTTCCAGTGTAGCAGTTAAGATCTTCATTAACCGCTCACCTGTAATATTTCCATATGACACTCTGGCACTGCCTGGCAATTGTATATCTACGATTGGTTCAAGGTAACACAATCCAACGCATCCAACTTCGATTATTCTTACTTCTTTGTTGTGTGAGGTTAAATACTGTTGAATGGTGGATAAAACTTGATCTGCTCCTGCAGCTTTGCCGCAAGTAGCGGTGCCTATGTAAATTACAGGAGATGGCGAATTTTGAAGGTTGTTCCACTCCTGATCTGATATGTTTCTCAGTAAATCCAGGTTATTCATAAAGCTCAAGAATTTCCTTAATTCGAGCAGTATTTACTTTGCTGTAAATTTCTTGATTAACTTGCAAGACTGGCGAGAGAGCACAGCATCCCAGGCAGGCGACCTGTTCTAGCTCAAATTTTCCGTCTGGAGTCGTCTGACCAGGTTGAATGCCAAGGATGTTGGTGATTTCATCGACTAATAGAGGTGCTCCCTGAACATGACAGGCAGTTCCCAGACAGATTCTAATTAAGTTTCGCCCGGGCTGGTGAAACCGAAACATAGAGTAAAACGATGCCACTCCATAGATCTCGTTTTCGGAGACACCCGTATACTTCGATATCTCGTGAATACTATTGGTGTGAATATAACCAAATTTCTCTTGAACTTTTTGCAGGATAGGAATGAGATCTTGCTGGCACCCGCGAAACTTTTTGAAAATATCTAAATATATATCGTTAGATTGGGTGGGGGAGTTCAATAGTAAACCCTCTCTTTAAGTATAACAATAATGAGATAATTCTAATGGAGTAAGTGTATCATAGTTTGAAGATTCAAATAAATAAATGAATATCATCAACCCGAGTGAAAAAAGTCCTGATTTTGTACCTGTTTGAATTAGAATTGTTAATGTAAAAGAAGGGTTTTCTTAACACGAAAAAGGTTAAAAGGAGTAGATATATTATGCTCTTATGTGTTGACGTAGGAAACACAAATATTACTTTGGGGGTTTATCAAAATGAAAATCTAATCTATCACTGGCGCCTTAGTACTGATCACGAACGGATGCCAGATGAATATGGTTTGCAGTTGATGGGATTGTTTCAGCGGGGGAATGTCGAATCCGGAAATTTAGAGGGTGTAGTCCTTTCTTCGGTCGTCCCTCCTTTGACAGGGAAGTGGATAGACATCAGTCGTAATTATTTGTCAATTGATCCGTTGGTGATTACAAATTCAACAAACACTGGAATTCGCATTTTATATGAAGACCCAGCAGCGGTCGGCGCTGATCGGATAGTGAATTCTGCCGCGGCTTTTTATCTATATGGCGGTCCAGCGTGTATTGTAGACTTTGGTACTGCGACCACATTTGATGCTCTAACCGAAAAAGCTGAATACCTGGGTGGAGCCATTGTGCCTGGGATCGGAATTTCAGCCGATGCATTATTCCACCGAACGGCGAAATTGCCTCGGGTTGATTTACATTTTCCTCCATCAGTAATCGGAAGTAATACAACTCACGCTATTCAATCTGGATTACTCTATGGGTATTCTTGCCTGGTTGATGGCATGGTAGAGCTATTCCGTAAGGAATTAGGGACTAACATGAGAGTAATTGCAACTGGTGGGTTGGCTGATATTTTTGCCCCTCGATCCAGATCGATCCAGGTTTCTGCTCCCTGGTTAACCCTGGATGGATTGAGAATGATTTACAACCGAAATAAGGAGTAGATCAATGACTGTAAAACCTTTAGACCAGAAGGTCATCATACTTGGTGTAACAGCCAGTATTGCAGCTTACAAAGCGGCTGATTTGGCGAGTAAATTAACTCAAGCAGGCGCAATTGTAGAAACCATCCTAACTCGTGATGCAGAACGTTTTATATCACCCCTGACGTTTCAATCTGTGACAGGCAGAAATGCTTATACCGACACAGATTTGTGGGGTAATCGTTCACATGTTTTGCACGTTGGGTTAGCTCACCGCGCAGATTTAATGGTAGTTGCCCCAGCTTCAGCGAATACAATCGCAAAAATCGCCCATGGGATAGCGGATAATTTATTGACGTTGACCGCTTTGGCAATTTGCGAACCCGGGTTGAAATCGAAAATAATGATCGCTCCTGCTATGGATGGCGGGATGTACCTGAACTCTGCAACCCAAGAGAATATTGATATATTGAAATCTCGCGGGGTGTATTTTGTAGGTCCTGAATCAGGGCATTTAGCATCTGGATTGGTATCGATCGGAAGGATGAGTGAACCTGTAGATATTGTTGGTCATGTTCGATATCTGTTAACACGCAATGGTCCATTGAAGGGGAAGTCGTTCATCATTACTGCAGGTGGTACCCAAGAACCAATTGATCCTGTCAGGGTAATTACAAACAGGTCGTCAGGAAAACAAGGATTTGCCCTGGCGCAAGCGGCTTTAGACAAAGGAGCGGATGTCTTGCTAATTACAGCGCCGACGCACTTAAATCCACCTGTTGGGGCGAAAGTGATTCGAGTGGAGACTGCTGCTGAGATGGAAAAAAGAGTAATCGAAAACTCGCAAGAAGTGGATGGGGTGATTATGGCTGCGGCTGTGGCGGATTTCACTCCTTCAGATCCAGCCTCACAAAAAATTAAGAAAGATAAAAACCTAAATTCAATTCCACTAACACCTACTGAAGATATCTTAAAAAAACTAGCGCAAATTCGTTCGAAGACAAATATGCCTAAAATTGTGGTTGGTTTTGCAGCAGAAACTGAAGACTTAATTAAAAACGCACTTAATAAATTGTATTCGAAGAATTTAGATCTAATTGTTGCAAACAATATTGGATTAACCGAATCGGGATTTGGGGTGGATACGAATCTAGTCTCATTAATTGGTCGAGATGGCTCAGTAGAGTCTTTGCCTTTAATGAGTAAATATGATGTGGCGGATCAGGTTCTTTATCGGGTAATCAATTTATTAGCTCAATCCATGCCGGACTAGATTATGTCAAATAATCCACTGAAATTTCCAGGAATAAAGATAGGACATGCGGATGACAAAGAAGCGCTAACCGGATGTACGGTTGTTCTGTGCGAAGCTGGTGCGGTCGCGGGTGTGGATCAAAGAGGTGGTGCTCCTGGAACCAGAGAAACAGACGCAATTCGTCCATCTCATTTAGTCCAAAAAGCACATGGGATTCTATTAGCAGGAGGATCGGCATTCGGTTTAAATGCAGCGGCGGGCGTGATGAAATATTTGGAAGAAAGGGGGGTAGGATACGACGTACGCATAGCCAAAGTGCCAATTGTACCTGCTGCGATACTCTTTGATCTGGGCATCGGCAAGGCTGATGTTCGACCGGATGAGAAGATGGGGTATGCTGCTTGTATGAATGCTTCATCATCAGTGGTTGTTACAGGAAGCGTGGGTGCTGGCATGGGGGCAACAGTTGGAAAAGTCTTAGGAATGCAATTTGCAGTAAAATCAGGCATTGGCTGGGGTTGTATAGAGGTGCTGCCAGGGTTGTTTGTTGCTGCTTTGATCGCGGTTAACGCCTTTGGTGATGTGATCGATCCAGGTAATGGTAAGATAATTGCGGGGGTGAGGCGGGGAATAGAACCACTGAACTTGACGAATGCACCAATTTTTGCCAATACCCTTGATGTGATTCGCGCGTCTGATCATTCAACATTATCTATGAAGGTTGGAGAAAATACGGTTATTGGGGTGGTTATCACCAATGCTGGATTATCGCCAGAGCAGGCAAATTTTGTCGCACAAATGGCTCACGATGGATTGGCTCGCACAATTCGTCCCGCCCATACCGTTTATGATGGGGATACCTTGTTTGTGCTGGCAACGGGCGAAAAAATGGTGGGTGCAAATGTTATTGGTATGTTTGCGGGAGAGGCAGTATCAATGGCAGTGTTGGATGCAGTTTGGTCATCTGAGCCTGCTGGGGGACTCCCATCTGCGAATAGTTGTAGAGTTTAGGATGTTCGTTGTGCTGATAAAAAACCGCCGAAATATGATCATATTTCGGCGGTTTTTATTATCTTGATTTAACAAATTATCTCATACTTGGCTAGAATCCTGTACAATGCCGGGCGGACTTTTGCGTTTTGACTCATACAGTGCCCACAAAGCTCCCATTCCTGCCAGTGTTACTGCTGCGCCAACCAGCCATCCAACGATGGGTATTGATCGAATAAAAACATAGATCACTATTCCGATAATCATTGGAATTATTATGTTTCCGGCTCGATTCGGGAAGATTTTCATAAAGATCAGGTTTCCAACTAAAAAGGCAACAATGATTTTACTGATAAATCCAACCGTTAAACCAAATGTTGTCGCCAAAACACCGAGTCCAGAAGTTCCAACACCCAGGATAATGGTTGATAAGTCATTCAGGGTTATGCTTCCCAGCAGAATTACCAAAATAATTAACACAACGAAAGCTAACCCAAGCAGGAGATATCCTCCAAAAACAGTCAGCAAACCTTTCCAAATCACTTTAACTGGCTCTGTTTTAATGTTTTTTTCTGCCATGCGAAGGACATTTGGCGTCAACCAGACAACCAGACCTCCAATAACCAATAATGTGATGAGCAACCTGATTCGGTCAAAAAACCAATTTAGAACTCCCATAACCGGACTTGTTTGCGATTGGTTTTTTTGTTTTCCCTGCTGTGGCTCCGGTGTTTTAAACAAGATGCCACCCGCTGGTTGAGATTTAATATTTTCTCGTAGATCTTGTGGTGCAGTATAGGAGATTTTTCCAGATATTTTTGCATCATTCCCAATTCTTAACCCGGGTTGAATAGGATCAGGAAGTCCAATTGTTTTGCCCAAAAATGATGGCATTTGTGCGTTGCTTGAAATATCTCCACCAATATTGACTACGATATCTCCCCCAACTTTACCGTTCACCTCCAGCGCATTGGCTCCAACTTTTAAGTCTTTGGCAATATCACCTTTGATAATAGCCTGGTAAGCGCCAACCATCATGTCTCTTCCAGTCCGCGCTCCTTGAGCTACATTAAGACTGTATCCACCATAAAAAATGTTGCGCATTACGTTTGCAGACGGTCCAAAATCAGCAGTAGCGCCTCCGATGAATACGCTGCCATTTACTTTGCCATTGATTACTAGATTTTGTCCAGCAGCAAAGAGATTACCCCCTACCGCAGATTTATCTGATAAAGTTATTGTCCGCCCAGAAACAAAAAGGTCGCCATTTATAATCCCGTTAATGTTTATCGATTCGCCGCTGGCGAATAAAGCTCCATTGATAGTTCCATCCACTACGATTGTTCTTCCTGATAGGAATACATCATCATTGATGGTTTCTCCGGCGTTGATTTGACCGTCGTTGTCAATAATTACTGCCTCAACTCTGGCAGGGATGAAAAAGAGTGAAAAAAGTAAAGATAACAGGATTATTCCAAATCTGAATTTCGACTTAGGTTTCTTGTACATAATTCCCTCCATGATAAATAATTCAAAGGATCGATATATTGTGGTATTTTTTAAAATTACCACTATCTACTACTACAATATCATAACAGAAGGAAATTATGAAAAAAATAGTTATGAGAAATTATTCTCAACGAGATTGACTCAGGTTCAGTCCCACCACGCCAATAATGATCAAGAAAATTGACACCATTTTTAAAACTGTGGCAGGTTCTTTGAACCACAATATACCGATCAACGCAACCATTACCGTTCCAACACCGGACCAAACAGCATATACAATGCTAATGTCTAATCGTTTTATCACCAAGTTCATCACCCCTAAACCAATGCCATAAAATAAAAACATGAAGACAGTTGGGATAAGACGAGAAAACCCTCTTGATAATTTCATTGCGGTTGTACCAGCTACTTCAAAGCTAATAGCAATAAAAAGCAGCAGCCAATCAACCAGCATCCGGGGTTACCTTATGGTGCTTCGGTGTAAGAGTGAGATAAATCGAAGCCAGGATATAGTAGGCGGGAAAAATCAGTGATCCCCATAGAATTATTTTGGGTGGGTCGTTAAAAGAAATCATTATTGCCAGCAACACTACTCCATATAAAACCGTTAATACCCTGGAGACGTTCCTTAATGGCTTGGTGCTAAAAGAGAGGTATTTTATAGGCACCCAAATTAAGAGAGAGCAAATCACAATGATTATGGCTGATAATGTAGAATCTACCTTGAGGAGATAAAGATAAAAAACCACAATATTCCAAAAATTTGGAAATCCCGTAAAATATCCATCATCAGTTTTGGCTGAATTTTGACAAAAGCCATAAGCAGCTGCAATTAAAGCAAATCCAAGCGCAAGGAGACCCCAGCCCTTTACCAATTCGAACTGATACATAAAGAAAAGAGGAATAAGCGCATAGTTAATATAATCTGTTATATCGTCCAACTTTCTTCCATCGAATTCTGCAGCCCATTGTTTAACTTTCCACGAACGAGCCAATGTTCCATCTGTTGCATCAATAAATAGCGCAAAGCCAAGAAAAATAAAAACCAAATGTGCATTTTGTGCGACAACTGCTGTAAGCGCTAAAAAAGCGGCTATCAACCCCAGGCTGGTATAAAAATGGACAGCCCAGGCGCGAATTACAAAGACCTTATTTTCTGATAATTGAAATTCCATACAAAGAATTCTCACAACCCCAGCAATGAATAAATACTTAAGATTAATCTCTCTAAATTGTTAATAAATCGATAACATTTTGTTAATTATACCATTGGGGTTGCAAGGTAGTTGGAAGAGGATGGTTTGCAGTTTATGAGTTCGTGATATTTTCGATTACATCAACCAGTATATCAATACTTTTTTGGAATTCTGAAAGATTGAGATGTTCATGGGGTGTGTGGTCCAGATCTGAATCACCTGGTCCATAGGCTAATATGGGTACTTGCCAAACTGGAGCAACAACATTCATATCCGAGGTTCCGGTTTTTGTAGTGAAAACTGGTTTTCCACCCTGTTTTCTGATGGCTGATAAAAAAGTGCGTACCAGAATTGAATTTTTTTCACTTCGGAAAGATACCACACCATCTTCTAACAAAAGTAAGCCTTCCTCTTTAATTGATTCCAATCGGCTCATCAACTCAGATAACGAGAGGTCGGGAGGCAATCGAAAATTCATAGATAAGAAAGCTGTATCTATAAAGCCATCCTGGTTGTTACCCATATTTCGTAAACCGGGAGTGAGTTGCATGAAATTTTTATCTTTGTTTTTGTTGAATTGTGTGCACATTTCCAGAACTTTCATCCAATAACTGACAGCAATTTCACAAGCGCTTTTTGTTTTTGCGGCGGTGTGCGATAACGGGGTTGAAATGGAATATTTTACCCACGCGCTCCCTTTATATCCAAGGGTCAATCGATCCCAACCGCTTGGTTCTCCAATGATGACAAGTTGTGGGTGATATTTATCAACAACAAATTTCGCGCCTCTTGAGTCTCCCTCTTCGCATACAGCGCCAATCACAATCACTCGCCACTCAGGACCGATTTTTGCCTTGGAAACGGCTGCCGAGAAACATGCAAGTGGACCCTTAGCATCGACTGCCCCGCGTCCATAAAGGATATCTTGATCTCTGGTTACTTCAATGTAACCCGGCACAGTATCAATGTGTCCAAGCAAGATTAGCTCATATTTTCCATTGCCCTTACAGCCAATTGCGTTGCCTGCTTGATCCACATAAACCTCATCAAACCCTCTTTGGCGCATCTGATGAGTTAAGAATTTTACTGCTTCTGACTCATTTTCAGGTGGACTGTAATACCTTAACAGTCCTTCGAGGAGATCGATGTCATTCATGCAAATTTATTCACCTGTCACATTTGCGGAAATTGGTTTTTCGAGGACTTTTTTTACAACATCAACCACGATTTCCAGGTCTGCTTTCGAGATGACCAACGGAGGTAAAAACCGCATTACCGTTAATCCAGCAGGAAGTGCCAGAACCCCATTATCCATCAGTGCATATAGGTAAGGAGTAACTTTTTGCTTTAATTCAATACCAACCATCAACCCCAATCCTCGGACTGAACGAATGAGTGGCGACTTGATCTGGTTTAGCTGTTCTTTAAACCATTGACCAAGTTCAAAAGCCCGTTGAGGAATTTGGTTTTGCTCCAGGAAATTGATTCCCGCCAGGGAGGCAGCACAAACCAATGGATTTCCACCAAATGTAGAGCCATGAACTTGAGGAGGGAAAGAAGGAATTCGGGAACTGATCATGGTCGCTCCCATTGGTAATCCCCCCGCGATTGACTTTGCCAGACACAAAAAATCCGGTTCAAGGCTAAAATGCTGGTGGGCGAACATTTTTCCGGTTCTACCAAATCCTGTTTGAACTTCATCAAGAATTAACATGGCTCCATTTTGTCTGCATATATCCTGCGCCCCGCGCAGAAACTCTGGATCTCCAGGATTGACTCCTCCCTCGCCTTGAACCACTTCTAATATCACTGCTGCTGTCTTATTTGAGACAGCCTTTTCCAATGCATCAAGATCATTGTATGAAATATGGGAAAACCCCGGCACAAGCGGTTCAAAAGGGGCTCGATACTTCTTTTCCCACGTGGCAGATAATGAGCCAAATGTCCTGCCGTGAAAGCCACGCATAGCTGCTACAACTTCTGTCCTTCCTGTTGCCAGGCGAGAAAATTTAAGCGCAGCTTCTACTGATTCGGTTCCAGAATTGCACAAGTATGCTCTTGCCATACCAGTTATAGAGCATAATTTTTTAATCAGTAATGCTCTGGAGTCGTTGTAAAACATTTCTGGACAAGATATCAATATTTGAGACTGGTGCTGAATTGCCTGGATGATTGCAGGATTACAATGACCAAGATTTGCGGCTCCCTGTCCTCCTACACAATCGATATATTCCTTTCCATCAGCATCCCATAGACGCGCGCCAAGTCCACGAGTAATTGCTATTGGACGTTTTGAATAAATACCAGAAGTGTATTGATCCTCATATGCACTGATGCTCTGATTAGTATTTATTTCACTAAAATCTGGAAAAGAGGAAATAATATATTGATCAAAAGGATTCACCTTGTTTTATTCCTTTGAAAAAGTAAGATGGATTTCAAATGGGGTGCAGTCCACAAAATTCAAGCCCAGCGGTTTCATCAAAACCGAGCATGATATTCATACATTGTATAGCAGTACCCGCAGCACCTTTCATCAGGTTGTCAATTGCAGCCAGGCTAACTACCCTGCGATTTGCAAGGTCTACATCAAAACCAACATCTACATAATTTGATCCAGCTAAAATTTTTGGTTCTGGCACGCGATAAATACCCCGTTTATCTTTAACAAGTCGCACAAAAGGTTCTTTTTCGACCCAGCTTCGGTAAGCGCGCCAGAGATCTTTTTCTGTCACCCCGGGTTTGATAAAAGCATGAGCTGCAGCCAGTGCTCCTCGTACCAAATCCACCGATGTCATGGTCAAATGCACATTGGAAAGCCCTAATTCCTGGATTACTTCTGCTGTATGGCGGTGTCCGTATGCTGAAAATGTACGGATTACCCCACTTCTTTCAGGATGATGTGATCCAGGGTTTGCTGTTTGTCCGGCTTCAGAGGATCCCACTTTTATATCAACGATTACCGGGTAATTCGAATCGATTAGTTCATTTTTCATTAATGGTAATAATGCCAGATTTGCTGCAGTAGCGTTGCACCCTACTCCGCTAACATAAGAGGAATTCTTGATGTTTTCTCTCTCGATTTCTGGCAGCCCGTAAACAAATTTTTTGAGCCACTGAGGTGCTAGATGCTCCTCGTTGTAATATTTTTTGTATAAATCTGGATCTCGTAAGCGAAAATCGGCTGCCAAATCGATGATTTTATTGGATAAAGAAGAGTAGCGATCAATATTCTTTTGAGAATCTCCGTGTGGCAATGCAAGAAATAAAATATCACAAGGTTCAAGCGTCGTTCTTGAAGTAAATTTCAAGTTGGTTCTTTTTCGTAGATTGGGATGCTGTTGATATACATACTCTCCCATGTGGCTCTCAGACGTTGCCTGTTGTACTTCAACATAGGGATGATCCAATAATATTCTTAAAAGCTCACCGCCTGCGTATCCAGACGCACCAATAATTGAAACCTTCATAGAACCCTCATCCATCGCTGTGCTTGTGAGAATGCCGATTCGTTTTTCAAAATCATTGCTCCTAATACATCCTGGTAAACAATGGGAGATTGCACCTGAGGTTTTGGTAATTTAATTACACCTTCAGCGACTGCCATCGTGTAGTCCACAATTATACCAGCGATATCCAGTCCAGTTGTTGGGGCGAGAGTGTGAAACTCCATTGTATGATTCACTTCGTTAATTAAATATCCACGATCTGGATCTTCAAGAACATCCACTGCTAATACACCTCCTCCAACAGCGCGGGCAGCAGCGACACAAATCGAATTTAATTCTGGGGTAATTGGACAGTTATCCCCTTGTCCACCTTTGGCTGTGTTGGTAATCCAATGTGGAGAAGTGCGGTAAATGGCGCAGATGGTCTCGTCTCCAACTACAAAAGCGCGGATATCACGATTGGGTTTTTGAATGTACTCTTGAATATAAAATACAGAATGTTGGTAAGACCCCAGTGTTTCTTTGTGGTATAAAACAGCTTCGGCTGTATCACGATCATTTATTTTTGATAACAGACGTCCCCAAGATCCCACCACTGGCTTCATGACGACCGGATACCCAAGGTCTTCGATAGCCTGCAGGGCGGAATCGGGAGTAAAAGCAACCTTAACCCTTGGCTGGGGTACACCAAAATGGGCAAGCGCTGAGGTAGTTGCCAGTTTATCCCCACAGGTGGCAGCAACATGCGCCATATTTACAGTAGGTATTCCCCAAGAGTTGAAAATTTGAGTGGCATACAAACCCCGTGCAAAGGAGACACTTCTTTCGAGAATTACATCATATTGTTTCCAATACTCAAAATCGTTGAAATCAAGATTGATTTCCCGATCATCAATCCGGTCAAAATCAATTCCCCGTTGCTCAAGATTTTCAATGATGGATTTTTCTTCTACTCTCACTCTCGATAGCAATAATCCGATTTTCATTTTTTTCTCCTCCACTCTACTCAAAACCTGTTTTCGAACTTGTTTAATCCTATTGAGGACAAAATTTACATCTTAGTAATTCCAATCAAAAAAAAGCCCTCCGAAGAAGGAGGGCTCAGGTTGTCGAATTATATTTAATATTTTGGCAATTTGATTGATTAAACCAGAACGAGCCGATCATTCTTCGGAATATTGAATGTCGGCATTCGTCGCAAGCGGAGCTCAAGATGGCTATTCATTGACAATACTATATCGTATTGTTGTAATTTCGTCAATGGTGACATAATCACAAATTTGGCAATTCCGAAATTTACTTGTTGGTAATGAACTTAAGGGAAGGTTTTTGTCAAAATAATGTTTGCTAAGTGTCATTGTCCACTCAAGAACCATCGGGAGTAGAAGGGGAATTATTACTTATCTGGGTAGGTTCTGGAGTTTTCAACAAAGCAAACAAAGCAAATCCTGAAAGTCTGACAACTCCGCTAACTATTAAAGCTATATTGATACCAAATTGGTCAGCAATCAATGTACCTACGAGAGGGGAAATAATTGCTGAAAGGTACTCAAAGCTTTGTGAGGTGGAAATAAAAGTTGCGCTATATTCTTCGGGAATCGTTCGCAAGAGTTCATCAAAAAATACCAAATTTAAACCTGCCTGCAACAATCCGATAATCACGGAATAAATCGCAAATAGCCAATGCGTGGTGGTAATGGCAGTAATAATAGGGTATAGAGATAGCCCGAAAGTCGTCCAGAGTAGTACAGTCCTGGAACCTTTCTTTCTGGACTGTTGTAACCAAAACATATACCCAATAATAACTACTGCAGTTTGAATGGTATTGATTATTGCTATCCAACCGTCCTGCATATTTAAATTACGAACAAAATAAAGAGGAAAAAGAGGAGCGCCTAAAGATACTCCCGTAATATAGACAAAACGTTTAATAACGAACGATAAGAAAGGTTTTTGATCTCGTATCAGATGAAAGTAATTGGTGGATTCTACTGTTTCGTGATTCGGACTAATATGATTGTGTGTGTGTTTCTCTGGCAAGACGATATGACTGGAAAAGTAGAAACTGATTAATCCACCAATCGAGACAGCAAGAAACATGATTTGATAGTTTTGTGGAAAAGCAACTCTATCCAATAGCTGACCGACCAATATGGCTGCAATTGAAGTAGTTAAACCAAGAATCGACCACCGCCGAGACATTAAGTCATACCTTCTTCCAACAGCCACTGCGTTCATCACAACAGTGAAACAAATTGTAAGAATAGTTTGGGGAATCGTGGCGATTGCCCAAATTGCCAGGACAGCCACGATTGCGATTTCCGGGGAAAGGAATATGGACACCAAACCTGTCAGTGTGTAGCAGCTGATAACGCCCAAACGGGTGAAGCTAAACCATGTAACAATATTAGTCTTCTTTTGGAGATACCTGCCCATTGGGATGGCTAATAGCAAGCCGGTTATGGCAGGCATAGAAGTTAATAATCCAACTTGAATGTTAGAAGCTCCAAGTCGGGCTAAGAATACTGCCAGGAAAGGAGCTGCAGCACTGGCAATTCCTACTCCTATCGCATCAATTTGGACATTCCGAAAATTCCTCTGGTCGGTTTTTGATAAGCCGTTGGGAAGCCTGAAAATAGCTGATATATTCACAGTTGTATATTATCCAGTGTTCTTTTCATAGTAATTGGATGTCAAAATTTCCTGCGTGAATATAGCTTGTGTCGCTTATTTGTATGTCGTATTGGTGGCGCAGTTTTATAACTGCGGATATAAATGAAAGCCATTTTTTCTCTATAGGGGAAATATTTTTTGACTGCTGCCTGTCGATAATGTATTGTAAGCCAAATTTAATAGTATAGGAAATGGGGAAATGAGCTAGTAAGAATCCCTCTAAATCCCAATAATAAATTGCCCCATTTTGATTCGCAGTTAAAAAGTATTTACCAGATTCTGCTGTACAAATCCCAATTCCAGGTGATTTGGTCGCGTAGAATGTTTCCAAAGTTGAATTTTTAAGGGCGTTCAGAAAATAGATTATACCATCTTGATCGCTAGCGATGATGATTGGTGCGGTTGGATGAAAATCTAGGTGAGTTATTTTACCCGGCAAATTAGTGATTTTATTTACGAATGATCCACTTGAATAATTCCAGGTTTGAATGGAATTGTCGTTCCCGAGCATCGCAAATAATTCTCCCTGATTACTAGATGATATAGCTGTTACTGCACTTGATCTGGTATTTATTTCGCGGATTTTACTTCCTGATGAGATATTCCATAATTCGATATCCGATTTGAGCCCCCCGGCTAATAAAAAATCTCCCGTTGAAGATAGTGTTGCGCATAGAAGTTCTGATTCGCCTTGACGTAATATCTTAGCCTGGCTGCCAAAAGGGAATTGCCATTGGCGGATGGATCCGTCTACACTGGTACTGTACAAATATTTAGAATCAGGAGTAATATTGAGGGATCGAACAGCTCCGGTGTGTCCCTCAAGAGTTTTAATGATTTGTCCATCTTTAAGACGATAAATCCGGATACGGCTATCGTTCATCGATGCAGCCAAAAACTCACCCGTGAAATCAAATGCGATCGCACGGATATACTTTGATGGAGATGATAACGTTATGGGATTTGATATATCATTATCAAGCAGGTTATATATAAAAATGTGTCCTGTTTCACAGCCAATTGCTGCCTTTGAATTAATAGAATCCAATTGTATGCATGTCGGATTAAATGACAAGGAGTAGGTTTTGGTTGGACGCATCATAAGTGGTGAAGCTGTGCATTCCTTTGAGATCTGAGACAGCTCTAAAAAGGATTCATTTTCTCCACCTTTATCTGGAATCCACTTTTCTGTTATTAATCTATTAATGATGTGGTTGCCCCAAATTGGTGGCGCATAAGGTACTATTCTCCACAAATCCGAATAGTTATTCATATCAAGCAAATATTTGATTGTGTATTCCCAGTCCGTATCCGTCAAGTCCTCGAGCCAAATCATGTTTAAGGATCGAGAAATATGTGCCATCCATTCAATCTGACCATTTACTCGACTGTGATGCAATAACCGCAGCCTGAAATTTCGAGATGAAACCTGATAAATTGTCCCCAATAATTTGTGATTATAGTCAATTGTTTGGTACTCTTCCCATCGATTTGATAAAAAGTAAAATACTGCTAACCAGGCTGGATCTTCAGGCAAGCATTTATTTGCATACGCGTACTCCAGTGCGACTGGATCTTCATGGAAAATAAACAATTTCCAGACCAGGGTTTGAGCAAGGATATTGGATTGGTCGGCGAGAGTAAATAAATGGTTGAGAAAAACTTTTTTTTCAGTTTCTGTAAATGAAGGATAATGCTCAATAATGTCCGGCTCTTTCATTTGAATAATTTGGTAAATTGCTTCAACTAACCTGAGCCATTGATCAAGACCTTTTTTTGAAGCAGAAATCGTAATTCGTTTTTTTAAATTATCATCTGCTTCCAAATACACATCTGACAAAATTTGGATATTAAAATCCTTGGCTAAATAACCTTCAGAAAAAAATAGATGAAAAAGTAAGTAATATTTCAGGTTAATGGGTTGAATATTAAATTGTCTCAGGGTATGGATAGCATCTTCATGCTCAAATTCGATTGCAAGAGTATACAATTTATCGATACTTGCTTGATCTCCCCCCCTTGCCAATGAAGTCAGTTTCGCAAGGGCAAAGTGGCTTATGGTCTGAATATCTGTCGCGAGAATGGAAGCAAATAGCACTTCGGGTGCATCTTCGGGAAATTGTTGACATATATATTCCAGGCAGCCAAGAATTTGAATCAGATTCAAATCGCTTCTGGGTAATTCCAATGGAGAATATCCATTAGAACAAATAAAATTTTTAATTGTATCGATCACCTGATATTGTTCCAATTAAAAATCCTTGTTTACAATGGGTCAATTCCAGTGTTAATCAGGTTTCCCTCTTGATCGATGATAATTTCAGTGGTCGGGACTAGAAGGAAATCTTTCTTTGAATATTTTTTTGAAAAGAAATGCAAGGTTTTGTTGGATGACCCGAAAAGATGATGGGCGCACCTGAGTGGTTCGATAAACCGCCCTGCAATAAGTACGTCAATATTTGGTACTAGTTCCTCGAATCGGGGAATTACCAGTAGCTCGTTTAGCGTATATCCGGAAAATACTATACATGATAGATTTGTTTTCACGCGGATTTGTGTAACCAACTCAATTAAACCAGACAATTGCTGGCAAGGTTCTCCCCCAGAGATCGTCACCCCCTCAAGGTCACCGGAAATTGATAGCAACCATTGGAGAATTTCCTCAACCGAAAAAATACTTCCACTGTGGGGTGAATGGGTGAAAGGGTTGTAGCATCCTTTGCAGTTTAAGGTGCATCCTTGAAACCAAATTACAGCCCTTTTACCAGGTCCGTTTGCATAGCTTGACTCTAAACGAGAGTGGAGTTTTAGATTCATTGTCAATTATTATTTGCCACTTTTCTGTTTAATGTCAATTAGGTTTTTATTGGTGTCAATGCCTTCAGGTGTAATCACGCGGGATAAGATTGTACCGCCAAGTAATTCTTCAATTTCTTTGGTTATTGCCAGGCATTCGCTTCCTCTTGCTCCCTTAACTGAGATTTTCACCTGTCCTTTTGGGGATATATTGATATCAATCTCTTGTAGCTCCATGTCGATAATTTCCTTATATTAGATTACTCTTCTTAATATGAGGTGAATTTCATCTTTTTCATTAACTTCCTCAATTAATGTAAAACCTTTCTCCTCAAGCATACTGCGCGTAACATGATAAGCATATCTTTGATGAAGGGTGTTTAGAAATTTCTCTTTTTTAATTCCAATAACACCAAACCAATCTGCCACAAGTTCAAACTTCTCATCAGATTTTCGGAATCCTATTTCATTGCTGAAAGGTAAGCAAATTTTTATATCTACATGATATTTTCGATCAGAAGAATCTTTTATTTCAAAATTACCAATCTCTGCATTGAATCCCATATCGTGGAGGGCTTCCAATAGGTGTTTTTGATCTACAATACTGGTCTTTATTTTGGTGATGTGTGACATTATCATCTGCCTTATGTTAGTTGAACAACTGGAAAATTCTCATGAGTTAATTTTCCAGTTTGATTATCACGAACAGTGATCATCAAGCGTTTATTGTGGTCAATTGAAAATTCTACCTCAAACCTGTTCTCTTCTGGGTTAGCAGGTGGATTTGCTTCGATAAATGTTAAGTTATTTTCATTCATCCAAAACATTGATCTTTGTTCATGGTCACCAGGAGATACGGGCATGATCCTTGGACATCCTTGAGGATCAAAAACTAATTCAATGGTGTTGGTTGTCATTTTATTCTCAGACCCCATTTCAAAGATTGCGATTCCCAGCTTCTTTTGATTTGGATTGGATGCTTTTATTGTTAACCTGCTAATTGGTTGGGATGAGGGATATATTGTACCTTTCTCGATGATTGTTCGATAATCGTAATCTCCATGTAAACCCTTTTGAGGATTCCAGTACCTGATCGCATAGCGATGTTGGATATAATCGAGGAAATTTTTACCTGCAATGAATGCCGCTGCTCCTATGGCTACGGCATCATACGGACGATGAGATTTTACTCTTTCTTTGCCGAATATTTGCCTTATCGCTTTTTGGATCAATGGTATATGACTGCTTCCACCTATCATAAGCACGGTTCGAAGGTCTTCTTCTTCAAAACCATATTCTCTGGCTGTATTTAGAGCTGTTCGAACAAGATGGTTGATAATCGTATATAAATCATGTTCGTCGAACAACTCGTCTAGTACGGATCTGGTAATTTGATAGGAATTTGAATCGCCAAGTTGAGGGTAGTTAATCCTAATTTCGGCGGATTCGGTGAAAGATAATTTTTCTTTGGCTTTTTCACACTCTACTAATAACTGGTTGCTTATCAATCTTGTTTCTTTGTCCCAATCATGTAGATGGTTTTCTTTTAAAAATTTTTGAAAAATCCAGGTGTCTATCGTTGATCCCCCAATATCTTTTCCTGATTTTCCGATGACTCGGCATCTCAAATTTTTGGATGGAGGATCCTGTTCTTCAACCAGAATTATTGAGAAATGGATTGTGCCTCCACCAAAGTCGAAAACCGCAAAAGTATCACCTGGATTAAGATGGCTTCCATAACCAATAGCAGCAGCAGTTGGTTCGTCGACTAGCCGATACCGTGAAAAACCACATTCTTCGATAACAGACGAAAGCCAATAGTCGTAATGTTCATAAGATTCTACAGGCACCGAAACCGCGATTTCCTTGTATTCTAGTTCGTAATGCTGTATAGCATTTACTAAAACAGATTTCAAGAAATCTCGCCCAGCTATGCTAGGGGATACCTCTGAGCCTGCTATGTTTACTTTAATTGGAATTCGTTGTTGAATATATCTTTTAAACCAGCGGAATGTTTCTGGAAAACAATTCAAGCCCTTTTCAAGAACCTGGTTGCCAATCCATATCTCGCCGGTTTTACTGTAATGAATGAGCGAGGGAATTACAGAAATTTCCTTGCCTTCTTGTTGATATATCTTGCTATATTCTGGTATTGATAATGAATGCGCTTGTTGATCGTTGTCATTCCATACCGCGATAATCGAATTGGATGTTCCAAAATCGATCGCTAAATATCCTGACATAATCAATTTCTCCTACCCATATTATTGGCTCAAACATTAATTGCAATGATTCAAGAACTTTTCTGCTTAAAATCTAATAGAATTGGTACAAATTTGTCAGCAGCTTCTTGGGCTTCTTGAAATGAGGCTGATTGGGCTCTTCCTTGTCTTAACCAATCTCTGAGAGTCTCTACCTTTTCTTTTTGAGAAATGGACAGCGGAACTTGTTTTTTTAATGCGGCAAGTATGTCATGCGTGTTAAATTCTCTGTTTTCATTGAAGCCAACCACCATGCCATCTATAATTGCTTGTTCAATTTCTGATCCTACATATCCCTCAGAAACGGATGCAAGAGTGGCTATATCAAAGTCTTGAGGGATTCTTCGTCTTTTACGGATGTGGACTGAAAAAATTTCCGCCCTTTCGTCGTAGGTCGGTAAATCTAAAAAGAAAATTTCGTCAAACCTGCCCTTCCGCAGTAGTTCTGGAGGAAGGCTGGATATATCATTTGCTGTGGCTACCACAAAACAAGGAGATTTTTTTTCCTGCATCCAGGTTAATACGGTACCAAATACACGGGTGCTGGTGCCGCTGTCTAGACCACCATAAGACAACGCCTTTTCGATCTCGTCGATCCACAAAATACAAGGGGCGATCGTTTCTGTCAGTCGTAGAGCACGTCGTGTTCTTTCTTCAGATTCCCCAACCAGGCTGCCATACAAAGCCCCAGCATCCAGTCGAATTAAAGGAAGTCTCCATAGTCCTCCGATCATTTTGGCGGTGAGGCTTTTGCCGGTACCGGGTATACCAATTAACGCGATGCCTTTTGGCAGCGGTAGTCCATAAGCTCGAGCTTCGCTGGTGAGTGCTCTTTCCCTAAGCCGTAACCAATTTTTTAAAACACCCAACCCCCCTACATCATCAGGGGTTTCGGTTACCGCATAAAATTCAAGAGCTTCGCTTTCACGGATTATTTGTTTCTTTTCTTCCGTAACCAAGTCTATGTCTCTATCGTCTAGTATTCCATTCTTGACAATTGCTTTTGAGAAAACCCGCTGAGCCTGGGATGCAGATAGTCCCAGAGCTGCCTGAATTAATTTTTCTTTGCCGAGGTCTGTTAAGTTTACTTTTACTCCGGGAGTTCGTATCAAGTTGCGTAAAACTTCATTTAAATCATTGGCTGTAGGAAATGGGTATTCAATCAAAACGCTTTCATCTTTTAACTCATCCGGAATATGACTTGTCGGGGTAGTCACCAGGATTGATTTTTTTGTAAATTTTAATTTCTGGCTTAAATTTCGTAATTTTCGTTTGATAATCGGGTTGTTCCATGTTTCATGGAAATCCTTTAGAATATAGAGTGTATTCGATCCAGAGTCTGATTTTTCGATTTGCTCCAGAGCAGTTTGTGGATCTTTTGCTACAGGAACCGGCAGAGAACTGGTTGTTTGCCAGGAAAAACCATCTGCTATATCCCAACTCAGGCAAGGGCGCCTGGTGTTTTCACAAAGCGCGCGAATATTGCTAAATACCCGCTCTTCTTCATATGTGGTGATGACTATTAGAGTAAATCTTGCGCGTAAATATAGATCAAGCTCTTCCTCGAAACCCATTATCAATACCTCAGTCAGGCTATTATTATTTCACTCTTGATTTTCTGACTTGTTTTTACTACCAATCTCAACGATTTGAACCTGTACCTGATATCGTTTACCATTTATTTCTATTTTTCCATTGCCGTAAAAACCTTGGGACCCGGTTTTAAAATCTTTGGGCGGTAATGCGATTACAGTAACACTTTGGCCAGTATCAAGCTTTAATTCAGCGGTAAGGTACATCAAACCCTCCAGTAAATCGTTATTATTTTGTCCACAAATTTTACCAGGATCATATACTATCCAACATCGAATTGGGACAATTGAGTGTAGTATAATTTATAAAATCTATATTATAGGAGGTGTTT
>Ga0101944_10001734_pt1 | contig 41856 bp, 36 predicted proteins | sample DewCreD2012metaG_FD_75245 | JGI IMG/M metagenome (GOLD analysis project Ga0101944, IMG submission 75245) | Hot spring sediment bacterial and archeal communities from British Columbia, Canada, to study Microbial Dark Matter (Phase II) - Dewar... ... | reverse complement strand
AAGAAGGCCAGGGTGGTATCCATCAGAATTTTTTGAACCTGCGCGCCAGGAATGGGGCCTTTCAGACCCAGTTGGGGCGCCAGCGGGGAAAGAGCGGGCAGGTCGGTGAAGTCGTAATGGTCGGCGCCGAGGATGGTAATGACGCGATTGGAGGCCGGGACGCGGCGGTAGTAACCCTCAAATAGTTCGATGTTACGCGCAAAGGGCCACAACTCGCTAAACAGGTACAAAAACGGTTGCGGTGTGCCGTTTTGCAACACATCCAGGCTGACGGGGCGCATGAAGGCGTCATAAGTCAGTCCGGCTTTACAGCGTTGGTCTGTGCCGCAGAATTGGATGGCTGCCCCACCGCCGGTGGAATGGCCCAAAACGCCAACTTTGTCCATATTGAGCAGGTTGTTCAGCGGCTCTTGGGGGTGGATGTTGATGCTTTCGAGCGTATCTAGCGCATAGCCAATATCAGCAGACCACTGGTGAACCAGTTTTCGCGCAATGGTTTCGTATTCCTGCTGGGTCAGGCCGTTGGTGGGCGGCAGGGCGGCGGTTCGCGCTGGCCCGGCTGTTCCCGCGGCTGGTGGCGGCGGTGGTGCTGGGGTTGCTGCCGCACCTGTATATGCCCCTGGCCTCCGCGACCAATCCGCCCATGAACTGGGGCTATGCCCGGACGCGCGAGGGATTCTTCTATTCGGTCAACCGTTCCCAGTATCAGGGAACGCTCAGCTCGCAGCTGCTCCGGACGCTCGGCCGTGCGGTCGGGGCCGCACCCGCGGACCCCGTGCCGCCCGAAGCGGCCTCCGGCGCCGGTTCTGCCGTGTTCATCCGTTATCAAGTCAGAAATGGCCAGTTGGAGTTCCGCGTTGACGTCCGGAACCTCGCGAGCCAAAAAACCGAGAAAAGCTTCGCCATCCAACTCCCAGCCGGCGGCGCACCCCTGCGGGCGGGCGAAGAGATCGCGAAGCGGCTTGCCCCCTCGGCTCGCTCCTTCGGCACACGTGACGAGCGGGCATTGCGGGAGTACGTGGCCGCTCTGCAAGCCGGCAGCGCCCCGGACATGGCGGCGGCGCTTCAGAGAGCTGTCGCGGCGGACCCTGGTTTCGGCGAAGCGTGGGTGGCATGGGTGCAAGTCCTGGCGGAGGCGGGGCGCAGGGAGGAAGCCCTGGCGGCGCTGGAGAAGGCCAAACAGGGCGGCCGCCTCATCGGACAGATCGAACGCGCGCGGCTGGATTGGCTGGGAGCTACCCTGACCGGAGATGCAAAGGAACAGATGCGAGCCTTGACGCTGCTGGCCACGTTGCTTCCGGGCGACGTGGTGGCTCTGACCGCGGCGGCGCGCGCTGAACAGAGCGGGGGCCGCCACGCCGAGGCTGCGGCATGGTTCCGCAAGGCAGCCGCCGCGGATCCTCGTCCGGCTCCATGGTGGAATCAAGCGCTCTATGCCAGCGCTTACGCAGGCGATTGGCCCGGCGTCCAATCGGCTTTTGAGGGTTACCGGAAAGCCGCGCCTGACGACCCGAACGCTTTCGACTCGCTCGGCGAAGCGGCGTTTCATTTGGGACGCTTTGTGGAAGCCGACAACGCCTTCGGAGAGGCATACCGTCTGAACGCCGCTTTCCTCCAAGGGCTCACGATGTATAAGGCGGCGCTGGCGCAGTGGATGGCAGGAAACAGTGAAAGGGCGCAAGAGCGATTCCGGCAATTCCTGGACAAGCGGAGGGAGGATCAGGATCCATTAGCCGGCTACTGGGAAGCACGCTGGCTGTGCCTGACCAAAGGCGAAGATGCGGCGATAACGGCCGTCGAGAAATGGACGGCGCAAGCCGCCGCGGGCGACGCAAAAGCTTTGGGATTGGCCCAAGCCGCGGTCTGGCGGTTGGCGAAAGGCCATATGAAGCAGGCGCAGGACTTGAGCCGTCTTGCTATGGCCGAAGCGCGGTCACCGGCGGCGAGAGCGGCTGCGGCGGCAGCGGTGTTCGCCGCCAGCCCTCAGTCCTCCGGGCGAGCCCCGGACCCGTGGCTCGCTCACCGCTTGTTGCTGCGGGGAAGATTCGCCGAAGCCATCCCGGCCTTGGAGCGTATGTGCTCCCGGGGAACGCCTGGCGAAAATGGAGGAGCGGCAGCGCTCCTCGCGTGGGCCTATCTGGAATCCGGCAACGCCGGTGAGGCACGCAGGCGAGCCGCCAGGTTTCCCATTCCTGCCGCTGCCGCCGAGGATATCTTCGAGTTTCTGCCGTACTCCCGCCTTCCCGCAGTCCGGAAGGCGCTTGGGCTGTGACGCCCCTCACCAGGTCCCCACGCGCAGCGTGAGCCCTACGGAGAAGCGGACGCCGTTGCCATAGTCGAAGCCGTTGACGGGGTTACTCCAAGCTTGGACATACTCCAGGCTCGCCAGCCGGAGCGCCAAGGCGCTATTCAACCCCACTTGAACGCCGCCGCCCATATTGAGAGCCAAGCCGTTCGTCTCATAGGACCGGGTGTAGAGGGCTCGCTTTTCAAAGCTCAACTCCGGCGTATCGGTGGAGCGCACCAGCTTCTGCCGCAGTTCCGCATTCGTCCACTCTTGAGTGACCTTTTGCCCCCCGACGAGCACGTGCACATAGGGACTCCAACGGCTGTTTGCCGCGGCTTGCCACCGCGGACCCAAAAGATAAGTCAAAGCGTCGCCGCTCCAGTTCGTCCCCAGCCCGTAGCTCTTGCATCCGGAAACCTGCAAGACCGCTTGCCAGCGCTCCGTGACGCGAAAAGCCGCGTCCGCCCCGCCGCCGAGACAGGTATGATCGCCGAAGCGGGTGAATTGCGCGGGCAGGTGCAATTCGAATGGCGCCACGCCTTCGACAGCGGGCGGAGAGGGATCGTCAGGCGGCGGAGCACGCCGCTCCAAATGGGGACGGTAGGCGTAAACGCCCGGACGGCTGTCCCGATACCAGAATTCTTTGCCCCGCAGCGTGTTCGCCATGCTCCGCGACGGGTTCAATACCGACCGGGCGATGGCGCGTATCCAAGGGTTCTCCGTCGCTCTTTCCATGCGCTTGATCAGGTACCGGTCGATGGCGTCTTCGCCAATCGCCCAAGCCGCTCCGATGGTGGGCGTCACGATGTGGTCCACGAATCCCTGCTGCGGATACCGGCTCTGAATGGCGCCGATGGACGCCTCGCTGAGCGGACCGATTTCGAATTGCGTGCTGAAAGCCCAGGCGTAACCCATACCGCGCAGCGTACTTTTCCAATAGCGCCGGCTGCGTCCGAACTCGACGTCGCGATATCGCGGATCGTTATGGCGAAACATTTGCGAAACCACCGAACCCTGTAAAGGATGCCCGAGGTAGTTCACATAAAACGGGTCGCCGTCCGCGATGCCGTGGAGGTTTGTAACGGAATTCGCGTAATTCTTCCAGAACGGTCCTCGCAGCCCGCTGCGCGTCCCCTGTTCGGTCAGCAAACGGAACCCATGCATGATCCCAAGAAAATAGGTGGATTGCCGCGAGAGCGGATCCCACTCCACCGCCCCGCCGGGCGCCGATTCCTGAGCGGCTACCCCCGGCGCCGGCTCGATGAAAGCCAACCCATCGCCAGAGGGCGATGGACCTCCATCCCCGTTCCCGGGAGCGCCCGGCTTTCCATCTCGATTGAACGGCAAGACTGCTGAAGAAAACGCGAAAGTAAGTGCAATCCAGCGTGCAACCATGACTTGTGAGATGAGTGTAACACCCGCCAGGTTTCCCTTCGCCACTCAGATCCCTTGCGGATCATGCGCTGCTCTGGTTCGAAGCACGCCTCCGTTCGCGCAAGGCAGACAGCAGAGGCCACAGCAGGGAAGCGAAGGTCGCAATTACGAAGAACAGCACGATCGGCTTGAGGAGAATCGTGTGCCAGTCGCCGCGGCTGAGGACCAGCGCGCGCCGCAGGTTGGACTCCATCATCGGACCCAAAATGAGCCCCAAAACCAGCGGACCCAGGGGCACGGATGCGCGCCGGCAAAGGAATCCTCCTATGCCCGCGCCAAACATCACCCACACATCGGTGATCGAGTTATTCAGGGCGTAAGACCCCACAATGCCCATCAACATGATGCCCGCCCACAGCCAGCGTTGCGGAATGCGGAGCGTCCGCGCCAGCGGCCGCGCGCCGAGCATGTTCACGACCGCAATGGTCACGGCGGCCAACGTCATCAAAAAAATGATGGAGTAGACAAGCGCCCGGTGGTCGCGGAACAGCAGCGGGCCAGGCTGCACGCCGTGAATCAACAGCGCCCCGATGAGCACCGCCGAGGGGGCGTCGCCGGGGATTCCCAGAGTCAGCATGGTGGTCATTGCGCCGCCAATCGCCGCGTTGCAAGCCGTACAACTCGCGGCGAGGCCTTCGACAGAGCCTTCTCCGAATTCCGCCTTGTTTCGGGACATGCGGCGGGACTGCTCCCAAGAGATGACCGAGGCGATGTCGCCACCGGCTGCCGGGATGGCGCCGACGAACGTGCCAATACCCGCGCCTACGCCGGCGGGCAGGATCATCCGCTTCCATTCGGAGAAATTGGGCAAGATGCGGCCCAGCGTGCGTGGAAGCTGGGCAAGATTCGCTTGGGAACCGGACATCTGATCGAGGACTTCCCCCAGCCCGAACAGCCCGATCATGACGGGGATAAACGAAATCCCGTCCAGAAACTCGGACTGCCCGAAAGTAAAGCGCGGGTATGCCGTCATGGGATCCAGGCCAATGGTGGCCAAAGCAAGGCCAAGCATCCCCGCAAGCATGCCTTTCAGCACGTTTCCGCCGGACACGCCGGCCATGAGACTGATGCCGAACAGGGCCAGACCGAAGTATTCCGCCGGACCGAACTTGAGCCCGAACGCGGCGATGGGGAAGGCGGCGAAAGCAAGGAAAAAGATGCTCGCGAGCTGCCCGGCCATCGAGAGCAGAGCGTTAATGCCCAACGCCAAGCCGGCCTTACCATTGCGAGCGAGCGGGTAGCCGTCCCAAGTGGCGGCGATGGAAGCGGGCGTGCCCGGGATGTTCATCAAAATGGCGGGGATGCCGCCTGCGGGGATAGCCCCGCAATAAATCCCCAAAAGCATCGCCAAGCCTTTTTCGGTCGATATCCAAAAGGTGAGCGGCGTGAGGACCGCTACTCCCATGGAGGCGGTGAGCCCCGGAAGCGCTCCGAACACCGCGCCCAGAGCCACTCCGGCGGCCAGGAACAACAGGACTTCCCATTGGAGAACGGCCGCGAGTCCGGCCATGAATTCGGGGCTCATAAGGTCATCCGAAATTCACGCGCAAGCCATACTGGAAGGCCAGCGTCACGGCCGCAGTCAGCACGCCGGAGACGAGCAGCGAGGTGCGCCAGGCCTCTCCCAGCATACGAAGGAAAACCGCCAACATCACGAAGCTTTGAAAGGCGAAGGGCGTCACGCCCCATAACCACAGGTACAGGATAAGCAAGCCGGCGGTGAGCGCCAGACGCCGCCGGTTGTCAATCACGAAACTCGCGCCGCCGCCGCGCACTGAGGACGCGAACAGCCCTGCGGCAAGCACCGCTACCGCAGCGCCGATGACACCCGGGAAGAAGCCGGGGCCAGGCAACGCGCCCAACCCGGGCGGAAGTGAGTAAGCGCCAGCCAGCAGCGCGGCCCCCAGGAAAAGAAACAGCAAAGAAACGACAAGATCGCAACGGTTCACGCGGAGCCTCTCATGAGAACGGGCAGTGTGGATTCAAAGAAACGCGCCTGCGCCAAGGCGAAATCGCGGAACGCGGGGCGATCGAGGAACAGCGGAGTCATACCCCGTTCCTCGCAGAGCTTCTGGAATTCCGCGCTGTGAAACGCCGAGCCGATGGCGTCCACCAAACGGACTGCCACAGGCTCCGGCAGCCCCTTTGGGGCATAAAAGCCGCTCCACGCGCTGGCGCCGAAATCGAAGCCTTCCTCCTTCGCGCTGAGCACCTCCGGGAAAAGCGGGCTGCGTACCTGGTCAAAGATTGAGAGGACTCTCAAGCCGCCGGAACGGACGTGGGACACCAATTCGCCGGCCCCGGCGACCGCTGCGTCCACATGCCGCCCCAGCAAGTTGGTGATTGCGCCCGCCGAGCCTCCGAAAGGGCAATGCACCAGCCTCACGCCGGCAGCCCGCTCCATCAGCAAAGCATTTACGTGCCAGATCGACCCCGTGCCGGAGTTGGCGACCACATATCCGCCCGGCCGCACACGCGCCGCCTGCGCGAATTCGGCCAGAGTTCGCCACGGAGACGCAGCCGGTACGGCGAGCGCAGGCTGCGTTTTCGAGACCAGGCAGAGCAGGTCCATCTTGTGCGGACCGACGTCGGCGAAACCGAGCGCCCGGACCATGGCGATTTCCACCGGCCCGTGGCCGATCGTGTAGCCGTCCGGAGGGCGACGCACGACATAGGAGAAAGCCAGCGCGCCTGCCGCTCCCGGCCTGTTTTCGCACACCACCGGGGCCCCAAGTTCTTTCTCCATCAGGCTCGCGATAACCCGCGACACAGAGTCGGAAATTCCGCCCGGCGCCGCTTGAACGATCAGCTTGATTTCCCGGCTAGGGTAATCGGCGCGGCCTCCCACGCACCCAGCCAACGCCAGGCCTGCGGGAGCAATGATGACCGTCCTGCGATTCATGCAGTCGTGACTATTTTCCTACGGATGACGCCTGCGCGGCGAGGTTGCGACGCCAAACAAGCGCCATCTGTGCAGCGCGCCGTGTATAATGGCTCGCAGCGAGGGGCTTGCTGGGCTGCAATCTCCCCCGATAGACAGAGGAGGCGGTATGCCGGTCGACATCAGTATGCCGGTGGGGAAATACGCCAACGGGACCAAGGAGTGTCCGAACCTTGGCGCGGATCAACAGAAAATCATCACTCTCCTGAACGCCGTCGATGTGGCGCAAGGAGGAACGAAGCAGAAACCGATCACGGCGAAGCCGGTGAACGGCATCTGCGCTCCGGGTCTGTACGTGGCGATTATCAATTTCCAGTCCAAGCAGGCCGGTTTGGTGGTGGACGGACATGTGGATCCGGGAAAGTCGACTATTACACGTCTGAACGCGCTGGCGGGAGGCGGAACGCCAGGGGGAGGAACCAAGCCTTCGGGCGGGACGCCGGGCAATGAGACGGTTCCGCCGCCTTACGCCGCATGGCCCGCTCCGTTGCTGGACGTGATTAAACGGTCGTACCGGGAACGGAACTCGACCAATTGGAATCTGAACAACGGCTTCCCCGGCTCTGAGTCTCCCAAGACAAGATCCTTGGCCAAGGTGATCGACGACATCGGACCGGGTTTGATGGAGGTCATCCGCAGAGTTTACGACCGCGCCTCTGCGATTCCGGGCTTATGGCCTTACGTCCACTCCATCCGGGAGATCTGGAAAACCTCTTCGGAAGGGTTCAACTTCAACTGCAAAGATCCCCGGGGCATGGAAAACAAACTGCGCTACTCGCCGAGCTTTTGCGCTGACCTGCCCCCGGGGCAGTCCATGCACCAAAGAAACGAATGGAGCCAGAACCGGCAGTGCTATCGCGAGTTGGGAGTCGTCGGAAAAGCGGGACTGCACATTTGCATAGTGGTGCAGGGACAGGAGACCGCCGACGGCGGGGTCCACAACATGCATATCGACTATCACCAGTTGGGCAAATTGAAAACCAAGAAATGCAACTGCTGGTACTCGGGACTCAACGCGCATTTCGCCGACGTCGGCGGCTGGATCGTCGACACCAAGGTGATGCCGTTCATCGACGCGGAATTGGCGAAAATCGCCGTCACCCTGCCTCCGGCGACAAGGAAAGCCGTCCGGGACTGGATCCTGAACAAGATCCTGACCACTTCGGACGCCTTCGACGTCCTGGAGAACTCCATCGATAAGCCGCCGCTGCCGGGCGGTCCGATGGACGCGGTGATCAACGGCATCATCTGGTCCGCCTTGAAAGGATTCCGCCAGTGGTATCTGAACAACGTCTAGCAGCGCAGCCCAACTCCCTGGGTGTGTTTGCGGCGCCCGGTAGTGACGGGAGCGCCCGGGGAGTTAAGATCAGAGTGGACTGCGATGCATTCATTACGCGTTGGTGGTGCGATTTTATCCATTGCGATTTTGGCCGGCTGCAAGAAAGACGCTCCCGTTCAGGCGCGTCAGGATAGCGGTCCTATTCAGGTTCGCGTGGCGCCGGTGGTGGTGAAGGAAATCCGGCGAACGGTGGAAAGCGTGGGGACATTTTTCCCCCTGGACGAGGCGATTATCAGCGCTGAAGTGGACGGGCGGATCGATTCGGTGGAAGTCGATCTGGGCGACAAGGTGGAGCAGGGTCAAGTTCTGGTCCGGATCAACGACGAGGAGCAGCGATACCTGCTGTCCCAAAACGAAGCGCAACTCCGCCAGTCGCTGGAGCGGCTCGGGCTCAAGGATGAAAAGGACCGGGTGAAGGACATACGCGAGACCCCGGAGGTGCGCAAGGCGCAAGCCGAATTGTTTGACGCCGAGCAGCGGTACCAAAGAATCCGGAAGCTTGTGGACCAGGGAATCGGGTCGCAGGCGGATCTGGATCAGGCGGCGGCGCGCTTCAAAGCGAATCAGGCCGCGTATGACAACTCCCTGAACTCCACCCGCAACTTGATCCAGGAAGTGGAGCGTTTCAAAGCCGCGCTCGAACTGCAACGTAAAAGGCTTCGGGACACCATCGTCCGGGCGCCGTTCACCGCCTATGTCAAGGAGAGGCAGGCTACGCAGGGGCAATACGTGAAAGCCAACACGCCGCTGCTGACGCTGGTCAAAGTGGATCCCATCCGGCTGCGTGTCGAAATTCCGGAACGCATGGCGCCCTGGATCCGGAACGGGCAGGCGGTTGAGGTGGCCGTCGAAGCGTTCGAGAACCGGAAGTTTCAAGGCAAGATCTGGCGAATTTCGCCGACCGTCGACCAGACGAAACGCACATTTGTGGCGGAAGCCCTGATTGATAATCCCCGGGGCGAACTGAAGCCCGGTTCGTACGCGCGAGCCAGGATCCCATCGGACAAGGTGGAGCAGATCAAGCTGATCCCTGCGAGAAGCGTGAACTATGTGCTGGGATCCAACCGGGCGTATGTGGTCAAAGATGATGTCGTCGAAGCGCGGGAGGTGAAACTCGGCGACCGTTTCGAGGCGCTGGTGGAGATCAGCGACGGGTTGGTGGAGGGCGAGCAAGTGGCGACGACGCAGGTGAACCGGCTGGACAACGGCGTCAAGGTGAAAGTGGTCACGGGAGAAGAAGAAACAAAAGCCGGCCGGAAGAAAGCAGGGTGAAGCGGTGGCGAGACTGCTTCTGGCCGGTATTTTGGGCGCAGCGTCGCTCTTCGGCGCGACGAAAGTCCTGGTGACGGTCGTAGAGCAGAAGACTTCCAAGCCGGTGACGGGGCTTGGCGTGCAAGACTTTTCCGTCTTGGACGACAAGACGCCCCGCAAGGTGGAGGCGGTAGAACCAGTCTCCGGCTTGAGCGATTACATGTTGCTAGTGGATTCCAGCCTGGTGGGAGAAGCCGTGCGCCCCGTGGCGATGGGTCTGATTGGGGAACTGCGGAACAAAGAGCAGATGGCGCTGGTTTCCTATCACACATCCGCGGATCTGGTGCAGGACTTCACTTCCAGCCAGGAACTCCTGAGCCGCGCCTTGGCGCGCATCAAGTACGGCAACACGCCGCGCGCCCTCGACGCTCTTTATGCGGCCATCGACGGGGGCTTCCGCAGCAGCAATTTCCGCCGGGTGGTCCTGCTGCTGACGACGGGCTTCGAGGGGCCAAGCCGCGTCACCGAACGTGAAGTGATCCGGCTGGCGCGCCGCAACGGGGTGTCGATTTACGCTGTGTTCGTGACCGGCTCCGCGCGCAGCTTATTCGAGTCGCTGGCGCGACAGACGGGAGGCGCCTGTTTTTCGCTCCGGGATCTGAAAACGCCCAAACCCGCCCCGCTGATCTTCGAGGCGGTGCGGTCAGCTTATACGCTCACCCTGAGCGGCAACCTCGCGCTCGGCGACCGTCTCAAGATCGACCTGCGCCGCCCCGGAAAATATTCCATCTCAGCCCTGCCCCTCGACTGACCGCCTCCCCCGTCAACGTCCGGCTTGCACTTTCGGCGTCGCCAGGTAACCTACGATGACGTCTTTCTTGACTTCATTGACGACGATCTCCCACGGCTGGCGGGCTTTGGAGGGGACGTAGAACTGCAACGGTTCGTTGATGTTCTTGTCCTTCTTCTCTACCTTCTTGTCGTCGGCAATGACGTCGATCGTGAAACGGTTGCGCTTCTCATCGGTGCGCTTCAGTTGCACGGCGATGTCAGCGATCTTAACCGGCTGCTTGGTCTTGGTGAGCTTAAACTCGTAGTAATTCCGGTCGCCCAAAGCTTTAAGCGCGGACAACTCTTTCGCATTGGTGGCGATGAGGCTGGCGTGTGAATCCACATCGCCCACCACCCTCTTAAGGTTCGCGATGGTCTTGTCCAACTCCGCCTTGGTGCTGGCGACCTCGGTCTTCACCTGCCCGACTTCGGTGGAGACTTCGCCCAACCGGGCTGTCGCAGCCGTGGCGGTTTGGCGCACCTCGCTCACCTCGCTGCCGATCTTGCTGACCTGCTCTTGCGCCTTCCGCTGCTCCGCTTCGAGGCGGCGGGCTAACTGCTCAGCGTGCTTTTCGGCGTCGATCTTGGCTTGCCCGGCGGCCATCGCAGCCTGGCGGCGCGCGGCGTCCAACTCATCCCGCAGCGCGTCTAAGTTCTGGCGGGCGGCAGTGGCGGTGACGGATGTCGTTTCCCGGGTCTTGGAGATCTCGTCGAGAATCTTCTCGTCAGCCTTCTTGGTCTCTGCGCGAAATTTGTTCAGCTCCACGAAGAGGTACACGTTCGACCCGATCAGCGCGATGACCGCGCCGAAAAGGATGGGGATGGCGATCTTGCCCCGGGACGGCGCCGGTTCCGGCGGCGGTTGCATCATGGGTGTGCCCAAAGTTCACTCCTCCTTCACCATACTAGGATAGACGCTACTCGCCCGGGGTGTGGTTTCCACGCAAGAGCCGGGCGAACTCGAACGCCTCCTGCTTGGGAATCCCGGGCTCGAAACAACGGCGGCATCGCGCCTCGTACATCCCCGCCGCCCCGACGACAATCAGATCCTCCGATTCCACCAACCTCTGCGTATGCTTGGCTGGATTGCCGCAGCGCATGCAGATGGCCAAAGTCTTGGTGATCGATTCGGCGTGGGCGAGCAACTCCGGGACGGGCGCAAACGGGCGCCCCATGAAATCCGTATCGAGGCCGGCAATAATCACCTGCTTCCCAAGGTCGGCGAGCTGATTGGCCACGTCGATCAAGCCCGCCCCCAGGAAGTTCGCCTCGTCGATGCCCACCACCTGCGTCCGCCAGTCCAGCCTTTCCAAAATCTCTTGCGGCCTGCCCACGACTTCGGATTTCATGCGGATGTCGCCATGAGAGACGATTTCGTCCGCCGAATAGCGATTGTCCAGGACGGGTTTGAACACCTGCACGCGCTTGCGCGCGATCATGGCGCGGCGCAGCCGCCGGATCAGCTCCTCGCTCTTGCCTGAGAACATCGGGCCGCAGATGACCTCAATCCAGCCCAGATTCCCGGTGAAGATGTCCATAAAGTTTCATGATAGGGCAAAACCGGGCCACGCTCCCAATCCGCCGGCTTGGGTAGAATAAGAGATCCGTGGCTGAGCGACTGCATGGGATTTTCACGCCTACCCTGGTGCCGTTCGACGAACAGGGGCAAATCAGCGAGGCAGAACTGCGGCGTTTCCTGAACTGGCTGATCGAGCGCGGGGTTCACGGCCTGTATCCCAATGGATCGACGGGCGAATTTACCCGGCTGACGGTGGAGGAGCGGCGCCGCATTGTCAAGATTACCTGTGAGGAGGCGCGCGGGAGGGTGCCTGTCCTGGCAGGGGCGGCGGAGGCGAATGTAAAGGAAACCCTGGCGGCATGCGAAGCATACGCCGGCTACGGGGCGGCGGCGGTGGCGATCGTGTCGCCGTTTTACTATCGCCTCGGTCCGGAGGCGCTCATCGCTTACTTTCAGGAAATCGCCCGGAATTCGCCCATCGATGTCACGCTTTATAACATTCCGATGTTCGCCAGCCCCATCGACGTGCCGACCATTCGCAAGCTTTCCGAAGAACCGCGCATCATCGGGATCAAGGATTCGACCGGAGACGTGGCTTTCATGATGCGCATGATCGCCGCCATCCGTCCGAACCGCCCGGATTTCGTCTTCCTCACCGGGTGGGACGCCGTTCTCGTGCCCATGCTGGTGGCAGGTTGCAATGGCGGCACAAACGCTTCGAGCAACGCCATACCCGAACTCGACCGCCGCTTGTACGATCTGTTCCGCGCCGGCGATATCGAGCAAGCCATGAAGCTCCAGTGGCGGATTCTGGAGCTGTTCGACGCCATGCTTTTCGGATTCGAATTCCCGGATGGTTTCCGCGCGGGCGCCGAGATGCGGGGGTTCAAGATGGGGCGCGGGCGCCAGCCGATGAGCAGCGCCCAGAAGGCCGATTGCCATGCTTTGCGGCGCGTGCTGCAATGCATTCTTTCCGATGAGGGCTTGACCGAACCGCCGCCGGAGGGCTGCGCGCCGCGCACCGGAATTCAGAGTGAGGACAAGATCCGGCAAATCGTCTTCGAGATCATGAAGACCCTGGAAGACAGGGGTGTGATTTGAGGGAGGCTATCGGGCTTCTGGAGATCGCCGGCTGGTCCCCGGCGATGGTGGTGCTGGACGCGATGGAAAAGAGCGCCTGGGTGCGCGTAATTCAGGTCGAGTTGAATGACCGCCCGGGCGTCATCGTGAAGGTGGAAGGCTCAGTGGCGGACGTGTCGGCGGCTATCGATCAGGCGCGGGCGCTCGCCCGCGGCATGGAAGTGGAATTCGTCGCAGAGGCCATTAACGCGCCAAGCCCGGCTTCAGCACCCGCCTTGGAAGCGGCGCTGGATTTCAACCCGCTGATCGAGCAGCCGACAGTTGCGCTCCCGGCTGCCGAAAAGCAATCGCAAAAGGAGAAGGTCGTGGCAGAGCAGTCCTCGTTTGCCGTTGGATTCATTGAAACCCAAGGTTTCACAGCCGTATTCGAAGCTATCGACACGGCGGTGAAAACCGCAGCGGTGGAGGTCTTGGCCCGGGAGAAGCTGGGTGGGGGCTACATCACCGTGGTGATCAAGGGCGATGTGGCAGCCGTGCGGGCGGCGATCGACGCCGGCAAGGTTAAGGTCGAGGGTCTGGGGCGCTTGATCGCCGCGCATGTGATCCCGAACCCGAGCCCCGGCGTGCTTTCTCTGCTGCCTAAGTTATAAAGGACTTCTGGGAGGGTACGCATGGTCTGGAATACCGCGTTGCTGTTGCTGGCGGCGGCTGCCGCGCCGGAAATCAGTCTGGACCCAGACCCGGCGAAATGGCAGCGGCGCGGAGATACGGCGCAGGCCTCCATCGAAGGAGGCGTGCTGGCGGTGGGACCGTGGAGGGAAGGCTCGTGGAGCGCCCGGTGGGAATACCGCGAGCGGCTCAACGTGCTGCAAGGCATGGTGAAAGGGCAACTCCGCACGCACGGCTTGCACCCGCGCCAAGCCGTCGTTCGCATCCAGTTTCATCAGGGAGAGAAGTCACTTTCCACCCGCAATTACCCGCTGCCGGCGTCTCCCGGCTGGCGGGATTTCGAGATCCCCGTCTTCCGTCCGCCGGCGGGTTGCGACAGCATCATGGTGGCCTTCGGGCTGTCGGAAAAGGCGGAAGGGCGGGTGGAGTTCCGCAACTTGCGGGTGAGCCGCAACTATAGGCCGCCGGAGTACCCGGCGGAGCCGCAACTGGTGCGCCCGGCGCCGCCCGTGCGGGTGCATGGAGGACCTTATGTCAACGTCGAGAACCACAACGGCGCCTGGTGGCTGATCACGCCCTCCGGAGAGCCATTCTTTTCGATAGGCACGCTCACCGGATCCGGAAACGAGGAGAAGGCGTTTGAGATCCTCCAAAAGCTGGGGTTCAACTCGGTTGCTGGCAGCCATAACGTGCAGCGCTGGGCGGCTTTTAACGAAGCGCAAAGCAAAGCCGGCAAGCCGGTCATCTATCAGTTCCGCACGCTGGAAACCCGCGTGGGCGACGAATACGACACCTTGGTGAACGCTGCCGGCGAGAATCCCGGGCGCCCGCAGGCGCAGGCGGCGGCTGCCGGCGGCTTCAATCACGCCTTCCCGGATCCTTATGACCCCCGCTGGCAGGAATCGTTCCGCAAGCGCGTCCGCGCCATAGCCGAAGTGGTTCGCGGGAAGTCATATTTCGCCGCCTGGTTTGTGGACAACGAGAGGGAGCACCGGGACATTCACCGCTATGTTTGGTCCCGCCACTGCGCGCCTGAACTGCGCCGCTTCCTGGAGGAGAAATACGGCGCCAAAATCGCCGCGCTGAATCGCGCCTGGGGGTCGAATTACGCCTCTTTCGACGACCTGATGGCCAAAAAGCCCGACCCCGTGGCGCGCCACGGTCCGATGTATGAGGATTTCCGCCTTTTCTCGCGCGAGATCATCCGGACGTTCAACCAGATCACCATTCAGGTCATTCGCCATGAGGATCCGGGCAGGCTGATTTTTAGCAACCGGTTCATGCTTGGGGAGCCCCGCGACACGCTCGAAAACCTGGACCTGTACCGCGAATTCGACGCCATTGCGGTCAACATCTATCCCTCCAACATCGCCGCCGGTCTGGACGAAGCCGAACGGCAAATGCTGATTCAAATACACGAGCGCACAAGCAAGCCCCTCATCATCGGCGAGTGGTCCGTACCGGCTTTGGATTCCGGCTTGTACAACAATCCCAACCGGCTGGACTGGTCCTATCCGCAAACGGTGGAAACGCAAACGCAGCGGGCACGGCAGGCGGCGAAAATCCTGGCGGATCTGTACAACCTGCCCTTCGTCATCGGCGCCCACTGGTTCACCTGGAAGGATTTCGATTCCCCGGTGCGGCAAGCCAACCGGGGACTCTTTAAAGCCAACGACGAGCCGTGGACGGAGCTTCAAGAAGCCCTCGCCAAGCTCCATTCACGCATGCACAAACCCAAGGGACCATGAGCCCGGGCGCCAGGCGGGCGATTCAGCGCGCCGGTTGGGGCGCAGTCGGCTTCGCGCTGGTTTATGTGGTATGGGTTTACATCCAGCGCTCCGCCAGCAATTGGGAAGCGGAAAGGCGCGCCCAACGGGTCCGGCGCGCGCGCGAATTGCACCCCTCTGTGGCTGATCCCTCTCCGGGGGTCAAGATCCTCCAGTTTTACGCCAGCCAGCCGGAATTGAAGAGGGGAGAGCGCGTTTTGATCTGTTACGGAGTGTTGAACGCCGCCACTGTTCGGATCGAGCCTCCCATAGAGGAGCTGAAGCCGGCGCTGAGCCGCTGCCTGGAAACGTCGCCGGCGCGGACCACCACCTATACGCTCTCAGCCGAGGGAGCGGACGGCTCGCGAGCGCGAGCTTCGTTCACCTTGCGCGTGACTGAACCGGCGCCTTAGCTCGTCTTAGGACGCAAAACCTCTTCCAACAAACGGCAGTTCTCCAAAACTTGTTCCTTGTGCTTTGGGAACATGCCGATTACGACGGCGTCCTGGGGCTTGGCGTAATGGAAGACTTGCTCCATGGCGCCCTTCATTTGCTCGTACGACCCGCACTTTCGCCCGGCGCCGTACACCTTAAAAATGAGGCATTGCCTTGACGTGCGGCGCACCCGCTCGAGCATCCGTTCCCGGTCGGGATCGTGGAAAAACTCGCCCTTCAAGCTGCCTCCCGCCAGCCTCGCAGCCTCCTCCTTGGGTCGCGACAGGTTGTAAAGGCAGGTCATGTAGAAATCCACATCCCAACCCTTGCTCTCGATTTCGTCGATGACTTCCGGGATGTGAGTGCCGACGCCGGCGCGAACGCCGGCATCTTTCATGGCTTTCACCATGTCCCTGACGTCATCCAGTTTCCCTGCGCGGAAAAGGGCGTCGGTGCGAGTTCCGTGGTGGTAGACGCCTATGGCGCCGTTGGCGGCTGCGTCCCGGACGTTGCGGAATTGATCTGAGAGTTCGCTGGCCGTTTGCGCAATCCATTGGATGCGCCCGCCTTCGTTACGGTATTCCCGCAACAGGCGCATAATGTGCCGGTCGGCGCGGGACTGCCACGTGTTAACGCCCGCCTTTTCGCATGCAGCCAGCAGCCTCTTCACGTTCGCCGCAGAAAAATAGTCCGCCATCTCCCGGTCTCTCTCCGCAGACCAGTGAGAGTTGCCGCTCACCGGGTTGCCGCCCACGATGAGCCGCGAAATGCGATGAGCGCCAAACGGAACCGCAGGCGCGCCGCCCGCCCAGAGCACACCCGCCGGACTCAGCATCAATTGCCGCCTCGTCACCCGCATTGGTCAAATGTTACCACCGCTTGTTCGGCGCGGCGTCAAGCCGCCTGCACGAGAAGGCTCACCAGGTTCACCCACGGGGCTTCGGCGCGCGGAAGGCGGCGGTAAGCGGCAAGCAATTCCTTCGAGCCCAGCCCAAGCCCGGCCAATCCCGGATACACCACCCGGTCTTGATCGAACCCCGTGATCTGCGGCTTGCGCCAGTTGTTGGGCTCCAGCACGTAAGGCAGGAGGTAATAGAAAGACTTCTCGATGCCAATGCCCTTGGGAGTCTTGAACCGCCACAAATCCATGCCCCGCAACTGCGCAATACGGCAGAGAACGGAAAAACCGTCAAGGTTCATGGCCGAGTAGCTGAGCGACCGCGTCCGCGCCTCCTCCCTCGGGCAACTGCCGTCCGGCTGCACTTGAGTCGGGACAAGGTGATTGCGGTAGCGGTCCCAGGCGAGGCGCTGCACCTCTTCGTTGCCGGCGAACACGGAAAACGCCGCCGCCTGCGCCGTCCACCAAGTGGCGTGGTTGTTGGTGGCGTTCATCTCGTCCATGCCCTTCTTGCTGGTGGTCATCCACCGCAAATAATCGGCGTACCAGCGGCGCAGATCCGCCAGCATGGAAGAGTCCATTCCGCCGGCAGCCTCGAGAAGCATGATGCCCTGTGCGCAGTAGATGAGCGATACCGTTTCGATGATGCCCGCGCCGCGCCCCTCGTTATGCCCGCGAATCGCTTGGCCGAACTCGAGGTGTGGGTTCATGCGCGTCTTTGGGTCGAGAAACCAGACCGAGAGCACTGTGGCGGCGCGTTGAGCAGCCCGCTTGTCCTCAAGCAAAGCCGCCGCCATGCCGAGAGCGAGCACGGCTTCCGACATTTCGCCGATGGCCACCCGGTTGGCAGAGTTGCGTCCGGGATACCTCTCTCCATCCTTGCGGATGAACGGGCCGTTGGGATTCTTCGGATCGGGCCACCAATACGGCGCCTCGGAGTAATAGTCGTTGCGGGCGGCTTTTGGGTTATCCGGGCGGTGGTGGGTGACGCTCCACGGTCCTTCCTTCATGAATTTGAGCGCCAGCGACGACACGCGCCGGGATGCCGAAGCATCCCGCGAGAGGATTTCGCGGATCCGGGTTCGTTCAGCCCCGGTCACCATCAAGAGACTCGCGCCGGCATCCATGGGGCGCGCCGCCGCCAAAGCAAGAAACTGTCTGCGGTTCATGTTCTTATACAATACTGGCATGCCTGTATCGCGACGTGCTTTCCTGATGAGCCTGGCGGGCGCAGCCATGCCGGGGCAGTCCGCTCCCGTCCGCAACGTCCTTTTCATCTCCACCGACGATCTCAACAACTGCCTGAGCGCTTACGGCCACGATGTGGTGCGCACGCCCAATATCGACCGCATCGCCCGCAACGGGGTGCGCTTCGACCGCGCATACTGCCAGTTCCCCTTGTGCAGCCCCTCGCGCGTCTCCATCATGACCGGATATGCGCCTGACACCACCAAAATCTACGATCTGAAGACGCATTTCCGCACCACCATTCCCAACGCGGTCACCCTTGGGCAACTGTTCCAGAAGAACAACGTGTTCGCCGCCCGGGTGGGCAAGATTTATCATTACGGCAACCCCGGCGACATTGGCACCGACGGTTTGGACGACCCTCCCACCTGGAACCAGAGATTCAATCCGAAGGGCGTTGACAAGACGGAAGAGGATCGCCTCACCAACTTTACTCCCAACCGGGGAATCGGATCGGCAGTGGCTTATTACGCTTCGCCGGCCAAGGATGCCGAGCATACCGACGGCATGGTGGCGGACCAGATTATCCGCCTCATGGAGCAACACAGGCATGAGCGGTTTTTCCTCGGATGCGGCTTCTACAAGCCGCATGTGCCTTGGATTGCTCCGTCGAAATATTTCGATCAGGTGCCGCTCGAACGAGTGAAGCTGATCCCCTTCGAAGAGTGGGAGATGACCATCGCTCCGCAATGGGCTTACTTCACCCGCCCGGCGCACTGGGGCATGAGCGAGCGGCAGCGGCTGGAAGCCATGCGAGCCTACTACGCCACCATCTTGTTCCTGGACGCGCAGGTAGGAAGAGTGCTCGACGCGCTGGAACGGCTGAAGCTGCAAGACAACACGGCCGTGGTTTTCTGGAGCGACCACGGCTACCAGTTGGGAGAGCACGGGCAGTGGATGAAACAGACCGTCTTCGAACCGGCGGCGCGTTCTCCGTTGATCATCGCCGGGGCGGGCGTGAAAGCGCGCGGCAAAGGCTGCCCGCGAACGGTCGAATTCTTGGACATTTACCCGACGCTCGCGGACTTGTGCGGATTGAAAGGGGCGCCCAAGGACCTGCACGGCGTGAGCCTGCGCCCGCTTCTGGATAACCCGAATGCCGGGTGGGACCGCCCCGCCGTCAGCCAAGTGCGAAGAGGCGGAAAGCAAATCGTAATGGGACACTCGCTGCGCACCGAGCGGTACCGCTATACGATGTGGAACGCCGGGCGCGAGGGCGAGGAACTATACGATTATTCAGCCGATCCGAGAGAACTGAAACAACTCGCCAAGGAGCCTTCGGCCCAGCCCCTCAAGCAACAGCTTCGCGCCCGGCTGGAAAAAATCATCAAAGCGCGCGGCTGGAAAGATGAGGCGGTGAAAGTGGACACTTCGGCGGACGATGACGATTGAGCATCCGCATTACTTGCGGCGCAGCCAGCCTCCGGGATTATAGGTGAGCACCAGTCGCTCGCGCGAGTAGTCCGGTTCGAAATCCCGGCTGCCGCCTTCGGCGAGGAAACGCCGGACGGCGGCGAAGGGTCCCAACCCCTCGCCGGGATAGGTCGGAACGCCGTCCATGTGCGTGTCCTCAACGATGAGGTAGCTGCCCGGGCTCACCATCGGCGCGTACATTTTCAGTTCTCTCAGGACGTGGAACATCCGGTGATCCGAGTCCAGCATCACCAGGGTCTTCTTTCCGCGCACCCGCGAGGCGATGTGAGACACAACTTCGGAGTCCGTCGAGCTGCCTCTGACGAACTCCACATAGCGCCGCCACAAGGGGTGTTTCGCCGCGTCCTGATACAGCTCATCGATGTCGACGGTGATGACCCGCGAGGCGGTGAGCCCCATGGCGTTCAGCGTATAGGCCCAATACAAAGCCGAACCGCCCCGGTAGGTTCCAGTTTCCACGATGAAATCCGGCCGCTGTTCGTAAATGATCTGTTGGACCATCCAAAGATCGAGCGGATTCTTGATGATCGGCACGCCGAGAAACTCGAGCTTGTTCCATACCGGCAGATCATGAAACAGGCGCAGAAGTTCCTTACGTCTGGCTGGAGCGATCTCCTGCTTGCGGGCCTCGAGCTGCGCGTCAAACGCCTGGCGCACCGCCGCCAGATGCTTTTCCCGGTACTTCACGGTGCGTTCGTACTCGATCAGCGAGGCGCGCACAAAGATCGCGCTGCGCTCCTGTCCGCTCTCTGCGTCCCGGTAGGACCGGTCGAAGCGGAACTCCACCTCCACCGGCGTCTTTCGGTCGATCGCGGCGCGAGGCGCCTCAGCGGCGAATATCTGCCTTCCGGGGACGCACACTTTCCTCCCGGCTTCGACGCCGTTCACCCACCCCGTGACGGTCACGTTGCGGAACCGCCCTGACATTTCCGCCGGGAGATTGAAATCCAGCTCCAGATAAGCCGGCGAGTTCGGGTCGGGCGGATCGAGCGCCAAGGCGATCGACGGCGCCGCCCACCGCCAGGCGTTTCCGCCAGGGTGGATTCCCCGCAGAATCCTGGGGTGCATCCCCTCTGACTCAATGACCACCTCGGAAACCGGGAGGGGACGGGGTTCCTTCCGGGCAACTTCCCGCCAGGAATGAGCTCGCGGGTGCCTGGCAAACCAGCCCAAGCTGAACAGCGCTGCCGCCGCCACGCCGGCGGCCAACCACCACCTCTTCATGCCATGTTCAGTCCAAGAAATTTCTCGGCGTTGTGATAGCAGATGTTCCGAATCATGGGACCCAACAACTCGTCGCTGTCAGGCAGTTCGCCGTTTTCGACATCCTTGCCGATCAGATTGCAAAGCACTCGCCGGAAGTACTCGTGGCGCGGGTAGGACATGAAGGAGCGGGAATCCGTCAACATGCCTATGAAGCGGGAGAACAGGCCGGCGTTCGACAGGGCGTTCATCTGCCACTCCATGCCCTCTTTCTGGTCCAGAAACCACCATCCGCTTCCGAATTGGATGCGCCCCGCGGTGACGCCGTCCTGAAAGTTGCCAATCATCGTAGCGAAGACGTAATTCCAGGCGGGATTCAGGTTGTAAATGATGGTCTTAGGCAGAGCGCCTTCCTGCTCCAAGCGGTTCAGGTAGTCGCCGAGCGCGTCGGCTTGCAGCCAGTCTCCTATGGAATCGAAACCGGTGTCGGGACCGAGCTGAGCAAGCATCTTGGAGTTGTTATTGCGGCGCGCGCCGAGATGAAGCTGCTTGGTCCAGCCCTTCTCCGCGTCCAGACGCCCGAAGTAAAGCATGAGGAAGGAGGCGAATCTCCTTTGTTCCTCGGCGGAGGCAGCCTGCCCCCCGCGCGCGCGTTCGAAAATGCCCGCGGCTGTCTCTTCGGCGCAAAAGTCCGCGTAGCAGTGGTTCAGCCCGTGATCCGACAGCCGGCAGCCCAGCGAGTGGAAGTAATCATGGCGCTGCCGCAGCGCGTCGAGAAAGCGCGGAAGCGATGCGCCGATGTCGATGTCGCTCGCCGCCGCGAGCTTATCCACCCATGGATTGAAAAGCTCAGGCAAGTGCGCGTTCAAAGCCTTGTCGGGGCGGAATGTCGGGAAGACCTTGGTTTCGAGCCCCGAAGCAGCGATCGCTTTGTGGTAAGCAAGATCGTCCGTGGGGTCATCCGTGGTGCAGACCGCCTTTACACGAAACTTCTTGAGAATCCCATGAGCCCGCAAGTTCTCGCCCGCAAGCAGACCGTTCGCCCGTTCCCAGACGCCCGGAGCTGTCGATTCGTCGAGCAACTCCTCGATTCCGAAATAACGCTTCAATTCCAAGTGGGTCCAATGGTAAAGCGGGTTGCGCAACGTGTGCGGCGCCGTCTTAGCCCAAGCCAGGAACTTTTCGTACGGTGAAGCGTCTCCGGTGCAGTAGCGTTCCGGGACTCCATTGGCGCGCATGGCTCGCCATTTGTAGTGGTCTCCTTCCAGCCAGATCTCAAACAGATTCGCAAACCGCCGGTTCTCCGCTATGTCCTTCGGAGGCAGGTGGCAGTGATAGTCCAGAATTGGCTCCGGGGCGGCGAAAGTGTGGTAAAGTCGCCGGGCGGTCGCGCTTTGAAGCAAAAAATCTTCGTGAATGAATGGCATGAGAAGAACCTCCAAACCGTGAGGATACCATCCGGCAGCCGGCCGGTATAGACTGTGGATGAGGCAAATCCCTCAAGCAAGAGACGGAGAACGGCATGGTGAACGCTTCCCAACTCAGAGGCGGCATGGCGATCCGCTTCGAAGGCCAGAACTACAAAGTCATCGCGGCCGAGTACCACCCCGGGCAAGGCAAGATGGGCGGAGTGACGCACGCGCGCCTGCGGAACTTGTCCACGGGCACGTATTGGGAGCACAGCTTCCGCGCGGAACTGAAGCTGGAAACGCTGCCCATCGAAAAGCGCCCCATGGACTTTCTGTACCGTGAAGGCGACGACTGCCATTTCATGGACCCGGAGAGCTTTGAACAGGTGGCAGTGCCCGCCGCATTGATCGGTGAGCAAGCCGCGTTTCTGACGGAGTCGATGCGCGTTCCCGTCGAGTTTCTGGGCGACCGGCCGGTAAGCGTGGAGATGCCGCAGATTTTGGAGGTGCGCATCGCCGATACCGCTCCTCCCTCCCATCAGATTTCGGATGGGCCTTGGAAACCGGCGAAGCTCGAAAGCGGCGTCGAGGTCATGGTGCCGCCGTTCATCAAGACGGGCGATTCCATCCGTCTCGACCTCACGACCATGAAGTATATGGACCGGGTAAGGACGCCTTCCAAGTGACGCCGGCGGGTGCGCGATACTGGTGGGTTGGAACTCCAGTTTCGCGGCATTAAGGATCGGGGCGTCTTGATCACGGGCGCCGGGCGAGGCATAGGGAAGAGGCTGGCCATCGGCTTCGCGGCGAACGGCGCCAAGGTGGGGTTGCTGGCCCGCACCAAGGCGGAAATCGACCTGGCGCACCTGGAGATCGAACACGCCGGCGGCGTCTCGCTGCGCCTGCGGGCTGACGTACGGGACCACGACCAACTGGCTTCCGCCGTGCGCCGGATGAACGTCCACTTCGGTGGGGTCCATGTGCTGGTGTGCGCCGCGGCGGTGTTGGGGCCCATTGGCCCGCTCGAGGAGTCAAGCCCCGAGGAATGGGCGGGCGTGCTGCTGACGAATGTGGCGGGAGTGGCCAACGCCTGCCGCGCCGTCCTGCCCCAGATGAAGGAGCGGCGGGCGGGCAAGATTATCGTCCTCGCCGGACCAGGCGCCACCAAAGCCCGGCCCTATCATTCCGCCTACGCGGCTTCCAAAGCCGGGATCGTCAGACTGGTGGAAACACTCGCCGCCGAGGTGGCTGACTACAACATCCAGGTCAATTGCATGTCGCCTGGCGGAACGTACACGCACATGACCGATCAGGTTCTGCGCGCCGGCGAGCGGGCTGGGCGAAAGAGCCTGGAAGAAGCCAGACACATTCGCGATTCCGGCGGCGTCCCGCCTGACAAGCAAATCGAGTTGGCGCTTTTTCTGGCCAGCCACAGTTCCACTCACATCTCAGGGCGCCTTTTGCGAGTCCAGGACGACTGGAAGAAGCTGGAGAACGCCAAGCTGAACCCCGAATCGTATGTCCTGCGCCGCATCGAGCGGGCGTGAGGTTCTTCTGAAAAACCCTCCCTCCTCTACAGCCGCCACCTTAAAGGTGTTAGGTGAAAATCCAGTCCAGGCTATCGCTAAACCTTCCGAACCGCAACGACGATAGACGGGGTGTATGCAGGAGCGGAGGTTAGAACCTCGAATGCTTTGCGCGGATCTCGTAGCCGTGGAATGGCGCGAATCCGGGGGACCAAGCCAGCAGGCTGTAGCCAACCTGGAAGACATCTCCGCAAGCGGGGCTTGCTTGCAACTGGACGATCCGATCCCTCTGAATACCACAGTCCGCATAGCCCACAGCCGGGGTGAACTGGTGGGAAGAGTCCGGTATTGCGTCTACCGGGATGTCGGTTACTTCCTTGGAATCCGGTTTGAACCCGGCAGCCGCTGGTCCCGTAAGGATTTCCAACCGCTGCACCTGTTTGACCCCCGCCGGCTTCTGGGGCTGGAAGCTGATTCCCCGGCTGCCTAAGACCCACCGGAGCGTTGGGTTATACTTCTTTTTTGCCCCGCTGTGTTCTGATCTTTTTGTCCATCGTGTCCATGATGGCGGCGTGTGCTTGTGCGCGTTATCCGGCGCCTGTGCCGCCTCCGCCGCAACGTCCCGCCGACTTTGGACCCGATCCTCCGCCGCTGGAGTTAGGCGACATGGTGTCGATGGATTCGCCCTGGATCAGGCAGTACGTGGTGCGGGGAGTGGAGTTGACGCCGAAGGCAAGCCGGCGTTGGACGTTCCACGAACCCGAACTGAAGTTTCGCCTCAAGGAGAAGGCCAACCGGCGGTTGAGGGTGGACTTCTCTGTGGTGAGCGAGACTTTCCGCTCGACTGGTCCATTCCATATTGAATTCTTCGTCAACGGCAGGAGCGTCGGCAAGAAACTCTGTGATCACGCCGGGGAGTACAGCTTCAAAGCGCCGGTCCCGAGGGAAGCCCTGGAGCACGAGCCGGAAGCCAGGGTCCGCTTGGTGATGGATAAGTACTGGATTGCGCCGTCGGACGGCAACCGGCTTGGAGTCCAGCTCATTCAAGTGGGGTTTGAAGGACCGTGAGGACGGCATTGCAGATCCTTTACGGCGCCGGACTTACCCTGGGCGCGTGCGCCGCCCTGGGGGTTCTGATCCTCGCGAATCTGCGCGGGCGGCTCCGGCGGACCGAATACGCGGTGCTCGCGTTCCTGTGCGGTTCGGCGGCGATGAGCTTGCTGATTTTCCTGCTGGGAACCGTACATCTGGTGAGGCGGGGCGTCCTACAGGCGTTGGCGGCGGCGCTGATTGCAGGGGCGGTTTGGGTCCACCGCCAACGTGGCGGCGCCGAACGGTTGCCTCCCCTGCCGCGGCTTTGGAGCGGGTTGCTGATCGCCGTGATGGCGGTGTTCGGATTCCAGTACTTTTTCCACGCCTTGGCGCCGGAAGTAAGCCCGGACGGTTCCGCCTACCATCTCGAGGTAGTGGGAGCTTACGCCCGGGCGAACGGACTGGTCCCGATTCCCACCAACATGTACGCGAGCCTGTCGCAAGGAATCGAGATGCTGTTCCTGTGCGCGTACGTCTTCGGCAGGAACTCCGCCGCCGCGATGGTCCACTTTGCGTTCCTGCTGGCGCTGCCTCTGCTCTTGGTTTGCTATGGCAGGCGCTTTGGATACCCGGGCGCGGGCGCATTCGCCGCCATCGCGGTCTTCGCCTGCCCGCTCGCGGGCATCGACGGCGTCAGCGCTTATAACGATGTCGCCCTGGCGGCGGCGGCTTTCGGAGTCTACTACTTGTTCCGGATCTGGGAGGATGGGCGGGACAACCGGGTCCTTGCTCTGGCGGGCGTGCTCGCGGGCTACTGCTATGCGCTCAAGTATACCGGCGCTTTTGTGATTCCCCTGCTTCTGGCGCTTGCCGCCTGGCGGGCGGGACGCGAATGGTGGAAGGCTCTTCTCATCGCCGGGCTTCCGGCGGCGGCGTTGGTTGCGCCATGGCTGGTGAAGAACTGGCTGTGGGCGGGCAACCCGCTGGCGCCTTTCTTCAACCGCTGGTTCCCCAATCCCTTCACGACGGTATCTTTCGAACTCGACTACCGCGCCAACATGGCGGTCATGCAGGACGGGTCGAGCCGCTGGGCGGGGTTGTGGGACGCCTTGGTGTCCGGGCATCAATCGCAGGGCGCCATCGGACCCTTGTTCATCCTGGCGCCAGTGGCGTTGCTGGCTCTCCGCTCCTCCGAGGGGCGGCGGCTTCTGGCTTTCGCGCTGGTTCTCCTGCCTGGGTATATATCCAATTTCGGCGCCCGTTTCCTACTGCCGTTGTTGCCATTCCTCTCTCTCGGCATGGGGATGGCGCTCCAGCGCCCCACGGCTGTGCTCCCCCTGCTGGCGGCGGCGCACGCGGTGATCTCCATGCCTGCCATGCTGCCGAAGTACCTCCACCCATATGCCTGGCGGTTGGATGTTCCTCCCTTCGCGGCGGCGCTGCGGCGCATACCCGAAGAAGAGTTCATCGCCCGCCGGCTGCCTGCCTATCCGGCAGCTCGAAAGCTCGACCAAGTGCTGCCGGGCGTGCAAATGGTGTATGGGGTGAGCGGCGTGCCGCAGGCTTATACGCGACACACGATTCTAATTTTCTACCAGTCAGCGCTCGGACATCAGCTTAGGGAATTCCTCATGACGGCGCGGGAGCGGGCCGAGGAGGTGTTGCTGAACTACCGCTACTCGTTCGCCCCGCGCGCCGTCCGTAAGATTCGCCTCTTGCAGACGGGTCCGCGCGCCGCCGGGGAATGGTCCATGGCGGAAATGCGCGTTTGGCGGAACGGCGCGGAGCTGCCACGCTCGCCCCGGTGGCGTCTCGACGCCCGCCCGAATCCGTGGGAAGTCCAAAGTGCGTTCGACAACAACCTGGTGACGCGATGGTTTTCCCGCGAACCTGTGCGCCCCGGGATGTGGGTGGAGATTGACTTCGGCTCCATGGAGACAGTGGACGCCCTGACCGTGGAAGCGGGCTTATGGCAGCCGGTGGCGCTCCGGGTGGAAGGGATCGCAGAAAGCGGATCCTGGGTCGAATTGGCTCGCCAAGCTCAGGAATCGCATGTTCAGCCGCAGCGGGGCAGGCGCCGGGCGGCGATGGCGGAGTTCAAAGCGCGCGGAGTCCACTACCTGATCGTGCACGACAATGAAGAGATCGCCGAGGACCTGCAACGCAACGCCGCCTACTGGGGCATCACCGAAGTGTTCGAGATCGGCGCCATGCGCCTGTACCGGATCCTTTAGTACGCCGCCAGCCAGCGAGCCTTCTCTATGACCTTCGCGGCGTTCGGCAAAAAGGCGTCTTCCAGCGGCGGACTGTAAGGAACCGGGGTGTCCGGCGCGGCAATGCGGATCACCGGTCCGTCCAGCGACTCAAAGGCTTTCTCGACGATGCGCGCCGAGAGTTCCCCACCAATGCCTCCGGTCAGCGTATCCTCGTGCAGGACGATGACCTTGGTGGTCTTGCGCACGCTTGCCAACACGGTTTCCTCATCGATGGGCAACAGCGTGCGAAGATCGATAATCTCCACGGAGAGCCCTTCCTTTTCGAGCTCTTCGGCGGCTTCCAGCGCCGTCCAAACCATCGCGCCGTAGGTGATGATGCTCATGTGGCGCCCTTCGCGGAAGACCTTCGCTTTGCCTATGGGCACCGTGTAGTCGCCCGCGGGCAGGTCTTCCTTGATGCGGCGGTAGAGCGCTTTGTGCTCGAAGAAGACCACCGGGTCGTCGTCGCGGATGGCGGCTTTGATCAAACCCTTGGCGTCATACGCGGTCGCCGGCTCGATGACCTTTAAGCCCGGAGTGTGCACAAACCACGCCTCGGGGTTTTGGGAGTGGAAGGGTCCGCCGCGGATTCCGCCTCCCGAAGGCGCGCGAACCACGATGGGCACGGCGGCGCCCCAGCGGTAGCGGCACTTCGCGGCGAAATTGACGATCTGGTCGAAACCGCAGGAAATGAAGTCGGCGAACTGCATCTCCGCCACTGGCCGCAATCCCATCAATCCCGCGCCGATGGCGGCGCCCACAATGGCGGATTCGCTGATCGGCGTGTCAATCACCCGCCGCTCGCCGAAATGATCGAGCATCCCGAGCGTGACTTTGAACGCCCCGCCGTACACGCCGATGTCTTCGCCGATGACGAAGACCGAATCGTCCCGTTCCATCTCCTCCCAGATGCCTTCCCGAATCGCTTCCACGTAAGTGACCGGCATGTCAGGCTCCTTTCGGAGGCGCATAAACGTTGTCGAGCAGCGTGGACGGGTCGGGCAGGGGGCTCTTCTCCGCCCACTCTACCGCTTCGTCCACCTCACGGAGGATTCCGGCGTGGATAGCCCGAATCTCGCCCTCGTTCGCCCAACCTTCTTCCGCCATGCGGCGTTCGAGGCGCCGGATGGGATCTTTGGCTTCCCACTCCTTCCACAAGTGCTTGGGGACGTAATCGGCGCCGTCGTGGGCGGCGTGTCCGGTCATGCGGAACGTCTTGCATTCGATGAGATAGGGGCCGTTTCCGGCGCGCGCGTGGGCTATAGCCCGCGCTGTGACGGCATTCACGGCGAAAACATCGTTGCCGTCGACGATTTCGGCCGGAATCCCATACCCAGGGCCCCGGTCGGCGACATGCTCGCAGGCCATCTGCTTGGACAGCGGGGTCGAATAGGCGTATTGATTGTTGTTGCAGATGTAGATGACCGGCGCTTTCTGCACTGCGGCGAGGTTCAGCCCCTCGTGCCAGTCTCCGCGGCTGGTGGCGCCATCGCCGAAGAAGCACAACGCCACATTTTTCGAGCCGCGGTACTTCAGCGCCATAGCCGCGCCGCACGCCACCGGCACCGACGCCGCCATGGCGCTGATGATGGCCACAATGCGCAGTTTCATGTCGCCCATGTGCATGTTCCCGTCACGCCCCCCCGTGGGACCGCCCACACGTCCCATGTACTGAGCGAAGACCTGCCGCGGGTGGATGCCCCGTATAAAGTACAAGGCCAGATCGCGATGGCAAGGGAACAGCACGTCTTCCGGGTCGGCTGCCAAACCCGCGCCCACGCAAATCGCCTCCTGCCCGCGCCCCACGTAAACGCCGCCCACGATCTTGCCTTGCCGGTACAGCTTTCGTTCGATGCGGTCCTCCACTTCCCGCATCAGAGTCATGTAGTAGTGCGCGCGGCGCGCAAAAGCGGCCTCGGAACTCGAATGCGCCACACTTCCCGCGCCCGCAACTGCTGTGGTCTTGACTGCGGCCATAACATTTCCCAGGGGTGGATTACGACTCCAAAGCCAAAGTATACGCTATTCTCCGCGAGCGCCGCGCCGGGGGGCGCAACCGGAGGTTCCGTGAGAACATCAATGGAGAAAATGGCTCGTTCTCAAAAACCCCTGCTCCACCGCTGGCTGGACTTCGCCGAGCGCACGGGCAACCGCCTGCCTCATCCGGTGACGCTTTTCGCACTCGCCTCAGCGGCGGTTCTGCTGCTGTCTTGGTGTCTCGCCCAGGCCGGTGTCTCCGCAGTGCATCCCTCCACCGGCAAGACGGTCACGGTGGTGAATTTGCTCTCTCCGGACGGAGTCCGGCGGGTGATTACGAGCCTGGTGACGAATTTCACCGGTTTCGCGCCGCTCGGCACCGTCCTGGTCGCTATGCTCGGAGTGGCGGCGGCGGACGGTTCCGGATTGTTGGGAGTGGCGCTGCGGGCGGTGGTGTTGGGCGCGCCCAGGCGCTTGATCACGTTGGTGGTGGTCTTCAGCGGAATCCTGTCGAACGCCGCCTCTGAAGCGGGTTATGTCATCCTCGTGCCCCTGGCAGGCATTCTGTTCCTGGCTGCCGGCAGGCACCCTCTGGCGGGAATGGCGGCGGCGTTCGCCGGGGTATCGGGCGGTTATAGCGCCAATCTCGTCTTGGGAACGATCGATCCGCTGCTCGCCGGCATCACAACCGAAGCGGCGCATATCGTCGACCCGTCTTACTCGGTGAATCCGGCGGCGAATTACTACTTCATGGCGGTTTCGACTTTTCTTCTGGCGGCTGCCGGAACTCTGGTGACTCACAAGGTAGTGGAGCCACGGCTAGGCGCGTACTCCGGCGAAACTCCCGTGGTGGAGGCGCTCCAGCCGAATGAGAAGCGGGGGCTGAAGGCAGCCGGCGTAGCCCTGCTGGTCACGAATGCGCTCCTGGCGCTGGCGACGCTGCCGCCGGGCGCTATCTTGCGCGACCCGAAGACTGGCGGCTTGCTGCACTCGCCGTTTTTGAGCGGCATCGTGGCTGTGATCTTCGTCATGTTTTTCGTGCCCGGCGTGGCTTACGGGATCGCCTCAGGCAGATTTCGCAAGGACTCGGACGTGGTGAAAGCCATGGAGAAGACGATGAACACCATGGGAAGCTACATCGTTCTAGTCTTTTTCGCCGCGCAATTCGTGGCGTTCTTCTCCTGGACGAATCTGGGCTTGATTGTGGCCATTGACGGGGCGGCGTTGTTGAAGAAGATAGGATTCACCGGCATCCCCCTGATCATCGCCTTCGTTCTCACGTCCGCGTTCCTCAACCTTTTCATGGGCAGCGCGTCGGCCAAATGGGCGATCCTGGCGCCGGTGTTCGTGCCGATGTTCATGCTGCTCGGCTTCGCGCCGGAACTCACGCAGGGCGCCTATCGCGTCGGGGACTCGGTCACCAACATCGTCACGCCGATGATGTCCTATTTCGCCTTGATCATCGCCTTCTTCCAGCGGTACAAGCCTGACGCCGGCGTGGGCACGCTCATTGCAACGATGTTGCCCTACACTGCGGCGTTCCTGGCTTGCTGGTTGGTGCTGCTGGTGGCCTGGGTCATGCTCGGAATTCCGATGGGACCGGGAGCGGAGCTGTTCGTGCAAACGCGGTGATATACTGAAGGGCGTTGCTGCGGCAACGCGATTCTTGACAACCTTCACCAACGGGCAGTGGACCTCCGGAAGGTGGTGCAATTCCACCGCTGCCCCGCAACTGTAAGCGGCGAAACAGACGGCCGCGCGGTCACTGCGAAAGTGGGAAGACCGCGCACCCGCCCGGGTAAACCGTGCCGCAAGCCAGGAGACGGGTCCTCTGCCGTATGAGTGATGCGTTCCGAGGGAGAACGTCTCATGATCAAACCATTTCAACTTTTCATTGTTCTTCTGCCGGCAGCCGGCGCAGCCGCCCGCGGGGCGGAAATCGAAGGAACAGTAGTGGACCCATCCGGCAGCCGCATTCGCGGCGCGGAGGTGATCTGCGCCCAACAGCGCGCTGTCACGGGACTCGACGGCGCATTCCGGTTCGCCGGCATTCCGTCTTGCGAGTTGCGCGTATCGGCTGAAGGGTTCGAGACTGTGGCGAGGCCGGCGTCGCCCGGCGCGCCTGTGCAGGTGACCCTGCCAGTGGCTGGAGTGGTCGAGAGAATCCTGGTTACCGCCACCCGGGGCGAAGCGCGAGTGGAAGAGAGCGGGGTGGCGGCCGCGGCATTCAACGCCGCCGACTTGCGCTTCCGGCAATTCCCGTTCGTGGCGGATTACCTGCGCGAGCTGCCGGGCACCCATGTGGTCAAGTCCGGCCGCGAGGGCAGCGTCACCAGCCTCTTTACCCGCGGAGCGCCGAGCAACGGAACGCTGTTCCTGGTGGATGGAATGCCGGTGAACGATCCCGGCGGGACGATCAACTTAGGCAATTGGAGCGCCGAAGGATACCAGCGCATCGAAACGGTGCGCGCTCCGCAAAGCATTTTGTTCGGCGCCGAGGCTGCGGCGGGAGCCGTGCAATTGTTCACCGCCCGCGGCGATGCGGAACTGCGGCGGCCACAGGGCGAGTTGAACTATGAGCGGGGCAGTTTCCAATCCGACCGCTGGTCAGCGTCCCTGCGCGGAGGCGCCGCCGGACGGTTCGATTACGCCCTCGGCGCGAGCCAGTTTCACACTTTGAACGAATTCGCCAACGATTACTTCCGCAACACCGGCGGCCATGTCAACGCCGGCTACCGGCTGTCGCAGGCGACCCAACTGCGCGCGACGTTCCGCAGCTTCGACACGGCGATGGGCGTTCCGGGACAGGTGCGCTACGGGCTGTTCGATGCCGATGCGCGCGAGACGAACCGGGACGCGCTCGCCACCGCCCGCATCGATGACGCACGCGGGGCGAATTTCATTCAGAGCGCGTTTTTCGGTTACCACCGCTCGCGGGATGTGTACACGGACCTGAAAATGGACGGTCCTTATCCTGTGGCTCTCTTGGTGCGCGACGCGGCATCGCCCGTGCGGCGCACGTATCGTGAGGCGGTGCTCGATCCGCGCCTGATTCCGGCAGTTCTGCCCGCCGGGACGAGGCTGATTCGAACCGAGGTCACCCTATATCCGTCGGAAGAACCTTTTGTGACTTTGAACTCGCGCAAGCGTTTCGAGTATCAAGGGGCAGCGGCTCACAGCGGCGGGCGCCTGACCTTCGGCTACAACTTGGAACGCCAGGACGGGGAGATTTCCGGGCGAGACGTGGGACGGAACAAACAAGGGCTGTTCGTTTTGGAGCAGTATTCCATCGGGCGGCGGGTGTTTCTTTCCGGCGGGCTGCGGGCAGAGAATAGCTCCGTGTTTGGAACCCAGGCGGCGCCCCGCGGGGCAGCCAGCATTTTGGTCTTCGGGGAGAAAGGCGCTCACTCTTCGACATTCCTGCGCGTTAGCGCGGGGCGAGGGATCACCGAACCTAGCTTGTTGCAAAACTTCGCGCGCGACGCGTGGTTCCAAGGCAACCCCAATCTCAAGCCGGAACGCACCCGCAGCTTCGAAGCGGGGCTCGTGCAAGAGTGGCTAGGCAGGAGGCTGAGGACCGAGGTCTCAGCCTTCTGGAATAGCTTCCATGACTTGATCGTGTTCGTTTCCCTGCCCCCTCCCGTGTGGGGCAGTTGGGACAATGTGGACAAAAGTTGGGCCAGGGGTCTGGAATTCAGCGGGCGGGCTCGCGTGGCGAAGTTCGTCACCCTGAACGGCGCTTACACCCGCCTGTACACGCGGATTGTGAACTCCAACAGCCCGTCAAGCCCCGTGTTGGGCATCGGGCAGGAGCTGATGCGGCGTCCCCGCGATTCCGGTTCCGTGTTCCTTTCGTTTGCGCCGCGCCGTTGGTGGTTCATTGCCGGAGCGGCGCTCGTGGGTGAGCGGCAGGATACCGATTTTCTGGGAGTCACCCGCAACGGCGCCTACCAGCATGTCTATGCATCGGGCGGCTGGCGAGTGCACCGCCATGTGACGCCTTTTCTTCGGTGCGACAACCTCCTCAACAGCCGTTACGAGGAGGCGCTGGGCTACAGCAGTCTTTCTCGAGCCGTGCGCGGCGGAGTGAAGCTGGCATGGTGATCCTTCTGGCGGCCATCGTTTTATGGCTGGCGCCGGGGCGGATTGTATCCACCGCCCCGGCAGCGACAGAAATATTGTTCGCCTTGGGACTGGGTCCGCGGGTGGTGGGGGTGACTCAGTTTTGCAACTATCCGCCTGAAGCCAAGACGAAGCCGCGCGTGGGAACCTTTTTGCAACCCAACCTGGAAGTGATTTTGCGCCTGCGTCCGGATTTGGTGGTGATTCAAAAGAATCCCGTGCGTCTGGGTGAGCGTCTGGAAGCCATGGGGCTGAAGACCGTGGAAGTGGATCAACCCTCAGTGGAAGCGGTCTTCGATTCAATCCGGCGCATCGGCGGCGCGGCGGGCGTACCGGCCCGCGCCATGGAGATGGAAAGGCGCTTGCGAGGCGAATTGGAAGCAATTCGCCAGAGAGCCGCCGCCCTGCCTCCGCGCCGGGCGATGTTCGTCGTGGGGCGCACGCCAAACGCTCTGGAAGGTCTGGTGGCGGTGGGCCAGGGTTCGTACTTGAACGAACTCATGACCCTGGCGGGCGGCAGGAACGTGTTCGGCGACGCTGGGGCGGCGTACCCGAGAATTGGTCTTGAGGAAGTCTTGGCGCGCAACCCGGAAGTGATTATCGACATGGGCGAAATGGCGGACACCATCGGCGTCACCGAGAAACAGAAGCAGGCGGTGGTGGCGCTTTGGAACCGCTACCCGATGCTGTCCGCCGTGCGGAACAAACGAGTGTACGCAGTGGCATCGGACATCTTCGTGGTGCCCGGTCCGCGCATCGTGGAAGCGGCGCGCGAATTTGCCCGCATGCTGCACCCGGAGGCGGGTTTCTAATGAAGCAGGGCTTTAGATTGTCGGCTGCCGGCATGCGGTATAACGGCGCGGCGGTGCTTCAGAATGTTTCCCTCGACATTTCGGGCAACCGGTTAGTGTCCATCGTCGGACCGAATGGCGCGGGGAAATCCACGCTGCTGGGCATTTTGGCCGGGCTCCGGCGCGAATTCGATGGGGATTGTTTTTATGAGGGGAGGAGCATACGAAAGTGGGGGAGACGGGAGTTTGCCAGGCGTGTTTCGTTCGTCCCTCAAAGCCTGCGCCTCGAGTTCCCATTTACCGCCGAGCAGGTTGTGCTGATGGGGCGGATGCCTTACGGCGACGGACTCTTCGAGTCCGACGAAGACCGGGCGGCGGTGGACGAAGCGATGGCTCTGACCGACACTCTGGCTTTTCGCCACCGCGACTTTCGCTCGCTTAGCGGAGGCGAGAGGCAGCGCGTGGTGCTGGCGTCCGCCCTGGCGCAAAAGCCCGCCACCCTGCTGCTGGACGAACCTACTTCCTTCCTGGACCTGAAGCATCAGATCTCGATTTACAGGATCCTTCGGGAGCAGTGCCGCGAAGGTCTGCTCGTAATCGCGGTCACCCATGATCTCAACCTGGCAGCGGCCTTTTCGGACCGCGTGATCGTCCTCAACCGCGGCCGGGTGGCCATCGATTCCACGCCGCAAGAAGCTATCACCCGGGAGTCGTTGAAGGAAGTCTTCGCCGTGGACGCGCGGATCGAGCCGGGACCGGAAGGGCGCCCGTGGGTGGTTTATGGGAACTAAGCCGCTAACCACCCGGCGGTTGGCGGCGCTGATCGCCGTCTCCGCGGGCGTAATGTTAGCGGCTGGCGCTCTGGCGCCCCTCGTCGGGGCAGCCGGGGTGGACTACCGCCGGGCTTTGGCCGGCTTGTCGCCGGACCATGAGATTCTATTTTTCGCCCGCCTGCCGAGGGTCCTGCTGGCGTTGCTTGCCGGCGGAGGGCTGGCGGTGGCGGGAGTGCTCTTTCAAGCCTTGCTGCGGGACGCTCTGGCCACGCCTTATACGCTGGGCATTTCGACCGGGGCGTCGCTCGGGGCGGTGGTCGCGATCTGCCTCGGTTGGGGCGGCTGGGGGCCGTTGCCGGGCACATGGCTATCGGCGTTCGCGGGCGCCGGTGTGGTCCTGATCGCCGTGCTGGCGGTGGCTACGGAAGGGCGGCGGATGTCCTCGTTTACGTTGTTGCTCGCCGGCGTGACCATCAACAGCATTTGCATGGCCGGGATCATGTTTCTTCAGTATCTGTCGACGTTTGGACAATCGTTCGCCATCGTGCGCTGGCTGATGGGCGGAATCGAGGCGGTGGATTATTCGGTGTTGGCGTGGCTGGCGGCGGTAGTCGCCGCGGTGGTGGGGCTGCTTTTTTGGAAATCGCGGGACTGGAATCTTCTGGCGGTGGGTGAGGATTGGGCGGCGGCGCGCGGGGTTTCGACCGCGCGCGTGATGCTGACGGGATACCTGGCCGGCTCATTCCTGACGGGCTCAATCACCTCGCTTACGGGGCCGATCGGTTTTGTGGGTTTGATCGTGCCCCACGCGCTCCGTCTGCGGTTAGGCGCCGACCACCGCGTCTTGATTCCCTGCTCATTCTTTTGGGGCGCAGCCTTCCTGGCCGTCTGCGACACCCTTTCGCGCACCGTGTTATCGCCCATCGAAATCCCGGTCGGCGTCACCACCGCGATCCTGGGCGGCCCCTTCTTCATCTACCTCCTGAAATCCCGCTCGCGGGCGCATTGATTCCAAACTCCGGCAGCCAATGTTGCAACCCAGCATATTGCCTTATGGATCTGCGCCGGCCGCGGCAGTTGGTTGTCTGCGCTCTGATTTGTGGCGTATCGCGAACCGCGCCTATTTCTTCGCTAACTTGGCCAGCGCGGCCAGGGCGGCTTGGGCGATTTCGGCGTCTTGGGCGGAGGTGGCGCCGCTGATGCCGATGGCGCCGATGACTTCGCCTTCGATGACGATGGGGAAGCCTCCTTCGAAGGGGAAGGCCCCGGGCAGCATGACGACTTGCGGCTCGGCCGCCACCCGGTCGGCAAAGGCTTTCCCTGGCCGCCGGTAGATGGCGGCGCTCTCTGCTTTGCGCTGCGCCACCTGCACGGCGCCGGCATGAACCCCGTCCATACGTTCGAAATAGAGCAGATGCCCGCCATCGTCCACGATCGCCATTGCTACCCGCAGGTTGTTCTTCTTGGCTTGCGATTCCGCGGCCGCAGCCATAGCCTTCACCGCGTCCAACGTCAGCGCCTTTTTGGCGGCCAATTGCGGGAATGCAGTTGGAACGAAAATCAAACTCAGCAAAGCTGAGGCCAGCCGGATCATAAGTCCATTCCTCCCTGAAACCCTAAGATATCATTGGGGAACCTCCGCAGCCCGCTGTTACAATGTGTCTAAATGGCCTATGACGTCGTAGTTGTCGGGAGTGGTCCGGGGGGCTACTCCGCCGCGGTCAGAGCCGGACAGTATGGCCTGAAGACGGCAATCATCGAGAAGAGCCCAAAGTTGGGCGGCACATGCCTGCACGTCGGCTGCATACCGACGAAAGCCCTGCTGCACACCGCCGAAGTGTGGGAGTATTTCCGTAATCCCGCCGAGGAGGGCCTGTATTGCGAAAATCCGCGCCTCGACCTCGCGCGGGTCATTGAACGCAAGAACAAGATCGTCGCCAAGCACGCCAAAGGCATTGAGTACTTGATGAAGAAGAACAAGGTCGAATGGATTCAAGGATTCGGCCGGCTCAAGAGCCGCGGCGTGGTGGAGGTGAACGGACCGGACGGCGTACGGACGCTCGAGACAAAGCACGTCATCATCGCTACAGGATCGGAAGCACGCCTGCTGCCAGGATTGCAGGCGGACAAGACCACCATCCTTACCAATGTCGAAATTCTCGACCTGACGTCGATTCCCAAGTCGATGTTGATTATCGGCGCCGGCGCGGTAGGCGTGGAATTCGCTTCCATTTTCCACCGCTTCGGGACGAAGGTGACCATCCTCGAAATGCTGCCCCGCATTGTGCCGGTGGAAGACGAAGACGTCTCAAGAGAACTGGAACGGGTGTTCAAGAAAGCCGGCATTCGAGTCGAGACCGGAGCCAGAGTCGGAGACATCCGGAAAGCGGAGGGGGGCGTCAGGCTGCAAGCCGCGCTCGCCAACAACAAGACTGAGGAGTTTGAAGCCGAGACGCTTTTGGTGGCGGTGGGGCGGCGCCCGGTGACGGACGGCATCGGGCTCGAGATGACGGGCGTCAAGACCGACCGGGGCTTTATTCTGGTTGACGAGTTTCAGCGAACTGCCGAACCCGGAGTTTACGCCATCGGGGACGTGGTGGCGGGCACGCCGCAATTGGCGCACGTGGCGGCGATGGAAGGCATGGTCGCCATAGCGCATATCGCCGGCAAGCCAGTGAAACCGATCCACCGGAATCGTATTCCCGGAGCTACCTACACCGAACCCGGCATCGGCAGCGTGGGCTTGACCGAAGCGCAGGCGCGCGCGGCAGGCTATCGGGTAAAGGTCGGCAAGTTTCCGTTCCTGGCGAATAGCAAAGCCACCATTAAGGGCAGCCACGACGGCTTTGTCAAAGTCGTCGCGGACGAGAAGTTTGGCGAAATCCTGGGGGTCCATATCATCGGGCCCGAAGCGTACGAACTTATTGCGGAAGCCGTGGCCGCCATGGAAGCCGAAGCAACGGTAGAGACCATGATGAACACCATACACGCGCATCCCACGCTGTATGAGGCAGTAGGCGAAGCTTTCAACGCTGTGTACGGCTTGGCAATCAATGCGTAAGTGTGAATTCCGGGATCTGGGCCGCGTAAGTTACGCCGAAGCTTTCGATCTTCAAAGGCGGCTGGCGGATCAACGCAAGCGAGGCGAGATCCCCGATCAGTTTTTGATCGTCGAGCACCCGCACGTCATCACCATGGGCCGCAACGGGCGCGCGGACCATCTGCTCGCATCGCCCGAAATTTTGAAGCGCGCCGGCATCGAGTTCCACCAAACCGACCGCGGAGGCGACGTCACCTATCATGGTCCCGGGCAAATTGTCGGCTATCCGGTCCTCGATCTGAGGGAATGGAAGCGGGATGTCGCAGCCTATGTGCGCGCCATCGAACAGGTGATCATCGACGCGCTGGCAGTTTGGGGAATTCAGGGGAGCCGCGACCCCCAAGCCACGGGCGTCTGGGTGGGCGGCGCCAAGATTTGCGCTATCGGCGTTCACATCAGCCGGTGGGTGACTACTCATGGCTTCGCCCTGAATCTGGACACGGACTTGCGGTACTTTCAATACATCGTCCCGTGCGGCCTCGCGCGCCCGGTAACCAGCCTCCGCCAACTGGGCTGTCTGGCCCAGCGGGGAGAAGTAGTGGCGGAAGTGGTGCGGCAGTTCGCTCGCGTGTTTGATGTGGAGATACTAGAACAGGTGGTAGCCTGCAAGGAGAACTTATGACTGACGTCGTGATGCCCCAAATGGGAGAAAGCATCGTCGAGGGCACGCTGACCAAGTGGCTGAAGAAGCCGGGCGAGCGTGTGGAACGCGACGAACCGCTGTTTGAGATTTCGACGGACAAGGTAGATACAGAGATCCCGGCGCCGGCGGCAGGCGTGCTAGCGGAAGTGCTGGTCGAAGAAGGCAAAACGGTAGCTATCAACACCGTGGTGGCGCGCATTGACGAAGCCGGCGCCGCCGTGACTGCCGCGGCGGCGCCGCCGCCAAAAGAAGCTCCTAAGGAAGAAGCCAAACCCGCACCCGCCGCGCCTCCTGAGGCGCCGCCTCCTCCCGCGCCGGCGGCTGCCGCCGAACCCGAACCGGCGGGGGTCGCCGGCCCGCTGTCGCCCCTGGTGCGGCGCATGGCGCGCGAATACAACATTGACCTTCGGCAAGTGAAGGGCACAGGAGCCGGAGGACGCATTACGAAAGCGGACGTCGAAGCATACATGGCCGCTCAAGGCGCCAAGACGGTGGCTCAAGCTCATGAGGCGCCGGTTGCCGCGCCTGCTGCGCCGCCGCCCGAACCTGCGCCGCCTCCGCCACTGCCGCGCCCCGAGGCGCCGAAAACCCGCATCGAACCGATGAGCATCATGCGGCAAAAGATTGCCGAACACATGATCCTTTCCAAGCGCACCTCCGCCCATGTGACCACGGTTCACAAGGTGGACATGACTCGCATCGCCAAGCTGCGCGACCGGCAGAAGGCGGAGTTCCAAGCGCGATACGGTTTCGGGTTGACTTACCTGCCTTTCGTCGTTCGCGCGGCAGCCGACGCGCTTCGCGCTTTTCCCATCGTGAACGCATCCATCGAGGGGACCAACATTCTCTACCACGGCGAGATAAATATCGGCATCGCGGTGGCTCTCGACAACGGGCTCATCGTCCCGGTCATCCACCACGCTGACGAAAAGAATGTAGTGGGATTGCAGCGCTCCATCGTGGACCTCGCCACGCGAGCGCGTTCCAAGCAGCTCAAGCCGGATGAGGTTCAAGGCGGAACATTCTCCATCACCAACTTCGGAAGCTTCGGCAGCCTGTTCGCCACCCCGGTGATCAACCAGCCCCAAGTAGCGATACTCGGCGTGGGAGCGGTGGTGAAGGAGCCGGTGGTGATTGACGACGCCATCGCCATTCGCTCCACCTGTTACATCGCCTTGACGTTCGACCACCGGCTGATTGATGGCGCGCTGGGCGACCAGTTCTGCCAGAAGGTCAAAAGCGTGCTCGAAAACTGGAACGAGTCCGTACTTTGATGCTGAATCTGGCTGAGCACCCGCACCGCCGGTTCAATCCGTTGACGCGGGAATGGGTTCTGGTTTCTCCACACCGTACGAAACGCCCGTGGCAAGGGCAGGTGGAGGAATTTCCGCCGGAGAACATGCCCCCATATGACCCGCACTGCTATCTCTGCCCCGGCAATAGCCGGGCGGGTGGCAAGCGCAATCCGGCTTACACTTCGACCTTTGTTTTCGACAACGATTTCGCCGCCCTGTTGCCCGAAACGCCGCAGCAAACATTCGAAGACGGTTTGCTCATCGCCGCCGGCGAGCCCGGCATCTGCCGGGTAGTGTGTTTCGATCCCCGGCACGATTTGACCATCTCGCGCATGCAGCCCGCCGCCGTGCGAGCCGTGGTGGATACTTGGGCGGAGCAGCACTCCGAGCTCGGCTCCCGCCCGGGCGTCCGCTATGTGCAAATCTTCGAGAACCGCGGCGCCATGATGGGGTGCAGCAACCCTCATCCACATTGCCAGATCTGGGCAAGCTACGGCATTCCCAACGAGCCGGCAAAGGAACTAGCCGCGCAAAAGGACTACCTGGAGGCGAAAGGTTGGTGCCTGCTTTGCGACTACCTGGCGCAAGAAGAACGCCTGCGTGAACGGATGGTCTGCCAGAACGATCACTTCACCGTGGTGACGCCGTTTTGGGCCGTTTGGCCGTTTGAAACGCTTGTCTTGGCGAAGCGCCACATGGCTTCCCTCGACGTTCTGGACGATGCCGAACGCAGCGGTCTAGCCGCCATTTTGCAGGACATTACGAGGCGGTACGACCGGCTCTTTAATGTTTCTTTTCCCTACACCATGGGTTTCCATCAGCAACCCACCGATGGCGGGCGCTATCCGGAGGCTCATCTGCACGCTCACTTCTACCCGCCGCTGCTGCGGTCGGCCACGATTCGCAAATTCATGGTGGGTTACGAAATGCTGGCGACTCCGCAGCGGGACATCACGCCGGAGGCCGCCGCGGCGCGGTTGCGGTCTATGTGACGACGTCGGGCGGACGGCGCAATCCGATCAGTTCCTTCAGCGCCTCCGCAAGGGGGCGCAAGTATTCGTCCACCGGCTCGCCAAACGTATCACGGCTGTATCGCTCCAAATACACCCGGAGCGTGGCGCCTTCCGTTCCGGTGCCGGACAGGCGGCACACCACCCGGGAGCCGTCCGCCAGGAAAATGCGAATGCCTTGGAAAGGGCTGACGCTCCCATCCACGGGATCGGTGTAGGTGAACTCGTCCACCCGCACGATCACTGAGCCGCCGAAGCCGGCGCCGGCAAGGTCCCCGAACCTCTCCCGCAATGAGTCGAGCATGCCGCACGCGGATCCCGCCTCCAGCCCCTCGTAGTCGTGCCTTTGGAAGTAACTTCGCCCAAAGCGGCGCCAGTGCTCGCGCACAATCTCCGCCACAGACTTTCTCATGCCCCCGAGAATGGAAAGCCACGCCAAAACCGCCCACAATCCATCTTTCTCCCGGATGTGGTTGGAGCCCGTGCCGAAGCTCTCCTCTCCGCATAGCGTGCATAGGCCGGCGTCCATAAGATTGCCGAAGAACTTCCAGCCGGTCGGCGTCTCGAACAGAGGAACGCCGAGCGCGGCGGCGACGCGGTCAGCGGCGGTCGACGTCGGCATGGACCGTGCGATGCCCGCCAAGCCGCCCCGGTATCCGGCGATGTGCCGCTGCGCGTGTTCGGCGATGACCGCCAAAGAGTCGCCGGGAGTGACATAAAAGTCGCGCCCGAGAATGAGGTTGCGGTCGCCATCGCCGTCGCACGCGGCGCCGAAATCGGGCGCGCCTTCCCCGCGCAACCGTGCGACCAAATCGGCGGCATGAACCAGGTTGGGGTCGGGATGCTCGCCGCCGAAGTCTTCGAGCGGCGTCCCGTTCATGATCGATTCCTCGGGCGCGCCCAACAACTCTACGAAGATGTGGCGGGCATACGGACCCGTGACTCCGTGCATGGCGTCAAAAACCATCCGAAAGCCGGACCGGAACAGATTGCGAAGCCCGTCAAAGTCGAACAAAACCTGCATGAGGCGGGTGTAATCCTCAAGCGGATCGAAAACCGTGACCCGAGTCAGACCCAACTGAATTTCAGACTCTCGGTCCAGGTCGATATCGGGGTGGTCGAGTATCTGGTATCCGGTTATGGACTGGGTGTGGCTGTAGATGCGCTCGGTCACCGCTTCGGGAGAAGGTCCGCCATTCCCGATGTTGTACTTGACCCCAAAGTCCGCGTCGATGCCGCCGGGATTGTGGCTCGCTGAAAGGATGAAGCCGCCAAATGCGCCGCGGGCGCGAATGACCGCGGACATCGCCGGCGTGGAGAGAATCCCTCCGCGAGCTACCAGCACCTTGCCGAATCCGTTCGCAGCCGCCATCTTCACGATGGTCTGAATGGCTTGGCGGTTGTAGAAGCGTCCGTCGCCCCCGACCACCAGGGTCTCATCCCGGAAACGCCCGGGATGATCCTCTGATAGCGCGTTAAAAGCCGCCTGAATGAAGTTTTCCAGGTAATGGGGCTGCATGAAGACCCGCGTCTTCTTGCGTAAGCCCGAAGTGCCGGGTCTTTGACCCTCAAAAGGAACGGTGGTTAC
>Ga0101944_10001732_pt1 | contig 41904 bp, 37 predicted proteins | sample DewCreD2012metaG_FD_75245 | JGI IMG/M metagenome (GOLD analysis project Ga0101944, IMG submission 75245) | Hot spring sediment bacterial and archeal communities from British Columbia, Canada, to study Microbial Dark Matter (Phase II) - Dewar... ... | reverse complement strand
ACCGCCGCTACAATATGGTGCTTCGGCTCGACCAACAGGTGCAGCGGGGCCACTACTACTGCATCGTTGATGAAGTGGACTCCATCCTCATCGACGAGGCGCGCACGCCGCTCATCATCTCCGGTCCTGGAGAACGGGCAGCCAAGGTGTACTACGACTTCGCCCGCATCGCCCGCCGGCTAAAACCGGGCGAAGACGAAGACTACGAAGTCGACGAGAAGAAGCGGACCGTGGCCATCACCGAGAAGGGTCTGGCCAAGGTGGAGCGCGAACTCGGCATCGACAATATCTACGAAGACCTGTCTGGGCAGCTGGTCAACCACCTGATGCAGGCCCTGCGCGCTGTCGCCCTTTTCAAACGCGACGTGGACTACCTGGTGCAGGATGGTGAAGTCAAGATCATCGACGAGTTCACCGGCCGCATTCTGGAGGGGCGCCGCTACTCCGAAGGCCTGCACCAGGCCATCGAGGCCAAAGAAGGTGTGCGCATCAAGGAGGAGAACCAGACCCTCGCCACCATCACGCTGCAGAACTACTTCCGGATGTACGAGAAGATCGCCGGTATGACCGGCACGGCCGCGACCGAAGCGGACGAGTTCCGCGAGATCTACGGCATGGAGGTGGTGGTGATCCCCACCAACGCGCCCATGATCCGTGAAGACCGCAACGATCTCATCTTCAAGACGGAGAAGGCCAAGTTCAAGGCCGCGGTCGACATCATCGCTGACTGCTATCAACGAGGGCAGCCCATCCTGGTGGGCACTATCTCGGTCGAGAAGTCGGAGCGTCTTTCGGAGATGCTTAAACGGCGGGGCATACCGCACGAGGTCCTTAACGCGAAATACCACGCGAAGGAAGCCGCTATCGTGGCGCAGGCCGGGCAACCGGGGGCGGTGACCATCGCCACCAATATGGCTGGCCGTGGTACCGACATCAAGCTCGGCCCCGGGGTAGTGGAAAAAGGCGGTCTGTTCGTGCTGGGGACCGAGCGGCACGAGGCGCGTCGGGTCGACAACCAGCTGCGTGGCCGGTCGGGGCGGCAGGGCGACCCGGGCGTGAGCCAATTCATCATCTCGCTGGAGGACGATCTACTGCGCATCTTCGGTGGGGAACGCATCCACCGGCTCATGGATCGGTTGGGCATAGAGGAAGACGTCCCCATCGAGCACAGCCTCATCTCTCGCTCGGTGGAGGCTGCCCAACGAAAGGTCGAGGAACAGAACTTCCAGATCCGTAAGCGGGTGCTCGAGTACGACGACGTGATGAACAAGCAGCGTGAGGTCATCTACAAGCAGCGCCAGCGTATCTTGAGCGGTGCCGACCTCCGCGAAGACGTGCTCGAGATCATCGAGCGGGTGCTGCGCGGGCAAGTCGCTTTGTTCACTGGGTCTTCGCGCTATTCCGAGGAGTGGGACCTGGAAGAACTGCTCATCACTCTGCGCAACTTCTACCCGACCACCTTGACGCTCGAGAAGCTCGGCGACCCTGCCGAACTCGATGCAGAGACCTTAGCCGACCTGGTCGTCGAAGACGCCCTCAAAGTGTATGAGGCCAAGGAAGAACGGTTCGGCCGGGAAGCCATGAGTCAGCTGGCCAATTGGGTCTTGCTCCGCACAATGGATTCCAAGTGGCGCGACCACCTCTACGAGATGGACTATCTCCGCGAGGGCATCGGACTGCGCGCCTTGGCCCAGCGCGATCCCCTGGTGGAGTATAAGAACGAGGGCTACAAGCTGTTCCAAGACATGATGGAATCCATTCAGGTGGATTTCGTCCGCTACCTGTACCACTTGGAGATTGTGAAGCAGGAACAGCCGGTCGAGGCGGTGCCCGCGCGCAAGCTGGCCTACTCCGGAGGGGGGGACAGCAGTCTGGCTCAGGACTTTGCGGGTACGGCGGCGGCTGCCAGGCGCACGGGCGTGCTGACCGACAGTTCGGCCGAGGCCTACGAAGCGGCCCAGACCGCGACGCGCACGGTGGTGGCGCCCCGAACAGTGACCAAGGTAGGACGGAACGACCCCTGCCCCTGCGGCAGCGGCAAGAAATACAAGCGATGCTGCGGGGCGTGAGACAGGAAAGCTTGACCGCCGGGGCATCCGCGCTCCTGGAGTACAGCCGTCCTCTGGTGTCGGGCGACTCATCGCGACCGTGGCATTCGCGACGTCGACAGTCCCGACGGCGGCAGTCCCGGTCGCGACAGCCCGGGCTGCAGCGGCCGCTAGGGGTGCCGATAGTTTAGCGGTGAGGTATACTGCCCTGTACATGGCCGAGAAGACAGATAAGCAGACACCCACCCTTCCCGAATACCGCGAGCTCCTGGAGACCTATCGAGAGAAACTCCTTTGGGTAAGGGAGTATCTTTGACCCGGACTCGCTGAAGCGCGACATCGCCTCTCTCGAGGAAGAGATGCGCGCCCCTGGTTTCTGGGATGACCAAACCCACGCTCAGCAGCTGAGCACCCGCTACAGCCGGCTCCGCAGCCGCTTGGAAGAGTATGAGGAGCTCTCTGCCCGATTCGAGGATCTAGATGTGCTTCTCGATATGGCGGCCGAGGAGAGTGACGGTGACGAGCTTCCCGAGGAACTGGCTGACGAGGTGGAACGCCTGGTCGCTCAGCTGGGCGGAGCCATCGAGCGTTTGGAAGAGGAGAGTCTCTTCACGGGAGAGTTCGATGCGGGTGACGCCATCGTCAGCATCCACCCGGGGGCCGGTGGTACGGAAAGCCAGGATTGGGCGGAGATGCTTCTCCGCATGTACTTGCGCTGGGCGCAACGTCGGGGCTTCACGGTGGAGATGAACGAAGCCACCGAAGGCGAGGAGGCCGGTATTAAGAGCGCCACCTTCACCGTCCACGGGGACAACGCCTACGGGCTGCTGTCCACGGAACGGGGGGTGCACCGCCTGGTACGCATCTCACCCTTCGACGCCGCCAGCCGGCGGCATACCTCCTTTGCTTCGGTGGATGTGACTCCGCTCATCCCGGATGACGTAGAGCTGGAGATCGATGAGAAGGACCTTCGCGTGGAGACCTACCGCTCCTCAGGCGCGGGGGGACAGCATGTGAACAAGACCGACTCCGCAGTACGCATCACCCATCTTCCCACCAAGACGGTCGTCCAGTGTCAGAACGAGCGATCGCAGATACAGAACCGGGAAACGGCTATGCGTATGCTGCGGAGCAAGCTCCTGCTTCTGGAGCACGAGAAGCGGCAACAAGAGTTGGCTCGGGAGAAGGGCGAGCAGAAGGAGATCGCCTGGGGTAACCAGATCCGCTCTTATGTGTTGGCTCCCTACACTCTGGTGAAGGATCACCGGACTAACCTCGAGAAAGGCAACGTCGAAGCAGTGCTCGACGGCGCCATCGATGACTTCATCCGCGAATACGTTTGGCAGCGGTCCACGGGCAAGCTCGGCAGCCGCACGACCTAGATGGGCTAAGGCTCAAGGGGGCCGGAAGGTATCCGGCTGGCTCCCGCGAACATAGTCGAGGTGCCCCGAGTTGGAGGTCAGGAACAGACCGTGATCAAGTTCGAAGATGTAACCAAGATCTATCCCCCCAGCACTGTCGGCCTGGAAAGAGTCACTCTTCATATCGAGAAAGGCGAGTTCGTGTTCTTGGTGGGGCCCTCGGGCTCCGGCAAGTCCACGTTCATCCGCTTGTTGATCCGGGAGATCCAGCCCGACCGAGGGCGGGTGATCGTGGGAGGGCGGGACCTCGCCACTCTGCGCAGTTGGAAGGTCCCCTATCTCCGCCGCAACATCGGGTGTGTATTCCAGGATTTCAAGTTGTTGCCCAACAAGACCGCCTTCGAGAACGTGATGTACGCTCTCATCGTGACCGGCAATGCCACCGGGGCATCCAAGAAGAAGGCGGCCGAGATACTTAATCTAGTGGGGCTCGGCCACAAAGCCGATAGCTACCCTCACGAGCTATCGGGTGGTGAGCAGCAACGCGTGTCCATCGCCCGAGCTTTTGTCAATCACCCGCCTCTGCTCATCGCGGACGAACCGACCGGGAACCTCGACCCGGAGACCTCGATGGGCATCATGCAATTGCTCTACCGCATCAACAAGACGGGCACTACGGTGCTGATGGCCACTCACGACCGTGAAATGGTCGACCGGATGCGTAGGAGGGTGATCGCGCTCGACGCCGGCCGGGGTCAGGTCGTTGGTGGTCGCCAGGCCCACCCGCGACCCGCAGGCCGCGCGCACTTCCAGCGTGGCGTCGCTTTCGGCGACATTCTGATGGATCGTGTTGTGCGCGAAGCGCGTGAGGGCCTCGTCCACGCCGGTGTAGACCAGCTCGGTCTCATCCGCTTCGGACAGCGCCAGCGCGCGCTCAAGCAGCGCTCGGACGGAGGCCGGGCCGAGTCCGGCTGGGCTCGGCCCGCCGGCACGTTGCGAGATCATCGGAGCGGCTTCATTCCGTAGGGGCTGGCCGGAGCGGACCCATCAGGCGCCCGGACGGTTTGCCGATCAGCACCCCGCACAGCCCGCCGCGCTGGGCCACGTTGACGACCAGTTTTTGCGAGGCGCGGCCCAGGACCGACAGCCCGTACTTGGTGGGCGCCAGGCCCATGACGGTGTAGAACGGCTCAAAAGCCAGGGCCGAGGCGCCGTCGGCCCCGCCGATGACCGGGAACTCGTAGACCGGCAGGCGGGCCAGCCGCTGCACCACCCACTGCTCGTCGCCGGCCTCGGCGGCGGCCACCGCCGTCTGGAGCGCGGCCTCCCACTCGCGCTGGCTGACCGCCGGCCCGATCACCACCCGGTCGCCGCCGTACGAGCGGTTCGGCTTGAGGACCAGCAGGTCATGCTCCTTGCGCGCGTACTCCAGCAGGTTCACGCTCTCGCCGTCCGGCAGGGTGGTGCGCCGGTCGGCGACCACGCGCGTCCAGAGCACGTGCCGGCGGAAAACCTGGCGCTCGTCGGCGCTGAAATATTTGTTGGTGTACTGCGGGTCGGTGAGGACCTCCCAGCAGCTCTTGTGGTCGAAGTCGCCGGCCAGCGACGAGATAACGCGGTTCTGCTTGAAGAGCTGGCGCAGCGGCCGGATGTCCACGCCCTCCTCTTCTTCGATGTACAGCATGTCGCGGATCTCGTAATCGCGGTAGATCACGTCGACCATGCGGCCCTTGTACATCACCTCGCCGTCCACCAGGTAGAGTTCGGACGGGTCGGCGTGGAAGATGTTCAGGCCGTGGCGTTCCTGGTAGTATTCGGCCAGGCATTCCTGCTCCACCGGCCCGTCGCCCGAATACTTGGGTTCGACAAAGCAGATGTTGCGCCCGCTCCGGCCGATGCCCTCCAGGTGGTCCAGCACCTCCTGAATGAACAGCTCGCGCAGGTCCTGGCCGGCCTCCAGCCGCAGGGCCGGCGTCTGCCGCTGCAGCGCGGGCACGACGACGTCCGCCAGCACCTGCTCGACGACCGGGATGAGGTGGATGCCGCCCACGCCCGAGAGGTTCGGCTCCATGAAGTGCAGCGAGTCCTTCCACATCGGGCTGGTCAGGTCGATGACGGCGTCCAGCCGGCCAAAGACCGGGTTGTTCTCGCGATGATTAGGCCCCCAGTTATCCCACAGCCACTTCTCTTCCGGCGGCGTCAGGGGGACGACGCCGCGCACGCCGAAGTCCTGGATGTACAGGTCCGGCAGGCGCTTGAGGGCGTTGATCAGGGTCAGGGCGACGAAATGCAGATAGGCCAGCTGGTCGGGCAGGATGGCCGTGGGCCGCAGCATGACGGGGATGGCCTCGGCCTGGCCGTCGCGCACGTAGATCAGCTTGCGCTTGAGGGCCTCGGCGTGCATCTCGCGGACCAGCTCCGCCACCTCGTCCGACGACAGGCGCGCGAACGCCTGGCGAAGCTGGCTGTCGAGGGTCAGGCCGCTCAGGCCGCGTTCTTCGGCTGGGGTCAGGCTGGACAAAGCGGACGTGCTCCGATGATCAGGCTGAAGTTTAGTCTAAATGGGGCGGCCGTCAACCGGGGAGATTATGGAGGGCGCATTCGCTGATGGTGGCCCATCTCCAGGCCGCCGCGCCTGGGCGCAACCATTTCCGCCGTCGCCCCGGCGAAGGCCGGGGCCCGGAAGCTCCCGCTCTTCTGCGCGCGTCTGCGCCTGGAGGCCGGCTTTCGCCGACATGACGTCGGTGATGGGTGTCTGACAGGCGGATAGGTCAGCCCAAAAGCCCGAAGGCACCCGATTATGGATTTTGAGCCTGTTCCGCAGAAATACCAGCCGGCGCACCGGTTTTCCTCGGATGCCGCTTTCCCCCGGCGGACGGTATGCTGGAAGCGGGTAATTTGACTCCATAGGAGTAAGTCTCTTGCCGCGGATTTCACGGATTGACGCGGATTTCTTGGCGAGTAGGACGCGGTTACTGATCATGCCTTTGAGGCCCGGCGCGCTGGCCCTGCTCGGGCTGGCGCTCGCCCTCGGCGGCCTCTCGCCCTCTCCGACTTCGGCGCCCGCGGTCCGGGCCGCCGCCGACCGGGCGATCTATGGCGACGCGCTCGCCGCCGGCTGGCAGAACTGGTCCTGGAACACGGGCGTGAACTTCGCGGCGGCCAGCCCCGTCCACGCCGGCAGCCACGCCATCGCCGTCACGTATCAACAGGCCTGGGCCGGCTTCTACCTGCACCTGGACGGCGGCGTGGACGCCGGCGCCTACACCCACCTGCGCTTCTGGATCCACGGCGGGGCGGGCGGCAGCCGGCAACTGCAGGTGGCCGCCAACGGCGACGGCGCTCACACGGCCCCGGTCACGGCCGCCGCCGGCGCCTGGACCGAAGTCAACCTCCCACTGTCGCAACTCGGGGGCCCGGCCACGCTGGACGGGCTGTGGTGGCAGGACGCCAGCGGCGGCGCCCAGCCCACGTTCTACCTGGACGACGTCAGCCTGGTCGCCGGGGGCGCGCCGCCGCCCGCGCTCACGCTGAGCGTGGACGCCGCCGCGGACCGCAAGCCGATCAGCCCGCTCATCTACGGCATGAATTTCGCCGACGAAGCCCTGGCGGCCGAGCTGGACCTGCCCGTCAACCGCTGGGGCGGCAACAGCACCACGCGCTACAACTGGCAGAACGATACCTACAACACGGCCAGCGACTGGTTCTTCCAGAACATCCCCAACCCCAACGCGGACGTCGCCGCCCTGCCGAACGGCTCCGCCGCGGACCGCTTCGTCGAACAGAACAAGCGGACCGGGACCGAGTCGCTCATCACGGTGCCCCTGATCGGCTGGGTGGCGAAGCGCCGCCCGCCCAATGACACGCACCCGTACGACTGCGGCTTCAGCATCGCCAAGTACGGGCCCCAGCAGGCGAACGATTGGGAATGGGACCCGGACTGCGGGGACGGCCTGCAACCGAACGGCGCGCCCATCACGGGCAACGACCCGACGGATACGAGCGTGACCGCCGGCCCGGGTTTCGTCGCCGGCTGGGTCCAGCACCTCGTCGGCCGCTTCGGCTCGGCCGCGGCCGGCGGCGTGCGCTTCTACAACCTGGACAACGAGCCGATGCTGTGGAACAGCACCCACCGCGACATCCATCCGCAGCCCGTCACGTACGCCGAACTGCGCGACCGGACGGTCCAGTACGCCGCCGCGCTCAAAGCCGCCGACCCGGCGGCGCTGACGCTCGGCCCGGTGCTGTGGGGGTGGTGCGCGTATTTCTACTCGGCCGCCGACGGGTGCGCCCCCGGCGCCGAGTTTCAGCGCGACGGCGCCTTCACGCCCTGGTATCTGGGCCAGATGCAGGCTTACGAACAGGCCAACGGCGTCCGCCTGCTGGACTACCTGGACCTGCACTACTACCCGCAGGCCGACGGCGTCTCACTCTCCCCGGCCGGCGACGCAGCCACGCAGGCCCGCCGCCTGCGCTCGACGCGTTCGCTGTGGGACCCGGCCTACACCGACGAGAGCTGGATCGCGCAGGCCGGGCCGGACGGCGGCACGGTGCGCCTGATCCCGCGCATGCGCGAGTGGGCCGCCGCCCACTACCCCGGCACGCGGCTGGCCATCACCGAGTACAACTGGGGCGGGCTGGAGCACCTCAACGGGGCGCTGGCCCAGGCCGAGGTGCTGGGCGTCTTCGGGCGGGAGGGCCTGGACCTGGCGACCCTGTGGGCGCCGCCGGAGGCCGGCCAGCCGGGCGCGTTCGCCTTCCGCATGTACCGCAACTACGACGGGAACGGCGGCCGGTTCGGGGACGTGAGCGTGCGCGCCGTCAGCAGCCAGCCGGACACGCTCTCGATCTACGCCGCTCAACGGACCTCGGACGGCGCGCTGACCGTGATCGTCATCAACAAGAGCGGCGGCGATCGGGCCGTGGACCTGGCGCTGGCCGGGTTTGCGCCCGCGGCCCCGGCCCAGGTGTACCGTTACAGCGCCGCGAATCTGAACGCCATCGTGCGCGGCGCCGACCTGCCGGCGGACAGCCTGAGCGCGATCTTCCCGGCCAACGCCATCACGCTGCTCGTGATCCCGGGTCAGAGCCTCCCGGCCGCCGACCACAGCCTCTTTTTGCCGCTGATCCAGCAGGGCCATCGCCCCTGAGCGGCGGCCGGACGGCCCGATAATCGCGCGCCCTGTGGCCGGGTCGCCCGGACCCGGGGTTTGCGTTACAATCGGGGCGCTGTATGGCCCATCTGCTGCTGGTGGACGACGACGATGCGCTGCGGCGCATCCTGGCGCGGCTGCTGAGCCGGGCCGGCCACACCGTGGTCGAGGCCCCCGACGCGGCCGGCGCCCTGGCCTGCGCGGCGCGGGAGGCGTTCGATGCCATCCTGGCCGACGTGATGATGCCGGACCTGGACGGCTATGAACTGACGCGCCGGCTGCGCGCCCGGCCCGAGACGCAGACCACGCCGATCCTGCTGATGACGGCCAGCCTGCACGGGCCGGACCCGGCGCGGGCGCGGGCGGCCGGGGCCGACGCGCATACGCTCAAGACGATCAACCCCGGGCGCCTGAGCGCCGCGATCGACGCGCTGCTGGCCCGGCTGAGGCCGCGGGAGGACGCAAGCGCATCATGAGTGAGCAAGCCCGCTTACTGATTGTCGAAGACAACGAAGAAATCGCGCAGATGCTGGTGCTGTTTCTCAGCTCGCGCGGTTACAAGGTTTCGCTCGCCCCGGACGGGGCCACGGCGATGCAGAGCGTGCGCGAGGTGCTGCCCAATCTGCTCCTGCTCGACGTCGGCCTGCCGGACACCGACGGCTACGACCTGCTGACGCGCTTCCGCCGCAGCCCGCGCACACGCTACATCCCGGCCATCTTTCTCACCCAGCGCAACAAGAAGGCGGACCGGATGGCGGGTCTGCAACTGGGGGCCGACGATTACATCACCAAACCCTTCGACCTGGAGGAGCTGTACCTGCGCGTGCAAAACGCCGTGCTGCGCGCTCAGCGCGAGAGCCTGAACGACCCGCAGACCGGGCTGCCCACCGGGCGCGTGGCGCAGGAGGAAGTGGCGGCCGCCCGCGGCCAGGCCGGCCGCGCCATCGTCGAGTTCCGGCTGCGCAACGCCAACCCCTTCCGCGACCAGTACGGCATCCTGGCCGGCGCCGACCTGCTGCGCTACTCGGCCCTGCTCCTGAGCCGCGTGCTCAATCTGTTGGGCACGGCCGAGGATTTCCTCGGCAAGCTCTCGGAAGATGTGTTTGTCGTCGTCTGCGGCGCGGACAAAGCCGAGCTGATCTACCGGACCGTCGTCGAGCGGTTCAACCATGACGTCGTGCAGCACTATGCGCTCGGCGAGCGCCTGAACGCGGATCAGGTGCGCGTGCGCAACCCGGCCGGCGAGACGCTCATCCTGCCCGTCCTCAAGCTCGACGCCGCCCGCATCCAGTAAGCGCGGGTTTCATCCGGGACCCGGCCGCCGCCTGCGGCCGGCGCGCAATGGCTGTGGTACAATGCCCGCCGTTGCCCCTATCGTCTAGTGGACCAGGACGCGGCCCTTTCAAGGCCAAAACTGGGGTTCGAATCCCCATAGGGGCACCACCCGCACAGCCTGCGCGCGCCTCCCGGTGCGCGTTTCTGTTTCTAGGCGGACACACCCGACCTGCGTTATCATCACGCCATGGCGCGTTTTGACGTGATCGCCTGCGCCGCCGACGACGCCCTCGGGCGCACCGGGCGCCTGTACCGCGAGGTCCAGACCAGGTTCAAGGACCTCCCGGCGCGGTCCCACAGCCCGGAATGGACCGGCGAGCGGCGGTGCCAGGCCGAGATGCGCCACCTCAGTCGGAGATACTCTGGTGGAGGCTGAGCGTTCCCGCGACCTCTATGAGGTCATTCCCGCGTATGCGCCGCCGCCGCTCGTCCCGCTGCCGGCGGTCGGCGACCTGTCGGCCTTTGAGCCGTTCGGCCTCCAGCCTGGCCGACTCACCGGCGGCCTGGTGCGGGCCGCCATGGCCGTGACCGGCTTCACGGCCTTCCAGCGACGCCTGCCGGAAACCATCGAGACCCTTCTGCGCACGGTCAACATCCGCGGCCCGGCCCTCTACGCCCCGGCCGTCTCGGCCACCCTGGCCTTCGCCGACGACGCCCGCGACCTGGACCCGTTCCAGCGGGCCGCCACCCTGCTCCTGGCAACGCGCGCCCTGCGCGACGACGTCTTCTCCGGCGCGCTGCCCCCGGACGAGTATCGGGGCCGGCCCCAGGAAATGGGCCAGTATCCCAACTTTTTCGGGACCAGCGTGGTCCTGGATGGACCTGAGCCGCGCCTCTTCAAGACCGCCCTCACCAGCCAGGTCACCGTGATCATCGGCGGGCGGTTCCATCTGTTGTCGTTGTCCGGGCTGCAGGCCGGGGCCGAGGCGGCGCAACTGGCCGACGCGCTGCGCGCCCTGGCCGAGGCCGCGCCGCCCGGCGGCGACTCGCCGGGCCTGCTGACGGCCGCCAGCGACCTCACCCAGCGGCGCCTCTTCGCTCAACTGCGCCGCCGCCCGACCAACGCCCACGCCCTGGCCCGGCTGCGTCACAGCCTGGTGACGCTGTGCCTGGACCTGGATCGCACGCCGGCCTCCCCCGCCGAGGCCGCCTTCCTGGCGCACAGCGCCAACCCCGACAATCGCTGGTTCCACGCCAGCCTGCAACTGGTCGTCTTCGGCAACAGCCGGGCGGCCGCCATCTGCAATTTCAGCGCGTATCTGGACGGCAACACCATGATGCGCGGCGGCGCCGAGATCCAGCGCCGCGCCGCTGCCTGGCGGATAGACCCGCCAGCGACGAACGTTCCCGCGCCGCCAACGCCGACGGCCCTCGCCTGGGAGCTGGAGCCGGAGTGGCGCACAGCGGCTGAACGCGACTGGCAGTTGCTCAAGGACGACCAGCCGGCCACCTTCGAGAGTCGCGACTTTGGCCGGGCGCTGTGCGACGCGCGCGGCCTCGACGCCGTCCCGGCCTTCGTCGTGGCCCTGCAACACGCCGTGCGCCGCCTCACCGGCCGCACCCCCGGCATCACCCAGTTTCTGGCGATGTCACGCTACCGATGCACGGACCTGGTGACGGCCCGGGTGACGACCCCCGAGGTATGCCGCCTGGTCGAGGCCCTGGAGGCGCCGGCCTCCGCCGAGGGAGCTGGCCGGCTGTCCGAGTTGTTGCAGGAGGCGATCCACTCCCAGGAGCAGGCGTGCCGGCGCGCGCGGCGCCACCTGCCGCTGGACGATATCCTGACGCTCTTCATCCTCACCCGGCGCGGGCTGCAGCGCCGCTGGGCGGTGGGCGTGGCCGCCCTGACGGCCATGGCGCTCCGCGCCACCGGCAAACTGAAGCCGATCCCGCGCGAGATTCTGATTTCGCACCCCGGTTGCTTCGCGGAGGTGCCGGTGGTCGGGCGGCCTGGCGCCCGGCTGCCCTACGTCAACGATTTCGGCCTGCACTACCAGGTCTGGCCGGACCGGACCGTCTACACCCTGATGCCCGGCCTGGGCTGGAAAATCCCCAATCCCCAGCTGGCCGCCGAGCTGAACGCGAGCCTGGCGCGCGTCGCGGCCGTCATCGCGAGCCGGCCCGCGTCCAGCTCCCCCGCCGCCGGCTGAATCACGCCATCGTCAGCGCCATCACCGCCTTCTGCACGTGCAGGCGGTTCTCGGCCTCGTCGTACACGACGGAGTGCGGGCCGTCGATCACCTCGTCCGTCACCTCCAGGTTCCGGTCGGCCGGCAGGCAGTGCATGTAAATACTGTCATCCTTGGTCAGGTCCATGCGGCGCTGGTCCGTGATCCACGACCGATACTTCTCGATCAGCGCCTTGCCTTCTTCCTTGGCCGTCGTCGTCACCAGCGGCCCCCACGACTTCGGGTAGACCACGTCGGCGTCTTGGAAGGCTTCATCCATGTCGTGGACCACGTCGAAACCGACCCGGTACTGGCGCGCATTGGCGCGGGCCTGGTCCACAATCTCGGGCATCAGCTTGAACTCCGGCGGGTGCGCCAGCACCACATCGCACCCGAAGCGCGTCAACTGCAGGATGAGCGACTGCGGCACCGAGATCGGCTTGCTGTACGAGGCGGCGTAGGCCCAGGAGACGACGACCTTCCGGCGGCGCAGGTCGCGGCCCTTCTTTTCGATGATGGTCATCAGGTCGGCCAGGCACTGGAAGGGGTGGTACACGTCGCACTGCATGTTGAGCACCGGCACGCGCGCGTGCCGGGCGACCTCGTTCTCGTACTGGTTGCCGAACTGCCAGTCGCACTGGCGGATGGCGATGCCGTCGAAGTAGCGGCCGAAGATCTGGCCGATCTCCTTGGCCGTGTCGCCGTGCGCGATCTGCGTGGTCTCCGAGTCGATAAAGGCGGCGTGCCCGCCGAGCTGGGCCATGCCGGCCTCGAACGAGCCGCGCGTGCGCGTGCTGGTGAAGAAGAACAGCATCGCCAGGGTCTTGTCGCGCAGATAGGCATGCGGCTCGCCCAGGGCGCGTTTGCGCTTCAGGTCCCAGGCCACGTCCAGGACCGTCTCCACTTCCTCCTTGCTGAAATCCATGTCGCCGATGAAGTCTCGGCCGCGCAGATTGGTTTGCATCGTTTGTCTCCTTTGAGAATTAATTACGGTTCGCCGCCGGCCAGCACGTCGATCCGCGCGAACTTCGTCACATCCACCAGCCCCAGGTCGGACAAACGCAGTTCCGGGATGACCACCAGCGCCAGCAGGCTGAGCTGCATGTTGGCGTTGTGCAGGGCGCAGCCGCAGGCCCGGTACTCGGCCAACACCGCCTCGGCCTTGCGCGCCACCGCCTCCGCCCGCTCGTCGGACATCAGGCCGGCAATGGGCAGCTCCACGACGGCGCGCACCGCGCCCTGCCGCGCCACCAGCATCCCGCCGCCGAGCCGGGCCAGCTCATTGGCGGCCAGCGCCATGTGCGCGTCGTCGGTGCCGACCACCAGCATGTGGTGCGAGTCGTGCGCCACGGTGGAGGCCACCGCGCACGGCGTGTTGAAGCCGAAGCCGTGGACAAAGCCCACCTGCACGCCGCCGGTGCCGCGGTGCCGTTCCACCAGCGCCACCTTGCAGACGTCCTGCGCGGGATCGCCGTGGACGCGCGCGCCGTTGACCGGCAGGTCCATCACCAAGTGCCGGGTCGGGGCCTGGTTTTCCATCACGCCGATGACGTTCACCCTGGCGACCGGGGGCCGGGAGCCGGGGGCCGGCACGCTGAAATCATCGGCCGTCAGCGGCCGGCCGAGATGAACGGACTGCCTGGCCTCGGCCGGGTACTCAAACCGCGGCAGCTCCAGCCTCCAGGCTCCCTTCTCGGCGATCACTTCCCCGGCCGCTACGACGATCTCGGCGTTGAAGTCAACCAGGCTGGAGGTCATCACAATATCGGCGTAACGGCCCGGCGCGATCTGGCCCACGTCGCGGCTGACGCCGAAGTGCTCGGCCGTGTTGAGGGTCATCATCTGGATGGCCGTCATCGGCTTCAGGCCCTGGGCGATGGCGTGGCGCAGGACCCGGTCCATATGGCCCTCGTTGACGAGCGTGCCGGAGTGCGAGTCGTCGGTGCACAGGAGGAAGTGGCGCGGGTCCAGCCCGCGCTCGGTGACGGCCTTGAGCGGCGCCGCCACATCGTACCAGGCCGAGCCGAGCCGCAACATGGCCTTCATGCCCTGCCGCACCCGCGCCACCGCGTCTTCGGCGCGCGTCCCCTCGTGGTCGTCCTCCGGGCCGCCGGCCGCATAGCCGTGGAATGGCCGGCCGAGGTCCGGCGCCGCGTAGTGTCCGCCGATCACCTTGCCGGCCCGCCTCGTCTCGGCCATCTCGGCGTGCATCCGGGCGTCGGACAGGAAAACGCCCGGGAAATTCATCATCTCGCCCAGGCCGATGACGCCGGGCCAGGTCATGGCCTCGCGCACCTCGTCCGGGCCGATCTCGGCGCCGGGCGTCTCCAGGCCGGGCGCGGACGGCACGCACGACGGCATCTGCACCCAGACGTTGATCGGCTGGAGCGCGGCCTCGTCCACCATCCAGCGCACGCCCCGCAGGCCGAAGACATTGGCGATCTCATGCGGGTCGACGAAGATCCCGGTCGTGCCGCGCGGGGCGACGGCGCGCACGAACTCGGTCACCGTCACCATGCCCGACTCGACGTGCATGTGCGCGTCCAGCAGGCCCGGCGCCAGGTAACGGCCGCCGGCGTCCAGGACGCGCGTGTCCGGACCGAGCGTGTGAGCCGCGTCCGGCCCGACATACGCGATGCGCGCGCCCTTCACGGCGATGTCGGTGGCCGGGATGATCTCGCCGGACTGCACGCATACCCACTGGCCGTTGCGGATCACCAGGTCGGCGGGCGCGCGGCCCATGGCGCAGTCCACCAGTTCGCGCGAGACGGCGTGCCAGGGTTGTCGTTTGGGCATACAGTCTCCTTGGTTACCGGGGCGGGTCGCGGTAGCCGGCCAGGAACCGGCGGGCGACGAACCGGGCGCTCTCGATCAGGAGGACCAGCGCCAGCGGGCCGAGCAGCAGCGCCCACTCGCCCAGGCCGATGGCGCGCACGGACAACAGCGCGCAGGCGACGACGGCGGCCGCCGTCGCCAGGAGCGGCCACAGCCAGCGCCGCCGGCCGCTCATGCAGCGACCAGAGACGCCGCGATCCGGTTGTGGCGCTCGATCACCGGCCCCAGGTCAACGGTGGTCACCTGGCCGGCTTTGACGATCAGACGCCCGTGGACCACGGTGTAGTCGGCGCGCTGCGGGGCGCAGAAGAGCGCGGCGGCCACCGGGTCGTGCAACGCCCCGGCATACTCCAGCCGGCTCAAATTCAGGGCAAAGAAGTCCGCGCACTTGCCCGGCGCCAGGCTGCCGATGTCGTCACGCCCGAGCACCGCCGCGCCGCCCAGCGTGGCGATCTCCAGAGCCTCGCGGGCCGACATCTGCTGCCTCACCCCCGTCCCACGATCTCCGGTTGTGGAGAGGGGGGAAAGGCCGGGGTGGAGGGTGAGGTCAAGCCGCGCCAGCAGCATCGCCTGCCGCGCCTCGGCCAGCAGGTGCGAGCCGTCGTTGCTGGCCGAGCCGTCCACGCCCAGGCCCACGCGGACGCCGGCCGCGCGCATGGCCTGGACCGGGGCGATCCCCGACGCCAGGCGCATGTTCGAGGTCGGGCAGTGCGCCACCCCGCAGCCGGTGCGGGCGTACATGCCGATCTCGGCCGCGTTCACATGCACCGAGTGCGCGAACCACACGTCCGGGCCGACCCAGTCCAGCGCCTCCATGTACGCCGCCGGGCGGCGGCCGAATTTCTCCAGGCAGAAGACTTCCTCGTCCTGCGTCTCGGCCAGGTGGGTGTGCTGGTGGACGCCGTAGGCCCGCGCCAGCCGGGCGGACTCGCGCATCAGGTCCGGCGTCACCGAGAACGGCGAGCAGGGCGCCAGCACAACGCGCAGCAGCGCGCCGGGTTTGGGATCATGATACTGCTCGATCAGGCGCTGCGCGTCCTTCAGAATGAAGGCCTCGTCCTCCACCACGCGGTCGGGCGGCAGGCCGCCCTGGGACTCGCCCAGCGACATGCTGCCGCGCGCGGCGTGGAAGCGGACGCCGATCTGGCGCGCGGCCTCGATCTCGTCGTCCAGCCGGCAGCCGTTGGGGAAAATGTACAGGTGGTCGGAGGTGGTGGTGCAGCCGGACAGGGCCAGCTCGGCCAGGCCCGTCAGGGTCGAGGTGAACACGGCCTCCGGCGTGAGGTTGGCCCAGATCGGGTAGAGCGTCTTCAGCCAGCCGAACAGGCCGGCGTCCTGGGCGGCGGGCACGGCGCGGGTGAGCGTCTGGTACAGATGATGGTGGGTGTTCACCAGCCCCGGCAGGACGACGTGCCCGCGCAGATCCAGCACCTCGTCGGCCGCCTCGGGCAGCTCGGCGGTCGGCCCCACCTGCTCGATAAAGCCGTCGCGCGCAAACAGCCCGCCGCCGCGAATCTCGCGCCGCGCCGGGTCCATCGTCGCCAGCACCTCCGCATTCCGGACCAGCAGAGTCGTCATACGGGGCCTCCCGGATCAGCCGGCGGCGGAGGGGCGGCCGCCGGCAGCGTCAACGTGATGGTGGTGCCCTGGCCGGGGCCGGGGCTGGCGGCCGTGACGGAGCCGTGATGCTCGCGCATGATGCGCTCAACGATGGAGAGCCCCAGCCCGGACCCCTGGCCGATGGGTTTGGTGGTGAAGAAGGGCTTGAAAATCTCCGACAGCACCTCGGGCGGCATGCCGACGCCGGTGTCGTGGACCTCCAGCTGCACGCCGCCCTGGGCGGCCCGCGCCCGCAACGTAATCACGCCGCCGTCCGGCATCGCGTCGCGGGCGTTGTTGATCAGGTTGAAGAGCACCTGGGCGATCTGGTTGCGGTCGCATATCACCGGCGGCAGGTCGGCGGGCACGTCGGCGATCACCCGGAACGCGGGGCGCTTACCGACCCGGTCGCCGATCAGGAGCAGGGTGTCGGCGACGACCTCGGAGAGGCGCTGCGGCGCCAGCTCCGGCGCGGCCCCGCGCGAGAACGAACGCAGCGAGCGCAGGATGCGCGTGGCATGCCAGGCCGCCCGGTTGATGATGGGCAGGAACTCGGCCAGCGTGCTGCGGTCGACCTCCCCGCGCTCCTCCAGTTCCGCCTCCAGCGTCTCCCCGGCGTTCAGGATCAGGTTGACGGGGTTGCTCACTTCATGGACGACCTCGGCCGCCAGCGTGCCCACGATCGCCAGCTTCTGCGACCGGAGCAGCTCGTCCTGCGCCTGCTGAAGCTGGCGGGTGCGCTCCGCCACGCGCGCCTCCAGGTCGTCGGACAGCGCGCGCAGCTCGGCGTTCAGGCGCTGGTTGTCGGCCAGGGCCAGGCCCTGCCGCGCCGTGACCAGCACGGTGAGCAGGGCGGCGCTGGCGAACAGGCCGAGCACGCGCTCGTCGGTCGGCATCCGCGTCAGCTCGATCACCAGCACCAGGCCATAGCCGACGGCGATGGCCACCAGCGGCAGGAACAGGGTCAGCCGCTTTAACACGCCGGCCGACCAGCGCTCGGTCCGCGAGCCGCGCTCGAGGAACGGCTGGCGCAGCGCCGCCAGCAGAAAAAACAGGTAGGCCACGATCCAGCCGATGTCGACCCACCCGCCCGCCGCATACACCCCGGCCAGGCGGGTGTAGGCATACGCCAGGTCCGAAGCGACGAAGTTCAACAGGGCGACCGTCAGCAGCACCAGCGTCGAGCGCGTCGTCGCGTCCTGGCCCCGGTACAGCAGGACCACCAGCCCGGCCAGCACCACCAGGTCGCCGATGGGATAGGCGGCCGACACGATCTGGCTGAGCGGGTCCGGGTGAGTCTGTTGAGCGCCGGGGCTGATGACGAAGTACCAGACCGCCATCCAGGCCGTCACCATCACGATCCCGAGGTCGAACGCAAAGCGCAGGCGCTCGCCGCCGCGCACCGGGGCGCCGGGCAGGTTGAGCAGGCCCAACAACGCGAACGGGTAGAAGGCCAGGTACAGGCCGTCGGCCAGCGTCACGTCCAGGCCGGCCTCCGCCTGGGGGGAGACGTAGTCCAGGTAAAAGAAGATCAGGTCGCCGAGGAAGTACGCGGCCAGGCACAGCCCAAACCAGAGCCAGGCGCGGCGGTAGGCCGATTCCAGCCCGCGCATGACGGCGACGCGCAGGGCCGTAACCATCGCCAGCAGGCTCATGGGCAGAAAAGCCAGGTTGGAGACGAGGGCGCGCCCGGCGTCGGACCCGCCGGCCAGGAAGGTCCAGGCGATGTAGACCGCCACGTACCCGGCGGCGCCGGCGGCGACCAGGCCCCACCGGTCCCGCAACCAGGCCGGCCAGAACGCGGGCGGCCGCCGGGCCGGCCTCACTCGCCCGCCTCCAGCGCCTGGCGCACCTCGGCCGCCAGGTCCTTGATACCGATGGGCTTGAGCAGGACGGCGCGGACGCCCAGCGCGCGCGCCTCCGCCTGGGCGTCGGCGTCGATCAGGGCGCTCAGGATGATGACGCGGGCGTCGGGGCGCACCGACCGGATCAGGCGCAGGGTCTCGAGGCCGCTGCGGTACTCCATGCGTAGGTCCAGCACCACCAGGTCCACCGCGCGATCCAGCACCAGCTGGAGGCCGCGCACGCCGTCCGGGGCGGTCAACACCTCATAGCCGAGCGCCGTGAACTTGCGCTGGAAAACGGTGCGGAAGTCGGGGTTGTCGTCAACCAGCAGCAGGCGGGGCATGGCATGGGGCGCGGGCTGAAGACGAAAGACGGAGGGCGGAGAAACGGCCTCCGCCCTCCGTCCCTGGTCCTTCATCGAGCCTGGTCGGCCAGTTCGGCGGCTGTCAGCGTGTTGCGCAGCAGCATGGCGATGGTCATCGGGCCGACGCCGCCCGGCACCGGCGTGATCGCGCCGGCGACCTCTTTGACCTCGTCGAAGGCCACGTCGCCCACCAGGCGGTAACCGGATTTCCGGCTGGCGTCCTCCACCCGGTTGATGCCCACGTCGATGACCAGCGCGCCGGGCTTGACCCAGTCGCCCCTCACCATCTCGGCCCGGCCGACGGCCGCCACCAGGATGTCGGCCTGGCGCACCACCTCGGGCAGGTTTTTCGTGCGGCTGTGGCAGATGGTCACCGTGCAGTCGCGGTGCACCAGCAGCATGGCGGCCGGCAGGCCGACGATGTTGGACCGGCCGAGCACCACGGCGTTGGCGCCCCGGAACTGCGCGCCGGCCTCCTCCAGCAACACCAGGCAGCCGGCCGGCGTGCAGGGCACGAAGAGCGGCTTGCGGCCCTTCATCGACAGCCGGCCGATGTTGACGGGATGGAAGCCGTCCACGTCTTTGCTCAGGCTGATGGCGTTGAGGACGCGCTCTTCGTCCAGGCCATCCGGCAGCGGCAGCTGGACCAGGATGCCGTGGACCTTGGGGTCCGCGTTCAACTGCGCCACCAGCGCCTCGACCTCGGCCTGGGTGGCGGTCTTGGGCAATTCGTTCCCGAACGACTCGATCCCGACCTCGGCGCAGGCCTTGCGCTTGTTGCGCACGTAGACCTGGGAGGCCGGGTTCTCGCCGACCAGGACGGTCGCCAGCCCGGGCCGCGGTTTGCCGGCCGCCACGCGCGCTTCGACCGCCGCCGCCACCTGGGCGCGCACTTTCGCGGCGACGGCGTTGCCATCAATCAATTGTGCAGTCATGGTGTCTTGGTGCAGAAGGAGGGGTGACGGGATGACAAGTGCCGCCGCAGTCGCTTCACCCGTCACCCGCCGCTCATCCCTGCTAAGGCCGCCAGGCCGGCTGGTAATCCCAGGCCGGGTCCTGGGTCAGCGCGGTTACGGTGCTGCCGCTGGTCGTCATGATGTAGATGTTGTGGTTGGCGTTGTCGCGCCAGGATTCGAAGACGATCCAGCGTCCGTCGGGCGAGAAGTCCGGGTCATCATTGGGGCGCGCGGCGCCGGTGATATTCTGGGCGTTGAAGCCGCGCGCGTCCCAGGGGACCACGTAGATGCTGGCGCCGGACACGAACGCCACCAGATCGCCGTTCGGCGACCAGTCCGGGGCGGCGGCGTCCAGGTCGCGCGTCACCTGGTCCGGCTGGCTGCGCCCGGCGCCGAAGCTGCCGTCCCGGTTCATCCAGTAGAGCGTGGGGCGCCCGGCGCGCGTCGTATTGCGGAAGACGATCCGCTCGCCGTCCGGCGACCAGCTGGGGTGGCTATCGGCCGAGGTGCCGCGGCTCAGGACGCGGGCGTTGGACCCGTCGGCCTCGGCCACCCAAATCTGCGGCCGGTTGTTGGTGAGGTACGTGAACAGGATCCCGGCCGGCGACCAGTCCGGGCTGAAGTTGCCGCCGACCCGCTGAATGAGGGGCTGGATGTCCGAGCCGTCGGCGTTCATCACGTAGATGATGGCGTTGGGATAGCTGTCGTCCTTGGCGCGGCACGGGCTGATGAAGAGCAGTTTCCGGCCGTCCGGGGACCAGGCCGGCTGGCAGGCGCCGTCCGGGCTGGTGGTGAGCGGCTGGAGGTCGCTGTCCTTGGTGGGGCTGTTGACGTCGACGACGAAGATTTGCGGGATGCCGCCGACGCGCTCGCTGACGAAGGCCACCTGCCCCGGCCCGCCGCCGCGCGGCGTGGCCGTCGGCGGCTGGGTCAGCGTCACGGTCGGGGTCGCGGACGGCTCGACGGTGGCCGTCGGCTCGGGGGTGGCGGTGGGGGCCGGCGGCGTGGGCGAGGCGGTCGCGGCGGCGGCCACCGCCACCGTCGCCGAGGCCGGCGCGGCCGTGGCCGGCGCCCGGCTCGTGGGCGTGGGCGTGGCGGGCGGGTTGAAGACGCCGAAGGCGTACAGGCCGCCGCCGGTGAGGGCCAGGGCCGCCACCACGAGGCCGGCGATCAGCGGCAGGCGGTTGGGCGCGGCCGCCGGCGGCTGGGCCGGCTCCGGCCTGGGCGCGTCCTGGCTCACCGTCGCCTCAGCGCGGGCGCGGACCGTGAACTCCTCGAGCGGCGGCAGCGCGGCGGCGAAGTCGGCGGCGCTGGCGTAGCGGTCCTCGGGCCGGACGGCCAGCGCGCGCTCGATGGCCTCCGCCGTGCGGGCCGAGACGGCCGGGTTGAGCTCGCGGATGGGGGTGAGTTGCTTCTGCCCCATCGCGCGTTCCAGGCTGTCCGCCGGCATCCGGCCGGTCAGCAGGTTATAGAGCGTGGCGCCGAGCGAGTAGATGTCGGTGCGCGGGTCGGTGCGGCCCAGGCCGTACTGCTCCGGCGGCGCGAAGCCGGGCGTGTAGGCCTTGGCGCCGACCGTGGTGCTCTGGGTCGTGTCGTGGATCTTGGCCAGGCCGAAGTCCACCAGCACCGCCCGGCCCTCCGGCGTGATCTTGATGTTGCCGGGCTTGATGTCGCGGTGCAGGATGGGCTGGGGGCGGTTGTGCATGTAGGCGAGCGCATCCAGGATCTCGCGCCCCCAGCGGACGACCTCGCCCTCGGGCAGCAGGCCGGCGTGCGCCTCCAGCATCGTCTTGGCGTCCTCGCCGGGGATAAAGTCCATCACCAGGTACTGGCCCTGGTCCGGGACGACGAAGTGGTCGGTGACGCGCGGCAGGTTGGGATGGCGCAGGGAGGCCAGCACGGTGGCCTCGCGCCGGAACTGGCGCTCGGACTCCGGCGAGACAAACAGGTTTTCCTTGATGGCCACATCCACGCCGAGGTTCTCGTCGTGCCCCTTGTAGACGGCCCCCATGCCGCCGTGCCCCAGTTCGCCGATGATGCGATAACGGTCGCGGAGAATCGAATCAGCTTGAAGAGGCATACACGCAATCTTTGGCCGAGGTCAAATTAATGGAGCGTGCGGATTGTAACATGAGAGAGGCAGACGGCGCAAAATCACCCCCCCTGCTTCGGTAATAAAAAGCGAGACGGATTGCGGATCCGTCTCGCCTCTGCCTCGGCCGATAAGCGACCGCGTCAGTCGCGGCGACCACCCCGCCCGCCATCGCGCGGCGCCGGCGGGCGCGCCTCGGAGACCGACAGCGGCCGGCCCATCATCACGAAGCCGTTGAACTTCGCGATGGCCTGGCGGGCCAGCTCTTCCGTGCTCATCTCCACGAAGCCGAAGCCCTTGGAGCGGCCGGTCTCCCGGTCCGAGATGACGGTGGCCGAGGTGACCTCGCCCACCTGCGCGAAGAGCTCGCGCAGATTTTCATCCTTGACCGAATAGCTGAGATTGCCAATATAAAGTCGCTTGCCCATGATGAAGTCTCCTGTCACTGGGTCTAAGAAGGGTGGAAAGCGGCCGAGCAAAAGTCAGTCCCCAGCGCTTTCGAACCGCAGACCTGACACGGAACTTACGCGCAAGCGAACTTTTGCCAATCGAGCCGGACGCCCCAATATTAGCACGAAATAAGAAAATATGCAGACAATTCCGCCTGCGCCCGTGGCCGGGACGGGCCAGAGAGGGGCCGGATCAGGCGGCGCCCGCCGCCCGCCGCAGCTTGTCCTCCAGCTGCTGGCGCACCTCGCGCATCGACTCTTCGACGTAGGGGTAGGCCAGCCAGACGTTCGCCAGCCCGAACAGGGCGCCGGTGAGGGTGCGCAGGAGCGGGGTGCTTTCGCGGCTGGCCAGGAGGTTGAGCACCGGCAGGACGTTGTAAGGATAGTTGCTGAAGAGCTGGGAGAAGCCGTCCAGGCCGATCGGCGCCAGGCCCAGCAGGGCCCAGGCCACCCAGTGCAGCGGCTTCAGACGACGGCGCACAAAGGGCAGGCCGAAGAGCAGACCGCCGAGCAGGATGGCGCCGTAGATGGCGACGTCGCGCTGACAGAAAGCGACCTTGAAGCCCATCTGCGCGTTGCCCAGGAAACCGCGCGCCGCCCACAGGTCGTTCGGATCAATGCCGGTCCGCGCCTGGAATTCGGCGCGCGGATAGGCGGCCTGCTCCCCGAACAGGTACCAGGACCGGTAGCCCAATTGGTGACACAGCGGTCCGTAGACCGTGTAGATCAGCCTGGCGCCATCCGTCCAGCCGGCACGCATCAGGGCCGGCGCCAGGAACGGCACGCCGACGTAGACGAAAATGAACAGGTTGAAGAACAACAGCCAGTGGCGGCTGAAGGCCAGGATGCCGCGATCTACGGCCAGGACGGCGTCGCGCGTGCGGCCGGTCACGCGGGGCTGGCCGCCGGTCGTGGGGGTCGGTTCCATGCTCAAGATCGAAACCTGCTCACTGACTGCCGACGCCGGCGTCGACCAGATATTGATCGAGCTGGCCATCGGTCATGAAGCCGACGTGCTGCTTGAGGATGACGCCGTCGCGGCCCACGACGAAGGTGGTCGGATACCCGCGCACCCGGTACAGGTCGAAGACGGTCTCGCTCGGGTCGAGCAGGACGGTGAACGTCAGCCCCAGGCGCTCGACGAAGGCCCGGACGTCGGCGGCCGGCTCCGCCAGGTTGACGGCCAGCACCGTGAAGTCGCGCTCCGCGAAGGTCCGGTAGCGCTGCTCGATGGCGGGCATCTCGGCCTCGCACGGCCCGCACCACGTCGCCCAGAAGTTGAGCAACACCACCCGGCCCTGATAATCGGACAACGTGACCGTGTTACCGGCCAGGTCGGTCAGGGTGAAATCGGGCGCCGGAGCGCCGGCCACGGGCGCGGGCGCCGCCGGGCCGGCGGCCGAGGCCGTGGGAGAGGCCGGGGCCTGGATCGCCGGCAAACCGAAGAAGATCACAGCCCCGGCCGCCAGGCCGAACAGCAGGCCGGCGCCGATGAAGGCCAGGGCCGTCCAGCGCGATCCGGACAGGGTCTCCATGCGGCCTACTCCCCGCCCCCGGTCAGCGCGCGCCAGAAGTCCACCACGCCGTTGTCGACCGCGGTCTGGAAGTCGGTGAGCGGCGCCCAGCGCGCGAACACGGCCATCGAGTCGGTGAAGAGCAGGACGCCGACGAAGATCAACAACGCGCCGGTGGCGATGGAGACGTAGCGCAGGTAGCGCCCGTAGCGGCGCAGGAGGTCGCTGACACTGCCGATGCCGGCCGCCGCCAGCAGGAACGGGACGCCCAGCCCGAGCGAGTATGCAGTGAGCAGCCAGCCGCCGCGCGCGACGCCCTCGGCGCTCAGGGCCATGGTCAGCACCGCGCCCAGCACCGGGCCCACGCACGGCGCCCAGCCGGCCGAGAAGAATACGCCCATCAACGCCGACGAGAGGTAGCCCAGCCGCCGGTCCGGCGCCTGCTGGCGGCGCGTGTCGTACTCGAGGAAAGGGATGTGGATCACGCCCATCGTGTGCAGGCCGAAGACGATCACCACGATCCCGCCCACCCGCACCAGCGCCGGCTGGAGGTCGTAGAGCAGCGCGCCGACCGCGCTGGCCGTCAGCCCCAGGCCGATGAACACCGCGCTGAAGCCGAGCACGAAGGCCAGGCCGTGCGCCAGCGTCCCCAGGCGCGTCTCGGTCACCTGGCCGTCCACGGCCACCGAACGGCTGCTCAGGTACCCGACATAGGCCGGCACCAGGGACAGCACGCAGGGCGAGATAAAGGACGCCACGCCGGCCACAAACGCCAGGCCGAACGACAGATCACCGGGATTCATGCTGCTGCTCCAGCTCCTCCACCTCGCGCGACAGCGCCGCCATGTGCTCCAGGTGGCCGCGGATCAGCCACCACCACACCCCCCATCCCACCACCAGCACGGCGGCCATGATCACCAACACTGAGTCCATGCCTGCCTCCGCTCGTCAGCTCTCGACCCGGATATCCACCAGCGTGCCCCGGTTCTCCCAGCTCACGATGATGTCGCCCGGATTATACGCCACCGGCGGGTTCGTCCAGCGGAACAGCCACTTGGCGTCGGCGGGCTTGAGGTTGATGCAGCCGCGCGACTTGGGCCGCCCGAAGTCGTTGTGCCAGTAGGTGGAGTGCAGGGCCTCGCCATTGGAGGCGAAATAGGAGACCCAGGCGACGCCGGGCAGGTCCCACCCGGACTCGCGCGTGCCGCCCTGCATCTGGCGCGAGAGACGCTTCTGCCAGATGAAGCGCTGGCCCAGCCCCGTGCCGCCCACCAGCGTCCGCCCGTCCTCGCCGAAAAACTGCGCGCCGGACGCGATCGGGGCGCGATAGACTTCGGCCCGGCCTTCGTAAGCCGTGATCGTCTGGCGGCTCAAATCCACGACCAGGCGCTTGTCGGCCACCTCCGGCGCAAGCGGCGTGATCTCGTCCGGGGTGATAAGGCGGAAGGCCTCGGCCGGCGCGTACATGTTCGGGATGATCTCGGTGCCGGCCCGGTACCAGACCGCGCCGCCGGGCAGGGTCAGGACCTCGGAAATCCTGTACACGCCGCTGTAATAAAAGCGGTAAAGCACGCGGGCCTCCGGCGAGGGCTGAGCGCGGCCATCAACGAACGGCACATACACCTCGGCCCAGACGCCCTCCGGCGGCACCTGCGTCAGCGGCGTCTGCGGCCAGTTGCGGACCGGCTGGACATAGGCGGAGTAGATGAAGCCGTCATCCAGCTCAAACCAGAGGTGATTGTGCGGCATCATGCCCAGGCCCACGATCTCGCGCCGCAGGACGACCAGCTCCTCGGGCATCACGGTGCGCACCACGACGCCGTCCGGGCGCGGGCGCGTCATCACGTTCACACCCCACGGCCAGGCCACGCGTCCCAGCCAGACGTCGGGGCCCTGAGGCAGATCGGTCTGCGCCTTCAGCGCCGGCGCGCGCCCTAGGGCTGCGCCCGCCAGCGCCGCGGCGCTCCACTTCAGAAACTCTCGGCGTGTCCGCATGACGTCAATTTACCAGAAGGTCCTGACAGATATCAAAGGCCGGGCGACTCCCCGCCGCCCGGCCCCACCGGCGCGTATGTTACCCTTGAACAAGGGGTCTGACAAGTTCCTCCCCTTACCAGGGTGCCTTCGCCGCTGGCGGTCAATCTCCAGGCCGCCGCGTCTGGGCGCAACCGTTTCCACCGTCGCCCCGGCGAAGGCCGGGGGCCAGATGCTCCCGCTCTTCTGCGAGCGTTTACTCCTGGCTGCCGGCTTTCGCCGGCACGATGTGGGTGATGGGTATCTGACAGGCGGACGGGTCAGCCACACAGCCCGAAGGCACCCCCCTTACAGCTTCACCCGGCGCAGGCGCAGGCTGTTGCTGACGACGAAGATCGAGCTGAAGGCCATGGCGCCGGCCGCCAGCCACGGCACCAGGAAACCCAGGGCCGCGGCCGGGATGAGGATGACGTTGTAGAAAAAGGCCCAGAACAAGTTTTGCTTGATCGTCCGCATCACGGCGCGTGAGAGGCGGATGGCGCGCGGCACGCCGCGCAGGTCGCCGCTCATCAGCGTCACCGGCGCCGCCGCCATGGCTACGTCCGCGCCCGTGCCGATCGCCAGGCCGACGTCCGCCTGGGCCAGCGCCGGCGCGTCGTTGACGCCGTCGCCGACCATGGCGACATACCCGCGCGCACGGCCGGGCGCCCCCACAGCCTGCGACTGCAATTCCTTGATGACCGCCGCCTTGTCGCCCGGCAGCACCTCGGCAATGACGCGGTCCACGCCCGCCGCCCGGCCGATGGCCTCGGCCGTCTGGCGGTTGTCGCCCGTCAACAGCACCACTTCCAGGCCCAGCGCCTTGAGCTCGCGCACGGCCTCGGCCGAGCCGTCCTTGATCGAATCGGCCACGGCGACGACGCCGGCCACCTCGCCGTCCACGGCCACCAGCATCGGCGTCTTGGCCTCCGCCTGCAGGCGGGCCACCTCCGCGCCCAGACCGTCAACGGCCAGGCCCTCGGTCTCCAGCATCCGGGCGTTGCCCACCCGCACGCGCCGGCCGTCCACCTCGGCCTCTACCCCCAGGCCCGGCATGGCCTTGAAGCCGGCCGGGGCGCTCAGGTCCAGGCCGCGCTCGGTCGCCGCCGCCACGAGGGCCTCGCCCAGCGGATGCTCGCTGACCTTCTCGACGGAGGCCGCGAGACGGAGCAGTTCGGCGGCAGACAGCGGACGGCGGACGGCGGACGGCGGTCCATCGTCGGCCATCACAATGTCCGTCACCGTCGGTCGGCCTCGCGTGATGGTGCCGGTCTTGTCCAGCACCACCGTCCGCAGACGGCCGGCCAGTTGCAGGGCCTCGGCCGACTTGAACAGGATGCCGCTCTCGGCGCCCCGCCCCGTGCCGACCATGATGGCGGTCGGCGTGGCCAGGCCCAGCGCGCACGGGCAGGCGATGACCAGCACGGCGACCATGTTGATCAGGGCGGTCGTGAAGTCGCCGGTGACCAGGAACCAGGCCGCGGCCGTGACCAGGGCGATGGCGACGACGATCGGCACGAACACGGCCGAGACCTGGTCGGCCAGTTTCTGGATGGGCGCCTTGCTGCCCTGCGCCTCTTCCACCAGGCGGATGATCTGCGCCAGGGCCGTGTCCCGGCCGACCTTGACGGCCTCGAAGCGGAACGCGCCCTGCTTGTTGAGGGTGCCGCCGATGACGGCGGCGCCCGGCCCCTTCGGGACAGGCATCGCTTCGCCGGTGAGCATGGACTCGTCCACGCTGGACCTGCCTTCGACCACCACGCCATCCACCGCGATCTTCTCGCCCGGCCGGACGACGACCAGGTCGCCGATGCGCACCTCGTCGACGGGCAGATCGGCTTCCACGCCGTCGCGCACGACCCGCGCCGTCTTGGGGCGCAGGCCCATCAGTTTCTTGATCGCCTCGCTGGTCTGGCCCTTGGCCCGCGCCTCCAGGAACTTGCCGACGATGATCAGCGTGATGATGACGGCCGCGGTCTCGAAATAGACGTGGCCGCCCAGCCAGCCGAAGAGCACCGGCAGCGAGTAGAAGTAGGCGGCCGAGCTGCCCATCGCGATCAGCACGTCCATGTTCGCGGCGCCGTTGCGCAGCGCCTTGTACGCGCCCACGTAGTATTGCCGGCCGACGTAGAACTGCACCGGCGTCGCCAGCGCGAACAGGAGCCAGTTGAACCACGGATAGGGCTCGGCGGCCATGCCGGCCATGCCGCCGTGGGCCGGGTCCAGGAAAAAGGCCGGCAGCAGGCCGAAGTCGCGCGCCATCGACAGCACGAACAGCGGCGCGGTCAAGAGCAGGCCGACCGTCAGCAGGCGCTTCTGGTGGCTGATCTCTTTCTGGCGCGCCAGCCGCTCGGCGTCCTCCAGGTTCCCGTCCGCCATCACGGCTTCGAAGCCGGCCGCCTGGACGGCGTCGCGCAGCTCGCCCTGGCTGATCAGGGTCGGGATGTAGCGCACGACGGCCCTCTCGGCCGCGAAACTGACCGCCGCCGACTGGACGCCGTCGAGCCGGGCCAGCGCCTTCTCCAGCCGCTGCGCGTCGTGGGCGTCGCTCAGGCGGCGCAGCGGCAGGACCGCTTCCGCGACCGCGATCCCGTAGCCGGCCTTCTCGATCCGGGCGATGATGGCGGCTTCGTCCAGCTGCGCCGGGTCGAACTCGAGCGTCGCGCGCTCCGAGGCCAGGTTGACGTTGACGTGGTCGGCCGTCGGCAGCTTCTTGAGGTTGCGCTCGATGGTGGCGGCGCAGTTGGCGCACGTCATCCCCGTGATCGGCAGGGTCAGTTGCTTGGTCGCCATGGCGTCGGCTCAGGCCCGTCGCGGACGAGGCGCGCGGCGCGTCAGTTCAGGCGCTCGATCGGATAACCGATCTCGGCCATCAGCTTCTCGATCTGCGCCTCGGTGGCCGGCGCCTCGAAGGTGATGGTCACCAGTTTGGTGTCCTGGGCCGCCTGGACGGACCGGACGCCGGCCAGCTCGCCCACCTCGTTCTGGATGGTGTGGACGCAGTGGCCGCACGAGATGGCCGGGGCTTTGACGGTCAGGGTGGTCATAGGTGTCTCGTCTCCTTGGGACAGGGAATTTGAACAGCGCGACGCGCGCGGCGTCACACCTTGGTGGCGGTCTCGAAGACGTGGGCGATCTCGTCCAGCACGCGCTCGCGCTCGCCGACGTCGTCGCTGCGGACGGCGGTGACGACGCAGGAGTGCAGGTGCCCGTCCAGCAGCTGGGCGCTGACACGGTTGAGCGCGGCCTGCACCGCCTGGATCTGCTTGATCACGTCGATGCAGTAGGTGTCCTCTTCGAGCATGCGCTCGATGCCCTTCACGTGCCCGCCGATGCTTTTCAGCCGCCGCAGCGCGTCGGCCTTATGCCGGTTCTCCATCGTCGCCTCCTACCCCCCCCCAGGGGGGAGGGGATAAGTGAACGATAGCGCAATTTCTGCGCCGGGTCAAGGGCGAGTTTTCGCGGCCAGCCTTCCGCCCAAAGTTGGATGGCAGCTCCGCCCGGCTCCCGACGACCCGGCCGCCGGGCGATGCTAAAACCTCCGCATGCGAGGTCCGGTCCAGCCACCGAGTGGAGGTGCTGTTTTGATGCTCCCAGACGCGCGCAGAACAAGTGTGCTTGTGCTCGGCGTGGCTGTGCTGCTGACGGCCTGCACCACCCTGCAAATCGGCATCGAGTCGCCGGCCACGCCCGCGCCCGACCCGGCGGGCACTGGCGCCGCCCTCCTGCGCACCCAGGCGGTGGCCACCGGGACCGCCCTGCGGCTGACCGCGCTGTCGGGCGCCGCCGCCACACCGACCGCCACGCCGACCGGGACGCCGGCCGCCACCCTGACCACCACGCCGACCGGCTCCGCCCCTAACGCAGTGGCCGAGTCGTCGCCTCTCAACCCATGACCTCGCTGTGCAAAGGAGACATTACTGTGTCCATTAATCGCGTGCTCCTCGCGCTGCTGGCGCTGAGTCTCAGCCTGGCCGCCTGCGCCCCGAACACAGCCGCCCCTGCGCCGACCTCGCCGGCAACGCCGCCGCCCACCGTGACGGCGCCGCCGCCGGCCACCGCGACGGCGCCGCCATCCTCGCCCACGCCCGAAGCGCCCCCGGAACTTGCCACCTACCGGGACACCGAGACCGGCTTCGAACTGGACTATCCGGCGGGCTGGATCATCGAGAACGCCGGCCAGCCCGGCGCCACCGTGATCCTGTGGTCCGAGCCGGTCGCCGGGCCGGGGACCGACGGTGTGCCTGAGGGCGTTGCCAAGATCGAGATCACGGCCGGGCCACCCACGGGCCTGACCCTGGATCAACTGGCGGCGCAGCAAAAGGACGGCATCCTCTCGGCCAATGGCAGCGTGCTGGAGGAGGCGCGTGTGCAGACGGCGGCCGGCCTGGACGCGGTCCGCCTGCACACCATGGCCTTCGGTGAGGCGCTGTCGCTGATCACGATCATCAACCGCCGCCCGATCTACGTGGTCGGTTTCGGCGACCTGGCCCGCTTCGACGCCGTAGCGCAGACACTGCGCGCCATCGAACCCGCCGGCGAAGCCCCTGCGCCCGGGTGTTCGACGGCGTACGCCGACGGCGCGCGCCTGTACTGCCTGGGCGAGGGAGACACGCCCCGTCTGATCGCCGAGTCAGGCGAGGGACAGATCACCTCCCCGGCCATCTCGTCCGACGGGCAGTGGGTGGCCTTCGTGACCGTGCTGCCGGATTTCACGGCCAAGCTGTGGGCCATCAACGTGGCGGGGCGCTTCGGCCTGGAGCCGCTGCGTTACCTGGCCGGCCCGGACGAACTTGGCAACAGCGATCCCAACGTGTTAGTCTCGGTGCAGGCCTTCCAGTGGCAGCCCGGCTCCAGTGTCCTCTTCTTCAACACGCGTTTCCAGCCTCGGGACGGGATGCAGGGGCCGGGCGAATACCACAACGACGACCTGTGGACGGTGGACGCCGAGACCGGCGCCATCAGCCAGGTGCGGCCACGCGGGAGCCTGGGGCGATTCTTCGTCTCGCCGGATGGCCGCCGGATCGCGATCTCCAACCCGCAATCCATCGCGCTCGTGAATGTGGACGGGAGCGATTTCCGCCTGCTGCTCGAGTTCCCGTTCATCAACACCGCCAGCGAGTACGCCTACCGACCCGAGTTGCAGTGGAGCGCCGACGGCTCCGCCTTCTTCGCCAGCGTCCCGTCGCCGGACCCGGCCGCCCCAGACGCGCACGCCGTCTTCTACCGCTTCGGCGTCGACGGGTCGGTCCAGGCCCTGGCACAGGTGCCGGGCAACTTCGTCTGGAACCCGAGCCCGGTGTTGTTCTCACCGGACGGCCGGCGCGCGGCCTACGCGCTCTACGATCAAGCGGCCCAGCAGTGGACGGTCAGCGCCCACAACCTGGATGGCTCGGGCGTGATCGCCCTGGCCTCCGCGCCGCTGGCCGTGGGCCTGGCCTGGTCGCCGGACTCCATGCGCTTCGCCTACCGCTTCGCCGACGGCCAGGGCGGCACGCTGGCGACCATTGGCGGCGCGGGGCAGTCCTTCGGCGAGGGCCTGAGCGTGATCCACGCCGCCTGGGCGAACAACGACAGCGTGTACTTCCTGGCCAACCAGGACGGCCGCTGGGGCCTGTATTTCCAGCACCTGGGCGAGCCGGCCCGCCTGGTCGCGTCCCTGGCCGACGGGGTTGCCAGCGCCCTGGCCGTGCGGCGTTAGCGCCGCGACGGTCCAACCCGCCTGGAATGGGGCGGCGCAGGTCTGCGCCGCCTTTTTTGTGTTCCCCGGCGGCCGGTGTTAAAGCTGTGACGCCCATCGCGGCCCTGTCACATGGACGTCATGCGGGCGTGACGGCGCTTCGCTACTGTAGAGCCAGGACACCCGGACCGCCACTTCCCTCAGGAGGCCTCTATGCGCCGCCATCTCTCCCTCTGGCTGCTCGCCGCCCTGCTCACGCTGGCCCTCGCCCCGGCCGCCGAGGCCGCCGGCCCGTGCGGGAGCCGGTACGTCGTCCAGCGCGGCGACACGCTCTACCGGATCGCGCGCCGGTGCGGGTCCACCGTGGACGCGCTGGCGCAGGCCAACCAGCTCCGCAACCCCAACCGCATCTACGTCGGCCAGGTCCTGACCATCCCGGCCGAGGCGCCGGCGCCGGGCGGCGAGGCGCGCGTGGTGTATTTTCACGTCAGCCCGACCACGTTCCGGCCCGGCGACGTCGTCAAGCTGCAGTGGCAGGTGGCCGGCGAGCGGGCGACGATCTGCCCGGTGACGGGCGGCCGGCCGGTGGCCCACCGCTGCATCGAGGTGACGCCCGACGTCGGCGTGATCACAGTGAACACGGACGCCGACGCCGTCGCCTACACCGGCTTCGAGATCCGGGCCGAGGCGGGCGGGTACCTGGACAGCCGCGCGGTGGCGGTCACCGTGCGCTGCCAGGGCTACCTGGACTGGTTCTTCCCCGGCGCTCCGGAGCGCTGCCCGAGCGCGGCGCCGATGACGTTCAGGGCGGCGGCGCAGCGCTTCGAGCGCGGGCGCATGCTCTGGCTTGACGGCTCGGATGTGTTCTACGCCTTCCTCTACGGCGAGCCGCAGACCCGGCAGCCGTTCGTGCAGGTGACCGGCCCGCTGCGCCTGAAGCCCGGAGGCTCGTGGGATAATCGCCTCGGTCTCACGCCGCCGCCCGGTCTGTTCGAGCCGATCAGCGGCTTCGGGCTGGTGTGGCGCGGCGAGGTGGAGGGCTTCCCGGCCCTGCGCGAGCAGCTCGGCTGGGCCGTGGAGCCGGAGTTCGGCTTCGAGACCCAGGTGCAGTGTGAGGCGGCTGTGGCCTACGGCTGGAGCTGCTACCTGCGGACGCCCGAGGGCACAATCCTGAATTACAGCTATTCACTCTACGGCAGCCTCTCCTGGCTTCAGAAGTAATCAGGACACATGCGCGCCCTACGCTGGATCGCGATCGCCCTTCTCGGCCTGTGGCTGACGGCCTGCGGAACGCTGGAGGTGGGCGTCGAGATGTCGGTCACGCCGGACCAGGCGACGGCGCTCGCCACGGTCTCCACGACCGGCGCCGTGCCGCCGGCGCTGCGCAGCCGCACGCCGACCTCGTCGCCGACCCCCACCGGCACGGCGACCGGCACCTGGACCAGCCCGCCGCCCACCCTGACGCCCGAGCCGCCGACCGCCGCGCCGACGAACACGCGCCGCCCGGCTATCCGGCCCACGGATACGGCGGCGCCCCCGACGCCCGCGCCCACCGCCAGCGAGACGCCGTCGCTCACGCCGACCATCACCGGGACGCCTTCGGTGACGCCCACGCCGACGGCGTGCGCCGACGCCTGGTTCTTCACCGAGCCGCGGCCGGCCGTCTGCCCGGACGGACCGGCGGTCACCTCGAATGCCGCGGCGCAGCGCTTCGAGCGCGGGCGCATGCTGTGGGTGCAGACCGGCGACGTCTACTATGTGCTCCTCGGGAGCGCTTCCGGGGCGCTGCGGACCGTGCGCGGGCCGCTGACGCTGCGAGAGGGCGGCTCGCCGGACAACCGGGTCGGCACCCCCCCGCCGCCCGGCCTGTTCGAGCCGGTGAGCGGCTTCGGGCTGTTGTGGCGCGGCGAGGTGGCGGGTGTGGACGGCTTTCGCGACGCGTTGGGCTGGGCCGTGGAGCCGGAGGCCGGTTTCCAGGCCACGCGGCAATGCCGGTCCGAGGCCGCGCTCTGCTACCTGCGCGGGCCGGACGGGGGCCTGCTGGAGCTGGCCGACACGACCTGGGAACAGCGGTGAGACTCGCCGGGAAGTGGTACAATCAGAACATCTGTCCCACCGGCGCCGCCGACGACGGCCTTCCCAATCCGGCCCCGCCACAGCGAACAACCTGCCATGCCTCCCTTTAAAGTCCATTCTCCGTTTGAGCCCATGGGCGACCAGCCGCAGGCCATCGCCCGACTGGCCGAGGGCGTCCGGCGCGGCGACAAACACCAGGTCCTGCTGGGCGCAACCGGCACCGGCAAGACCTACGTCGCCGCCAAGATCGTCGAGCAGGTCCAGCGCCCCACCCTGGTGATGTGCCACAACAAGACGCTGGCCGCGCAGTTGTACGCCGAATTCAAGGAATTCTTCCCCGAGAACGCGGTCGAGTATTTCGTCTCCTATTACGACTACTATCAACCGGAGGCCTACGTCGCCCGGCACGACCTGTACATCGAGAAAGAGACGCAGATCAACGACGAGCTGGAGAAGCTGCGCCTGGCGGCGACCACGGCGCTGCTCAGCCGCCGCGACGTGCTGATCGTGGCTTCGGTCTCCTGCATCTACGGCCTGGGCTCGCCCGAGGCCTATGGCAAGGTGGTGATCAACCTCAAGCGCGGCGAGCGGGTCCGCCGCAGCACGCTGCTGCGCCAGTTGGTGGAGATCCACTACGAGCGCAACGACGTGGACCTCAAGCTCGGCTCGTTCCGCGTGCGCGGCGATACCCTGGAGGTGATGCCGGCCTACACCGACGCCTTCGGCTACCGGATAACGCTGTTCGGCGACGAGATCGAGCGCATCGTCGAGTTCCACCCGCTGACCGGCGAGATCCTCAACGAGCGCGAGGCGCTGGACCTGTACCCGGCCAAGCACTTCATCACCGAGGCCGAAAAGCTCCAGAAGGCCATCGGCGACATCGAAGCCGAGCTGGAGGAGCGCCTGGCCTGGTTCAAGGCCAACAACCTGCTTCTGGAAGCGCAGCGCATCGAGCAACGCACCCGCTACGACCTGGAGATGCTGCGCGAGGTCGGCTACTGCTCCGGCATCGAGAATTACTCGCGCCACCTCGACCAGCGCGCGGCCGGCTCGCCGCCCTGGACGCTGATCGACTACTTCCCGCCCGATTTTCTGCTCATCATCGACGAATCGCACATGACCATCCCGCAGATCGGGGGCATGTACGGCGGCGATCGCTCGCGCAAGGAGGAGCTGGTCAAGTACGGGTTCCGGCTGCCGTCGGCGCTGGACAACCGCCCGCTCAGCTTCCAGGAGTTCGAGGCCCGCACCAACCAGGTCATCTACACTTCGGCCACGCCCGGCCCGTATGAGACCGAGCGCGCCAGCCAGATCGTCGAGCAGATCATCCGCCCCACCGGCCTGGTCGACCCGGAGGTGGAGGTCCTGCCCACCCAGGGCCAGATCGACCACCTGGTCGGCGAACTGCGCCGGCGCATCGACCGGGGCCAGCGCGCGCTGATCACCACCCTGACCAAGAGAATGGCGGAAGACCTGTCGGCGTATCTGCTCGACCTGGGCTTCAAGGTCCACTACCTGCACTCGGAGGTGGAAACGCTCGAGCGCATCGAGATCCTGCGCGATCTGCGGCTGGGGGTGTACGATGTGGTGGTTGGCATCAACCTGCTGCGCGAGGGCCTGGACCTGCCGGAGGTCTCGCTGGTCGCCATCCTGGACGCGGACAAGGAGGGCTTCCTGCGCTCGAGCACGTCGCTCATCCAGACCATCGGGCGCGCGGCGCGCCACGTCGAGGGCAAGGTCCTGATGTACGCCGACAAGATGACGGACTCAATGAAGGCCGCCATTGACGAGACCAACCGCCGCCGCAAGATCCAGAGCGACTACAACCAGGCGCACGGCATCGTGCCGGCCACCATCGTCAAGAGCGTGCGCGACCTGACCGAGCGGGTCCACACCCTGGCCGACGAGAAGGGCGAGTACCGGACCCGGCCGCCGGTCGCCGCCGCTCTGCCCAGGGACGAGCTGACGCGCCTGATCCAGGAGATGGAGGCCCAGATGCGCGCCGCCGCCCAGGACCTGGAGTTTGAGAAGGCCGCGCTGCTGCGCGACCAGATCCTGGAGCTGCGTCAGGCCCTGGTGGAAGGCGACGGCAAGGCGCCGGAATGGGAAAAGCTGCGGCGTCTGACCGAACTGGAGCGCGACCCGGAGCCGGCCGCCGCCCGCAGCGCCCCCTTGTCCCGGCGCAGGGGCCGTCGGCGCTAAACCGGTCACCAAATCAACACAGCCTGCCACGGGGCTGCCGCGCGTCCTCATCACGGCGGTAACGTCCTGGAGCTAGACTGCCTCGCAGCCTGACCACCCACACTCGGCTGCGAGGCCTCCATGCCCAAACATCCCGGCCCGATCCCGCTCCTGGCCCTCGGCCTGCTGCTGGCCGCCTGCACCCTGCCCGTCTCACGGACGCCCCCGCCGCCGCCCGCCGTGGCGACCGCCTCGTTCCTGGGGCCGCGTCACGCCTACCTGGGCTACGGCAGCGCCCTGCGCGTCATGGACATCACGACGCCCACCGCCCCGGCCCTGGTCTATGAGCTTAACGCTGGCGACGGACAGGCCTACGTCACCCACGTCCAGGCGGCCGGCGACCGGCTGTACGCGGCCATCACCCAGAGTTACACGGAAACCGTCTTCACGGCCTACAGCCTGCGCGACCCGGCGCGGCCGGAGAAACTGGGCGAGATGGCCCTTCCGACCGGCTACTTGAGCGCCTTCCTGGTGGACGGCCGCACCGCCTACCTCGCCGCCCCGCCGGACCTGATCGTTCTGGACGTCGCCGACCCGGCTCGGATGCGCGAGGTGGGGCGCCAGACGACCAAGACCGGCCCCAGCCTGATCAAAGCCGGGGACACACTGCACACCTCGTTCGGCTTCTGCGGCTCGCGCAGCCTCTGCGACGACGGCTACTTCACGATTTCGGTGGCCGACCCGGCCCGGCCGGTCACGGCCACCCAACACCTCCCGGAGACGCGCTGGCACGACTTCACGCTGCGCGACCTGGAGCCGGCCGGCAAAGCCTGGATCGGCGCGCTGTCGTTTGAGCCGGCGGCGGACGGCAGCGCCACAGCGGCGTTCGCGCTCGAGGTCTACGACGTCGCCGACCCGGCGAACCCGGTGCGCCTGCGCCGCTACCCGGCGCCCGGCCCGATCCGGGCCGTGAAAGATAATGTCGTGATCGTCATGGACAGCCAGTCGCAGCGCGTCATGGCCGCGGCGCTCTCCGGGGCCAGCGAACTGAACATCATCACCTCCGTCGCGCTGCCCCCCGACGGCTACCTGGCGGCGGCCGAGGTCCGCGGCGGGTATGCGTATCTCATCGTTAGCCGGACCATCAACGTCGAACAAAGGTATCTTCAGGATAACGCCCTGCTCGTCCTGGAACTGCCCTAGCCACACAGATTGGGATGCTGAAATTCTGGCGGGCTGGCCTGGCCCTGTGCGTCATCCTGGCCGGGTGCGTGGCCCCCGCGCCCCCGGCCAGCCCGGCCTGCGACCGCTTCGCGCCGTCTGAACCCGACCGGACGGCCCGCCACGAGCCGCCCGTCCCGGACCTGCCCGCGCCCCCGGCCCGCACGACGCGCGCTTTTCGATCGGCCGTCCATACCGTCTTCATTGACGAGACCGTGGCGCGACTGGCGGTCGAGGCCGGCTTCGACACGCTCGTCCAGGTCTGGCCCTGGCGCGACCTTCAGTCCGAGCCGGACCGTTTCACCTGGGCCGCCGTTGACGCCCTGGTCGCCGCCGCCGTCCGCCACGGCCTGGACATCGTCGCCCGCCTCGACATGCCGCCAGCCTGGGCGGTCCGTGAGGCGACCTCCGGCCTGCCATTCGACCTGGCGGCCTACACGCGCTTCGTCGCGGCGGCGGCGGCGCGCTATCGCGGCTATGTCCTCGGTTACATCATCTGGAACGAGCCGAACCTGGCGGCGGAGTGGAGCCGGTCGGGGGGGACGTCCGCCGATCACTGGGAGGCCTACACAGGCTGGGTAGCCGACCCGGCCGACTATCTGGGCGTGGTCGGCGCGGCCCACCGGGCCATCCGGGCCGCCGACCCGCAGGCGTTGGTGATCGCCGGCGGGCTGGCGCCGACGAACGAGGTCTCCGAGCGCGCGCTGGACGACCGGGAGTTTCTGCGCCAGTTGTACGCCGCCGGCGCGCCGGACTGCTTCGACGTGCTGGCCGTGCACGCTTACGGCTACGGCCTGGCGCCGGACGCCGACCCCGCCGCCAACGACGGCCTCAACCTGGCCCGCGTCGAGGCGCTGCGCGCCATCCTGACCGGACACGGCGACCGGCGGCCGGTCTGGATCACGGAACTCGGGTACACGTTGCGCGCCGGCGACCATCCGGCCGTCACCGAACAGCGCCAGGCGCAGTACCTGGTGGGCGCCTACCGGCGCGTCTGCGACGACTGGCCCTGGATCGAGATGCTGACCGTCTGGAACTTAAGTTATGGCCGCCCGCCGGAGGAGGAGGCGAGCGGCTTCAGCCTGGTGGCGCCGGACCTGACGCCGCGCCCGGCCTATGCGGCCCTGCAGGCCCTGAATCAGCGGGGCGGGTGCCGTCGGCAGAACCCGTAAGGGCGCGGCGGGACGCGCCCTACTGCGGGAAGAAGAAACTCACCGCCAGCAGGCACGTCCCCGCCACGCCGCACAACGCCACCAGACCCAACGCTACCAGCGCCAGGACCTTGACGAGCCGGCGCCTATCCCCGGGCGCATCCGGCGGCGGCGTCATGCGTTACGCCGCCACCTGCTTGCGGGCGATGTCCAGCACTTCGTCGTAATTGGGCTGCTCGCCGAGGGCGGGCATATAGGCCACGTAGTGCAGCCGGTCGTCTTTGCCCACCACGAATACCGCGCGGCGATGCCAGCGCCGTTCCTTCATCCAGGTGGCATACTTCGCGGCAAAGTCCATGTCCATGTGGTCGCTGACCGTGTAGACGCGCTCCACGCCGGCCGCCGCGCACCAGTTCTTCTGGGTCGGCGGCAGGTCGGCGCTGATGGTGATGATGCGGATGTCGTCGCCCAGGCCGGCGGCCGCCTCGTTGAAGCGGCGCGTCTCGGCGTCGCACGTGCTGGTGCTGAGCGACGGCACGGCGGCCAGGATGCGCACCTTGCCGGCCGTGGCGGCGAGCGGGTCGATCTCCGCCCACAGGTTCTGGCCGGGCCACGCGCCGACCTGCGCCTTGAAGCGCGGCGCCGGCTCGCCGACCTTCACGTCCTCGCCGAGGATCGTGGCGAATTTATCGCCCAGTTTGATGACATCGGTGCGTTCGATCATCATTGATACACTGCTCCTCCGTGGTGTGCGAAAATAATATCACACCGCGGCGCCGCGCGGCCAGCCGGGGTCTGCATTGACAACCCCGAGTCGCAATGATATTCTCACCGCGTGATTTGCGGACGGGAACAGCTCGAAGCGCGTGAAGCCGCCACCCTGGCGCCCTACGCCCTGCGCAGCCGGGACTCGCGCGGCCGCGCCTACCAGCCGGACCCCGAGCCTGAGGATCGGACCGCCTTCCAGCGGGACCGCGACCGCATCCTGCACACCACCGCCTTCCGGCGGCTGGAATACAAGACGCAGGTCTTCATCAACTACGAGGGCGACTATTACCGCACCCGCCTGACGCACACCCTGGAAGTCGCCCAGATCGGGCGGACCGTGGCGCGGGCGCTGGGCGCCAACGAGGACCTGGTGGAGGCCATCTGCCTGGCCCACGACCTGGGCCACTCGCCCTTCGGCCACGCCGGCGAGGTGGCGCTCGACCAGCTGATGCGCGGCCACGGCGGCTTTGATCACAACAAGCAGTCGCTGCGGATCGTCACCAAGCTGGAGCGCCGCTACCCGAACTGGCCGGGCCTGAACCTGACGTGGGAGGCGCGCGAGGGCATCGTCAAGCACGAGACCGAGTACGACGTGGCCGACGCCGGCGAGTATGACGCCGACAAGCGCGGCCACCTGGAAGCGCAGATCTGCAACGCCGCCGACGAGCTGGCCTACACCGCCCACGACCTGGACGACGGCCTGCGTTCCGGCCTGATCACGCCCGGCGACCTGAACGGCCTGAGCCTGTGGGAGATGGTGCGCGAGAGCATCGGCTGGCGCGGCGACAGCCTGGACGAGCTGACGCGCCACCGCCTGATCCGGCGCCTGATCGGCCTGGAGGTGGCCGACCTGGTGCAGGCCACCCACGCGCGCCTGGAGGCGGCGGCGGTCGCCTCGGTGGAGGCGCTGCAGCGCCTCCCGCACAACGTCATCGGCTGGGGCGAGGCCATGGCCGCGCGCAACCGGGAGATGAAGAAGTTCCTGTACGAGAACATGTACCGGCACTTCCGCGTGGCGCGCATGGAAGCCAAGGCCCACCGCGTTCTGAGCAACCTGTTCGAGGCGTACACCCACAAGCCGGAGCAGTTGCCGACCGAGACCCGCAAGCGCGCCGAGGCGAGCGGCGACCTGCATCGGGCGGTGTGCGATTATCTGGCCGGGATGACGGACCGCTTTGCCCTGGACGAGCACGCCAAGCTGTTCGACCCGTACACGCGGCCGTAACGTGAGCCCGGCCGACGAACCGAGAGGCCAGGTAGCAGAAAGGTGAACGACGTGAGCGAGAAATTTCTGACCGCGGAAGGCGCGGCCAAACTCAAGGCGGAGCTTCAGGAGCTGATCAACATCAAACGACCCGAGATCGCCACCCGCCTGCGTGAGGCGATCCAGATGGGCGATCTCTCCGAAAACGCCGATTACATCATGGCCAAAGAGGATCAGGCCTTTCTGGAAGGCCGGATCATGGAACTGCAGCAATTGTTGAGCACCGCCCGGATCATCGACGCCGAAACCGCCGGCACCGGCGTCGTCGGCATGGGCAGCCGGATTACGGTCCAGGAGAGCGGCCAGGACCAGGAGACCTTCATCCTGGTGGGCGCGAAAGAGGCCGACCCGCGCCAGGGAAAGATCTCCAACGAGTCGCCGCTCGGCCGGGTCCTGCTCGGCAAACGGGTCGGCGACACGGTCAGGTTCGAGACGCCGGCCGGCGTCGTCAAGATGAAGATCGTCAACGTCGAATAGCCGGTCGCTTTTCGAGTTTGGTGTCATTCCCGCCAGGAGGGGCGCACGGCCGTGCGCCCAACGCGTTGACCCCGAAATCGGGATACGGCCGGCCGGCCGGCCCGAGTCAACGACGCACAAAAAAAACGACCCGGCGCCAAGCCGGGTCGCTGTTCTTTATGGGGCGCGTCAGGCCGCCGGCTTGCGGTAGGCCTGCAACTCCACCGTCATGCGTTCGAAGAAACTGTTGGCCGGGAGCGCGCCGCCGCCATAGGCCATATCCACAATCCGGGCCGTGACGATCAGCGTGGCCGTCTCCAGGGTGACGGTGTCGCCGGCCGCCGCCAGCACCGGCTCGCCCTTGGCGGCCAGGCGGCTCTTCAACGCCTCGTCCCGGAAGGCGTGCTCGCTCATGATCACCTTGGTGACGGTGCGGATGTCGTTCTTGTCGAACAGCCAGACCTCGAACGCCGTCACCTTCTTGGGGTCGCCGACGCCGATGTTCTCCGAAATCCCCATGCCGCACTCGCCCAGAAAATTGCCGTCCGGGCCGTCGATGCTGAAGGAGTCGTCGTAGACGTCGTCGCCCAGCGTGTAGGTCGAGAGGAACCGCTGGATGGGCTGCGCGCCGCCGGGGGCCGCCGGCATCTCGCCCAGGGCGGGGGCCGCTTCCATCGGCTCAGACGCCATGCGCGCCGGCGCGCGCCCCACGACCGTGCTGGCGCTGCTCGCATTGCTGCGCGCGCGGAGGAACAGGAAGCCGGCCGCGCCCAGCAGGACGATCACCAGGCACGCGCCCGCCAGCGGCACCAGCAGGCCCATGAGGCCGCCGCCCCCGCCCGCCGCGCCCGCCACCGGCAACTGGCCGGCGGCGTTGAGCGTATCGACCACCTGTTTCAACTGAGACAGGCGCAGCGCCTCCTGGCCCTGGGCCCCGGCGGCCGCCTCTTCCAGCGCCACGGCCCAATCCGGGCCCAGCGCCCCAATCCGCTGTCCGGCCTTCTGCGCGTCCAGGTCCACGGCATAGGCCGCCGCCACCAGGCGAACATACTCCTGCTTGGCGTCCCGGCTCAGGTGGATGACGCCGGCGTCGGTCCATTCCACCGGGAAGAGCCACCAACCCAGCACAGGCAGGCCGATAATCAGGCCCGCCAGGAAAGCGGCCACCCCCACCACAATAGGCTGGCGGGCCATGTCGGACAGGTTTGTGCGTGTCATGTCGGTCTCCCAAACAGGATCATAACTCCGGGGATTGTATAGCAGTCATAATTTGGGCGCAAATCAATACCCTGTGTTGCAAGGAATATGCCGTCAAGAAAAAACCTGGAAGGCCGGGCGGCCTCCCAGGTCCGACAGACGCCTCCCCCGACCGGCT
>Ga0101944_10001731_pt1 | contig 41941 bp, 33 predicted proteins | sample DewCreD2012metaG_FD_75245 | JGI IMG/M metagenome (GOLD analysis project Ga0101944, IMG submission 75245) | Hot spring sediment bacterial and archeal communities from British Columbia, Canada, to study Microbial Dark Matter (Phase II) - Dewar... ... | reverse complement strand
CTTTTAAGTATTTAAATTATAAATTTTATAATATTTTATATAGTGCCTAAAAAGATTATAGTATTATATACACCATATTTGTTATATAACATAAGATTATTTTTGTAAATTATATAACTAATTTAGTATTTAGAATATTATTTATTATATCACTTAATAACTAATACATATTCATTTACAAATATATATAATTAAAATTAATTATAAAAATTATTTTGTTATATCATTTAACACAATATTTGTGTCAAACATGCTTGTACCAAATGCAAAAGTTATATATTGCAGCATATACCTGCTTTGATTATGGATTATACAGATACTACCATAATTATCCCGACAATCAACGAAGAGAAGAATATCGGCAAGCTGTTAGGGATGATTAACAGACTTTATAAGGGAGCTAGGGTGATTGTGGCTGATGACGGAAGCACTGACAGGACAAGGGAGATTGCTAAAGCAAATGGAGCAAGGGTACTCGACAGGAGAAAGGAGAAGAAAGGACTTGCAGCTAGCGTCATCAGTGCAGCTGGGCTTGTTAAGACCAGTTATTTCATCGTCATAGACGGAGACCTGCAGCATCCGCCTGAGAAGATAAGGAACCTTGTGGAACTTTTGAGAAAAGGATACAAGGTTGCAGTAGCTTCCAGAAAAAGGGTGGACAGCAGATGGCCGCTGCTTAGGCGGGTTGAATCCAGGACAGCGATGATGCTCGGACGGCTGAAGCTCATGGGAAAGCCGTTTTCAAGGTTTGACCTCATGTCAGGCTTCTTTGGCTGCGATACCAGATTCTTCCTGGAGACATACAGGAAGTCTCCGCAGAGGTTTGTGCCCGAGGGTTTCAAGATCCTATTCGACCTGCTTAAGTGCCTTCCAAAAGATGAAAAAGTGGGCCAGGTATGGTATGTATTTGGTGCTAGAAGTGAAGGGGAAAGCAAGATAGGAAAGAAGCATGTTTATTTTTATCTCAAGTCGCTTGTCAGATAGAGGGCTGACTTGGAGCTGTTTTTCTTGAACTCCAGGATTCCCTGTTTTGGGTCATTGAATAGAACAATGATGCCATCACCCACCTCTTCACCCCCATAGATAATCTGCACATCTTTGCCTGAATAGTATGCTACAGGAGGGCAGTTGCCCTTGCAGTAGATTGCTGCATCCACGTCACTAAGGTATGTACCCATCTCTTTAGTTACATGCCTAAGTCCGCCCTCATGGTCAATAGCCGGCACAAGAAGGCGGGAATATGCAGGGAACCAGGCAAACAATGCTATCAGCACGATAAGCGCTGCCACCATCGGTTTCAGCCTTGATAGTCCGTAAGCTACAAGTGCAAAGAAAGGAGGCACTGCGGGCAGCAGGAACCTTTCTGAGAGCCACTCAATTCCTGGCGGCTTGTCAACCCCCCTCTGGACAAGGACTATGAATATCAAGAGCATAAGCAGAAACCAGATGAACATGATAACTCCTGTGCGATTCCGCCTGCTTAACGCTTTGTATGCACCGATAAAGAAGACAATGAACAGTACGATATTGAGCATATCAAATAGCATGAATGCAATTCCGGCTATGCTCGGGGGTTCTGGGATGTTAATTATCCTGAAGCCATTAAGAAACGCGAACAAAGGGTGGCCGAAGGCAACCTGGTTATATATCAGGTAGGGGACAAAGAGCACAAATGCAAGGCCGAGACTTCCCGGGATATGCCTTGATGGGATATCATTGTAAAGAAAAATCAATAGAATCACTGGCAGAACCGCCAGGCTCGTGAACTTGCATAGTATAGCCAGGGAAAGCATAGCCCCACCAGCGTAAGCATGCCAGGGCTTGCTGCCAAGATAGAAATGGACGCAGGCCATGGATAAGAGCATAGCAATGCTGTCAGTCATCAGATAATGGCTGAAAAGCAGGTGGAAAGGCATGATTGCAAGAAGAGCTGCAGCGATTAAACCAGCACGTTCGCTTAGCCTTCGCGCAAGAAGATAGGCAAAGAGGACAGACATGGAATTAATCAGGACAAATAATGCCCTTGCAAGGAACTCATCCCTGTAGAAAGGTGCAAGGAGCAAAGGCACAAGCGGAGGACGATATGACATGGTGTCGTAGTTAGTGTCTCCTGTAGCAATCAGCCTTGCGTCCATGAGGTACTCTGCCTCGTCCCAGAAGACGTAGGATGTGTCGAGGAGGAGCAAGCGGGCCAGCAGCGCGAATAGCAGGATAAGAGACAATGGTTTTCTGGCGACAAGATTAGCAAGATTCCTAACTGAATTCAACCAGTTCAGTCTCTTTCGGCATAAGGTTCCTGCATTCCCTTCTCTTTTCATTTTCAATACAAACCTGGATATCATGATGATATGCATTCCTAATGGTGAACCTGGTCAGATTTCCCCTGTAATTGAAATTGCCACCTACAGAAAAAGACAGCGTAAGATTATCAGAGCGCAAGTCCATTGGGGCATCCAGAAAGATAGTTTTGTTTTCTATCCTGAAATCTGCTTTGCTCCTGTAATCGTACCATCTGTCTGCTTCCAAAAAAGTCGTGAATGAAACTCCTCTCCCACTTATATCATCTATAAATTGTTTCGTAATATCCAATCCTCCATCACGTAATGTGTAATGATGGATTGTTATAACAATGAAGTCCCTGTAAGTCTGAAGATAACCGAATTCTTTCTTTAGCTGCTCAAGCGATTTAACTCTAGGATGCGTCCATGAATCAACTATATCAATAGTCGTGTCGTATCTGGACAGTCCCAAAGTATCAATAGTCTCCCAAGGATTTGATGAATAAATCATAAACCCCTGTTCCTGGAGCACCCTTGAAGTCGTGCTGTCCGCCTTATCAAATGGTGGCACAAACACTCTTGGCCTTTCCTGGAACACACTCTCCAAGATCAGCCTGCCCTTCAGGACTGCATCGTATTGCTCTTTATAGGGCTTTCCAAAAAATTCTGAGCTTTTTCCAGCATCCTTATGGTCAAAGCCATGTTGACCTATATATACAGTCCCCAAGCTCCTGAAATATGACTTCAAAAAAGATAGATTAGCCTCATTCATCTGAACAAGGTCATTGGGTATCACAGCCCACATTACCGGTATTTTTTGGCTATTAAGATAATCGTTCAATCCAGTAAACATATCGAATTCCCATATACCATTTTTACCATCTTCCCTATAGACTGCAGCTGCATCATCTTCCCTTATGATGACCTGAACCCGACCCAAAGGGTTCATCTCCAGCATCACTGCCTTGGCCAACGAACGCTCTTCCAAATTGATTGATTCAAGATTGAAATCCTTGGAAAAGATGAATAAGGTGTCATCATCATGGCTCCCATGGAATAAAAGGTTGTAATTCCTCATAAGGTACTCAAGAACCCGTTCATTAGCGAGGGAGCAGGCATTGTTTCCGGAATCACACCAGAAGGCGTCTGGAGAGAACACTAATGTTGTTGACTCTGAAGCCTCCCAGTTCCTAACTAAGTCACTGCTGCTATAATATAGAGGTATGAAAAGGTTATCAACCTGTGAAGAAGGATAGGGATGCGAAGTGTACACAGGACCCTCCACACCAGAAAAAACCTTTTTTATCATTAGATGGAAGCCATCATCGGTGTTAGGTATTTTCATTACTGCACCCTTAAGTTCGCCAACCACCACAAAGCTGAATGCTATAAACAGGATCGAGAAAGCAATTGAATATGCGAAATGTCTCTTCCTTATGCTTTCAAAAAATCTGTACATGCCGTAACCGGCCATAATAGCGATAAAAGGAAGAAATGACAACGCAAACCTATACTGCTTGTTAGTTATGAGGCTGTGGTATGATATTATTACTATGAAAGCAGACACTATAAGGACTGCGCCCTTCGGCCGTCTTTTAGAAGCAAGAAAATATAGCCCCACGAACCCGAATAGTAGAAATGGATTCACCAAGATTACCCAGATGAAATAAAATAGATAAACATAAAGTGGAGCAAATATTCCTGAGGCTTGCACTGCTTCAGCAGGATTACCCTGGTGCCAGGATGCCAGAATAATAGGCCTGAAAAGCGCATGCCATAGCCTTGATGTAACATCCCTGTACATGAAATAGTTAAAGATAAAAAAAGGGATTATTGTCAGGGAAAATGCGGCTCCAAAAGAGAAAAGCTTGCCTATCACCCTAAGCAAGTCCTTCCTGTACTCATAAGCAATTGCCAAAGAAACCGGCACTACAATAAGTCCAGCAGGAAACCTGAATAGAAAAGCAAAACCGGAAATGATTCCAGGCACCCAGGCATTTTTCCATTTCAACCAGGAATAGATGGAAAAAACCGCAAGCGTCGCTGAAGGGATGTCTGTAAGAGAACTGTACGTACCCACGAACAGGGTTGGTGTTATAGCGGCCAGGAAGACAGACAGGAATGCGATTCTTCTGTCAAATACATGATAAGCAAGCGCGTAAATCACCACAAGATAAGCAAGAGCAAAAAGGATGGACAATATCTTGGCCGCAATTACGGGTTCGAACCCAAGCCACCAGAATATACCCTGCACAAAGGGTAGACCCGGCGGACGAATCTCCTCAAACAAACCTTTCTCACCACAGCTGTAGAAATACTTACCCATTCCGATATATACTGATTCGTCCCATCCGGGATTGGCGAATTTGACTACCGGCATGAGCGCTGCTAGGAAATATATTCCAAGAAGTATGAGCAACAGCTTATGATATTTTATCCAATCAAGGCCTTTGCCAGGTGAATCATCCATATTTAAATCCGCAGTATGTCTATGCACTCAGGCTGGTTGCTATCAAATGATTCGCATATAATTCTTCCCATCTCCCTCATCGGAACAACTCCTTCATACTTGTCATCCCCAACAATCACTGTCGGGTAAGCAGTTATATTGTACTGCCTCATCATCATCCGGATAAGCGGCTCTTCTTTGCTTAAATCAGTATCTATAGGGAATACAAGCAGGCGGTCCTGGAATATCTTCTTATAATAAGTCAAAACGACACCTTGGTCAGGGCATATGTTGCAGCCCTTCTCCGAAAAAAAGTAGAGGATTATCACCATATCTTTCTGGCACTTTTCCTTCACCTGGTCTGCAAACAGCCAGTATTTGATGTTATCTATAATGTAGTTCCTCTTGATAAGGGTGAACTCCTCTGTATTTGCCTTTGAATCCTTCTCATACCGCGTCACCAGGTCTAGGGTATAACCAAGGTCGGCAATACTATCCTCAAGGCTTGCCAGAAGCACAGAACAGGTGCCATTTCCCTGAAATTCAATAGTAGTCAAGTAGAGGTACTGAAGCTGTAGGCTCTGGAAATTGACATCCTGCTGCATCTTCTCGCTCTTGAGCCAGCTGTATCTCTCATAATCTATTATGATGCCAAGAGTCACTCCTAGGCTGAATATCAACAGCGCAACCAAAGCAACAGAGATATGCTTCTTCATATCAGCCTTAGGCCTTGCCATTTTCACCACTTCTGCCTCTTGCCTAAAAGCAGCTCTATGCAGACTATTGTGGTTATGGCGCTTATGAGTATGTAGTAGCCAAAAAAATATGGAATAAGATATATCACGCCATATTCCCTAATCCTCTCATTAGCGTACTTGTGTGAAAAATAAAATATGGCCAGCGCAATGGCAAGTATCGCATATGCCAGATACATCATCTGAATGTCAAATTCAAGCAGATTGAAACTGAATCTCAGATCCTTCAGATATGGCATTATGTCGAACCTAACAAGATAGAGGTCGTATACCTGCCTCAAGAATGGCCAGACCATCAGAGTCCATACCAGAAAGAGTGCAAACATTGCAAGAAGATAGTTCAGGATGTTATAAGGCATCTGGAACATGCCGAAATCACCGTACTCCTTGTTCATCAGCATCTTCCTATACTTAAAGGCATTGTACAGACTGCCTTTAAACCAACGATTCCTCTGCCTGTAAAGCTCTTTTATGGTTGATGGCGCTTCTGTATACACATAAGCATCGTGGCATTGCCTTATCTTGTAATGCCTACTCTGGACACGATACGCTATCTCCTGGTCTTCTGTAAGATTCTTCTCTGCAAACCCACCGAGCCTGACTATAACATCCTTCTTGTAGAGGCTGAAAGGCCCTGGAGCCACATATATGCAATCGATATAACCCATCAGCCTTTGGATGAAAACTGAATTTATGTATTCAACACGCTGGAACTTCTGCAAAAGGTTTCTTGGGTTCCTGACTTTCATACTTGGGGTGATAATGACAAGATCATTTCCGGATTCCTTGTACTTGATTATCATTCTCTCAAGAGCATGTTTCTCCACAAAAGAGTCAGCATCAAGACATGCGAAGAATTCACCCTTGGAAACAGCCAAGGCATTGTTAAGGGCTGCGGCCTTTCCTTGATTAGCCTGAGTTATGACCTTTATATCCCTGTCGGGATTATCTTTTATAACAGCATCTATTATGCGGCCGGAACTGTCTGTGCTACCATCATTTACCACAATGAGCTGAAGCTTATCTTTAGGATACTTAAGAGACAGGACTGACCCCATGCTGTCTGCGATTGTAGCTTCATCATTATAACAAGGTATTATGACCGAGACCATTGGATAGTCATGTATTCTCTTTTTGCGTGCCTCACTCCGGAAATTCTTCTGATTCTCAATAAATGTGAATACCCAGAATATGGCAAAGTACAGGGCCAACATATAGACAAACCCGACAATGATGCTTAGCATAATATTCATTAGGATTCACCCGAAAAACTGCCAAATCTCGATGTTTGAGTATTCTTTTTCCTTTTTAAACCTTTCGCTGTTTCTTAGAAGAAAACTCAGCCCTTCCTGCCTCTTTTCATTCATAAGCAAAGGCCTCATTTGACTATCAATCAGGATGTACCTGACCTTATACTTGCGCAGCAGGTCTGTTGCTTCTTTTAGGTTTCGGGAAGCGAAAACTGCTCTTGTGTCGTTGTATACCTGGAATGCTTGTGGAACCCCTGCTGTCCTTGAATCCAGTACCACGGGCCTTCTAGCATAGTACTCTATCCAAAAACCGTTTTCATCGCTTGACAGCACCACTTCCTGCGGTTTAGTATTTTGGGCAAGCCATGACAGCGACTCAATCAACTCCGGATTAGGCATACCAGATGCAAGCTGATGTGAATATGATACAAGCACAAACAGCATTCCAAGCCCAAGAACAAAAACAGTAAGGTCCCTTACTATCTTCAGCTCCCAGCGTCTATCAATTAGAGCTTTCAGGCCGTATGCTGCAAGACCACATATTAAAAGATTCAGGAAGATGTTGTAGTTGCTGCCGAACAGATAGGATACCGTGATGAGCGCAAGTATAGGATAGATGAAGTACCTTCTGCTTTTCCAACAAGGAGTTGTGCCTGCAACCGCCAGAAAAATAGCAAATATCGAGAAGCCTTTATCCCCGCCAAAAACAGACAGAATCTCCCTAATAAATGGGGGTTTAGTGAACACCATAGGCAAAGTTGAATAGGTATTAGGAATCAGTTGAACCGCTACTGCCACAGCAATCACAATAGAACCCACAAAGTACATCCTTTTCTTCTGCCCAGAATAGATGCCGAGGACAACCACACCCAAAAGAGCCAAGGCTGAATAGACCGGTCCGAAAAAGCAGAGAATGCCAAGTGCGATTCCCGACACCAGCGAAGTGAAGAGGCTTTTCTTTAAGATTAATACTCCAGCTGTCAGCAATAGAAAGACTGCCATTCCCTCAGAAGATGATAGTACAAAGATATTGATGAATATAGGAGAAGTAATGAATATGATAGTTGCGAAAAACCTCTCATTATCTTGGAAACCAATTAGACGCAGGAAGTAAAAGAAAAGCAATGAGCTTGATAAGCCTAACAGCAATGGAAGCAGAACAGAAGCAATCCGAATTGGCATAACGAAACCTGATGCAGCCAAGAGATGGCTATATGGATCTAGCAGGATGGGCCTACCACCATAAGCCATCTTATCCCAGTACGACCCTGTCATAATCTCCTCTGCGACTCGTGCGTGATAATGCGATTCCGCACCCATCATGTTACCGCCATAGTAATGCCTTAAGCCATGAGTTCCGGCAATAACTACCAAACCCAGTAAAACAACCAGATATGGAAAGACTTTCTTCATCTCTTGCACCTGTAGTAGTATATCTGCACAGCCCCGTTATCATACCTCTTCCTGAAGCAGCGATTCTCAAGATATGAGATGTGGGTTATATTGTAATATCTAATCGCGTCCTCTGAGAAATATATCCAATCGACACCATACTGATTGAGGATATCCCAGGGAGTAACAGCAGAGGTGTAAATTAGCCTGACATCCCTCAGCCGCTTTTCGATATCATCAATACCTATGAAGTTCTGGTCAAGCAATGTGCTTCTACCAGAGAAATATTGGATATAATAGCCCTGGTCAGGGGGGACAACAACGAGATCTCCCGGAGAGGACATCAGGGCCAGGTTTCTCATGGCAAGAACCTCAAGCTCGCCGATTGAATTCTGGACATGAGTCTGGCTGTACATCAATGCTCCTGGAACTGATGTGATGACAAAAAGGAGCATAATTATAGCCAGCAAAGAGCTTTTCATGGCTGAAATCTTGCTCTTGTCAAGATAGTCCTGTAAGATGTGAACGAACTCTCCGAACAGAATGCAGAGCGAGAAGCCAAGAAATATGAGGCCTGCTTCCAGTCGCGCAAGCTTCAGCCAGATAAGGATGGAGCTGCTGAAAAAAAGGGCGGCTGATATGTATACTGCTTTCTTTGTCCTCCTGAACACATAGACTACCATTATGAAAAGTCCAGCCAGAACAGGAACAAGACCCATAAGATAGATAGCTTGGAGCACATTCACATCATGGAAATACAGATTGAATATCTCATCAGGTATATTGCTCCAGATGAATGAAGGACCATGCTCTATAAGAGACTGCTTGAACAATACCAGGTAAAACCATAATGATGCAAATGCAGAGAATAGTATCACTTCTGTTTCTGCCTTGCCTACAGGCACACCCTGCGCAGCAGCAAGCACAAGATATAGCAAGAAAGCAATCAGCACAATATATACAGTAGAATCCAGCAGGAGCAGGAGAGCTACCAAGAGAATGAAATAGTTTGGGCTTTTACGGATGTTGATTCCCATAAGGATGTAAATTGCAAAAAGAGACAATGGCAGTGAAAGCGAATAGGGTGATATGCTGTTCAAGGTGCTTGAAAGATAGATAGGCATGAAAGCGCCAACCATGGCAGCCAGAATTCCTGCAGTCTCATCCTTGGTCATCCTTTTGACTATCAGGAACACAGCTGGAATTGAAAGGCAAGCAAAGATATTCGGAACCAGCTTCCCTACCATTGCTACAGGCATGAAAATCGAGAAGAAAGCAAGCACATAGTGCCATAGCGGCAGGAAAAGGTAATGCCTTCCGCCTGCGCTCAAAGGATCATCAAATAGAGGATAGCCTGTGTCCCTTATATGCTCAACCTGCCTCAGCGTGAAATATGCTTCATCGCCTGTAAATGATTCAGTCTGGAAGGCAAAAAAAAGCCTGACAGACAATGCCAGCAGGAAGATCAGACCTAGCCAAAACCTCTTGTCCATAAACCTTCAGTTTACCGCAAGCTTATAAAAAACTATCTCTCAATTCTGTGTTTCAGATTGTGAAGAAGGAAAGTAATCAGAAGGACAATACCCACAGGAAGGAATATCAGCCAGAGGGCATAAGATCTCCTACCCATGCTCACCAAATCGAATATGACCACATTCAAGGATAGAAGAAGCATAACGGACACTATTATATACAGCCAAGATATATTCCACTCCTTTAAACCCATGACTCAATGAGTGCATCATTAAGTTATTAAATCTTTCCAAATAATTTTTGCTAGTCTGTTGTTATCTTCTTTTGGACTGCCTCCATGATATAGGCTTCTGGCATTTGACTCGGTCAAACAATAGCAAAGGTCAAACAATAGCAAATATTATAAGCATAAATACCACTGGACGGCAAAAAGAGGTATCTCATGCGAAAGTCGCAAATAAGTCTTTTTATTATACTTGGCTTGGCCCTGCTTCTAATCGCCGGTCTAATTGCATTCATGGCAGGCATTGGACAAAAAAGCAGACAAGAACTGGCAAAGGCATATGCCATCAAAGACAGCCTCAAGCCAGTACAGGATTATGTGGAATCATGCATAAAGCAATCAGCCCAAGAACCAATTAGGAGAATCGGTCTTTTCGGAGGAACACTAGAGCCTTCTTTCTATATGTATTACCTCGGCGATAAGTTCAATTACCTTGCCTACAGGGAGCCGAATACCGGCATCAATTCCATCCTAACCAGGCAGAATATGGAAAGAGAGATTGCACTTGAGACCCAGAGAATGGCTGAGAGATGCATTGATTTAGGCATCTTCACTGGCCAGGGGTTCAATATCGAGAAGGGTCCACTTGATGTCAATGCGTCAATATCAATGGACAAAGTCTCTTTTTATGCCAATTTCCCATTGACTTTCATTAAAGATAACCACACACTCAAGATAGAGAATTACCATACAGAAGTCTATACACCGCTTGGAGAGGCATTCGAGGTCGCAATTGATATAGTGAACAGCGAGCTTTCAAAAGGCTATTTCGACCAGGTGGCATTCGCCAGCAAACATATGAATTATGTCATCCAGAAGCACAGGCCTTATCCGCATATAGTATATATAATAAACCACACAGGCTATGTATTTAGGTTCGCGATTGAAGGAGAAGAGACTGTCAACCAGCCGGAATTCGTGCCATACACACCAAATTTAGGCTGCTGCATAAGTGCTGACAAAGTATGCTATTCAAATACTCTCAAGGATGCCTGTGAGATGAAAGGCGGAAGCTATCTTTCCTTTCCATGCTCCTGCAGTGCACCCATAGTGCAAGAACAGAACTGCAAAACAGCCTGCAGAAGCTGCAAAAGCTACTCTCAAGAAACCAGAGCCTATACAGGACCAAAAAAGGAAAGCGGAGAGAGCTGGTGCTCGTACGACAGCATCACCGGAGACGGGTATGATTATGTCGGCTCAAGGCACTATGTGCATTACTGCCTGGATGGAACAGAATATGTTGAAGAATGCCGAGACTACAGGGAAGAAATCTGCGTGCAGGAAGGGAAAAAAGCCGTATGCAGACCAAACAGATGGCAGGATTGCTCTGCTTGCCTAGACAGAGATTGCTGTGAAAATACTGAATTAAGAGACTGCATCTGGAAGGACTGGCTTTCTGCCAAGGGAAAGTGCCTTCCACAAGTTCCGCCGGGACTAAAATTCTGGGATTCAAGCGCAGCCAATGTCTGCGCAAGCGGAAGCGAACTTAAGACCTGCGACGGATGGAGCTGCCCAGCTGTATGGGTTGATGATGCCGCCATGTACTGCTATATGCGAGGTGACTGCGGAGCCTACAGGAACATAAATGACCAGATAACCTATGCAGGCTATTTCAACACGGATTTTGGAAGCCTTCCCAGGGATTATATATACCATAAGGACGGCCTGCATAAGAAAGGCGATGATTATGTCCTCAAGCTAGGGATAGACAACAGAAAACAAGCCCCCCATATAAATAGGTTCAATGAAGCACAGAATACCATGGTCATGATGATTAGTTCCGCGTACAGCTACCTGAATGAAATAAGCACACTATCAATTTCAGATTTCCTCAACCCATTCAAGCCGAAACCGAAAATCAGGGTTATGTCCGCAAGCATCTGCAGCCCCTGGGTTGCTCCGCTTGGCTCCAAGGACTGCCAGAAGTGCAGCGATTACATGAAGCCCTGCACAGAATACAGGTGCATGAGCCTAGGCCAGGCCTGCGTCTTCGAGAATATAAATGGATTCCCTACCTGCAAAGCCGCGCCTGATGACAAAATAGCTCCAAAGATAAGCATTTCAGAGGATTTTCTTCCTGCTAAGTACAAGGCTTTGGACAAGACCCTCAGGATAGGAAGCAAGACCTACAAAGGCTATGAAATCACTCCACCACTAAAACCACATAAGGCTTTTTCCATCGCTGTACAGACTGACGAAGATACAACCTGCAGGCTCACTTATACGCCTAGAATCAAGTATTTCTCCCTGCCATCATTCGGTTTCGGAGACAGTTCATTCTCAAAAAGGCACTCGATAATGCTTCGGGTGCCTGAAGGCGCTGAAGCACCGCAGAAGATGCTTTCAGCCATGAACATGACAAAGGTGACAGATATTATAGATGTCCTTGAGAGGCCAAAAGAAATGATGCAGAACTACAAGACAAGGTTCGCAGGACCTCTTGCAGCATATAGATTCGTTACAGGAAGGGACCTTACAGAAGTCATCGACCCAATAATCAAGAACGTCATAGAAATTGTGGATAAGCTCACAAATGAGCTTCCTTTCTACAGAGATCTCTCAAGAGTCCTGATCGAGAAGTTCAATGAAGGCGGCATTTACCTTTTTGTCACCTGCATAGACAGGAGCGGCAATGCCAACGAACAGGAAATGTTCATCACATTCACGATAGACAAGAACAACAATGACACTGAACCGCCGATAGTGCTTGGCTTCAATCCTGCCAACGGCAACAGATTCGCAAACAGCCTTGAAAGTATGCAGATATCGGCTTTTTTGGATGAGCCTTCAAACTGCAGGTACAGCTACTCTGATAAACCTTATCAGGATATGGAGAATGAGATGCAGTGCCAGAGGGGCAGATATGACCTCACACCACATTACGGAGGAAGCTACGAGTGCAGGACTGTGCTTGATCTTCTAGATATAACAAAGACATACATAAAGTGCAGCGATAATCCACAAAAGACTGAGAACTATCAGCTGATGATAGAAAGAGGCCGTAACTCTGAAGTCAACAAAGCTTCGCAATACTTCAATATAACTGAAAGCGGCCAACTAATAGCATCCGCAAGCATGCTTTACGGAGCAAAGGCAAGAATGAACCAGAGCCCTTTCCAATTCCAGATAAATATGGAAGACAGTATGAACTGCACATACAGCTATGGGAATATTACCAAGTATTTTGGCGTTTGCCCATCGGAAAACAGCCTCGAAATAGGCCAATTCGCTTGCAAAGGAAGCCTTGAGTTTCCAAGTGCAGATGACAAGTCCATTGAGCTCATGCAGGCATCTGAGACATTGCCCCAAGAAGGCATAGATGTCAATGATGACAATGTAACAATTAACCTGAGCCAATACTTGCTTCCTTCTGTCTGGATAAAGAACTCGCCTTACTCCATAGCTATCAATGGCAGTTACTCCTGCGTGGCATTCAATGGCTCCGGCATCCGCAACCTCAGCTGTAAAGTAGGCGATGAGACTATCTGTACAGGAGAGTTCATTGTTGAATACGAGGCGATATCATGCCTGGAGAATGCAGCGCTTGCCGTGAACATAACATGCAGAGAGTTCAATGCTAGGAAAAGGAATGTAAATGACGAAAGCTATGTCTATATTCTGCACAGGTCGGAGCCCCTCATCATTACCGATTATGGACCAAGGGATGAGGCGGCATCGGACACAGCCATTTATGCCGTAACATCATATAATGCAACCTGCGAATACTACCGCGAACTTGCACTCACAAGAACACCAATGACTTATGCAAACGGCAGGCACGAAGCAAGACTCCTTGGTCTTGCAGCAGGCATGCACAGGTTCACCGTCCAATGCAAAGATGAATTCGGGAACACAGCAACCCAGGAGGTTGCCTTCCAAGTGCTAAAAACCTGAAATAATTATTATAGAAAATCAATTATACAACTTTTATTGAGCCAATGTTTCATATCCAAAAAGAATCAAGCAGATTAAATAGATTAGTGGATGGTGGATGTAGACCAGCTTTTTAACAAAAACCTGGGAAAACATATTGAGAACTGTTTCACTCGGTTCAACAATCCGAAGGGATAAACAAAATATAGGTAGCGGAGGGTGGATTTGAACCACCGACCTATGGGTTATGAGCCCATCGGGCACTCCTGGCTGCCCTACCCCGCTATGCTAATCGGAACTTCCCAGCTGTTTAAATAGGTTGTGGTGATAAGGCACACTTCTGTTATCCCGAAACTACTTTACATCCCGAAATTGCTTTACATGTAACTCATCCCATATAGATAATGGAGTCCTATAGTCAAGACTCATGTGCAATCTGTGTTCATTGTAATGTGATATGTAATCCCTGATGTTTTTGAAGCTGCCAGTGGCATACTCTGTCTTGTACGTTAGGAAGAACCTTTCGACCTTTCCGTTAGTTTGCGGTCTATTTACCCTTGCTACATAATGCTTGATTCCAAGTGCATTCAGGATAATCCTGAACTGTGTATTGTTCTGGTTGGCATCTGGTCTATTTGTATAGTACTGCGGTCCGTGATCAGTCATTATGGCTTTAGGCTTGCCATACTGATTGATACCACATTTGAGCAAGGCAATAGTATTATCAACAGTGGCTCGTTTGAATATGCCGTAGCTGGTTATTAGTCTCGTCCTGTCGTTGATGTAGACGCTGAGCTGCTGCTGTGTATATGGGTCGTAGGTCCAATCTGTGTGCCATAAGTCATTAGGGTTGGGTAATTCGTATCTAACCCATTTTCTTGATCTTTGCTTTCTCAAATTCGGCTGCACCAGCCCTTCCCTAACGAGCAATTTCTCTATTTGACGATGAGAGATACCAAATCCTTTTTGCCGAAGCATCTTCTCTATCCGGCAGGCACCATAACCATATCTACGACGAATATCCTTGATGATGATCTCAGATATGCTATTCAGCAAGGTTTCTGGTCGACCCGCCTTATGATCTTTAAGCCCATCCCAACCCAGGTCTTTAAAGGTCCTTACAAGAGAAGCCACAGTCGCCCGAGTTATTCTCTGGCTAAGGGCAATTTTTGAAGTCGAAACGCCCTTATAATGCTGTTTCACAATCCAAACTCTCTTTTCAAAAGTCAGTTTGTACATAGACACCACCAAGGGTGGTGTTCACATGTAAAGTAATAACGTGATAGCACAGTGATAAAGCACACTGTCTCATCCCGAGATTATTTCCTAAGGGAGCAAAATTTCGCATCATTCCACCTTCTTTCTCATCTTCCTCTTAAATGCCATAACAGGCGTCTTACAGATATCCATGTTAAGGCTCTTATGCCACCTTAATTCATTATACACGTCTTACGCTGATTCCAGCTATTTTCCGTGATACACGCTTTGTCCGTCATTGAGAGCTCTTTGGGCCTCTATAAGTTTAGCCTGGCTTAATTTCATAATGGGACTTTTCTTGTCTTTATGAAATAATTTTGGGATAGCACAGAGCTCAGTGTGATGAAAAAGTTTCGTTAATGTGACGGAACAGATTTTGTATCCATCTCATTTCCATTCCACTGGCTAATTATGTTCCAGATAGAAGGGTTATCAATCTCTATCTGGATAAGGTAATCCCTCATCTGCTTAACCTGGGAGGTATTATCTGCGGCCGGAGTAAACGACTTTAGAAGCAGCCCTTGATGGAAGGTATGGTGGGTTTTGATACTCCCTGATATCATTCAATTTTTTGTGAGGTTGTCATTAGGATTATCCATATCAAGCTTGGATTAATCCCCTCAACTTATAAGTTTACTATTTTTTAGTTAATAATGCTGTGTAAGTGGTTTCTTCCTCAAAATCCCATAATTTTAAATACCAACCAGAATCCCAGTTGCACAAGCCGCGATCGCTTAACCTGGTATAGCGCAGGATTGCTATCCACAATGTGGGTATGAAACCTACTGTGCCAGACAAAGATCCTGTCCCGAAAGGGATTGAGGGTTCAAAACAGCTTCCTTGCTCAGCGCAAAGAGACTTGTGAAAGTCCCTCTCGCGGCGTTTTTTTATATAATGAACTAATTATGCATGAGATTATGCCTGATTTCCATGAGTAACAAGGCAACGACAACAGCCACAGAACAGAAGTATTAATTCTTCAGATGAAATTTCCTTAAATACAATATAGACAATAGTATGCAATCGTTGTTTGTTGGCTTATTTTTAGATTTCAGGGATTATCCCCTAAGCCCTGCCGGAGCAAGCTGAACTATAAGGAAGACTATGTAGAGAAGCACAAGGACAAGGCCCTGGGAGATGCCTATCACCCTGCCCCGTTCGGCGAATGCCATGAAGAGGATTATCGCAAAGACAAGGAAGATAAATGGCAGAAGCATCGCAGAGAAAGGAAGTGCTATGGGCTGGATGAGAGCTACTATGCCAAGGATAAGGGTTGAGTTCGCTACAACGCTTCCAACTACGTTCCCTATCATCAGCTCCTTCTCAGATGTCACGAGCGACTGAATACTTACCACAAGCTCCGGCAGGGTGGTGCCAAGAGAGATTATCACCAGCCCAACAAGAAGCGAAGACAGGTTCAGGGCATCGGCAATACCAATCGCATAGGTCACTGCATACTTGGAACTAAAATAAAGCATTGAAAGCGAAAATACCGCAAGCAGAAAGTACAAGACAACAATTATGTGCTTGAAGTGCACTTCAGGTTTCTTCTTGAACTCCTTCTGCTCCCTGAAAAGACTGTAATTATATAGCACAAAAACAGCGATAAGGACCATTCCTTCCCATCTTGATATGTTGCCGCCAAAGAAAAGGAATATTATTGGAAGAAGAGCGCAACCAAACATATATAATATGTCCTTCCTCTCTTCCTTTGACTCCACCCTAATCCCTCTGAAAACAAGGACAGGCAGGCCCACGATAAGAGTCATTGCTATGAAATTGGCTCCAATGACATTGCCGAGAGATAGTGAAGGATTGCCCATCAGAGCGGCGTTTATGCCCACAAACAGCTCAGGCAGGCTTGTACCTACACCCAGAATAATGAAACTGATTATGAATATTTTGATTCTAAGAAAGAAGGAGAGCTTCTCAATGCTCCGTATGAGAAGAGTGCTGCTTATCACTAGCGCTAAGCAGGATAAAACGAAAAAAAACAAATTCAACCATATCATATATCATACACAGATTGCCGCAGTTTATTAATTTTTGCGAAATCATTATATATGCAAAACCACCCTGCCCGACTATGCGCTTCCTCGCAACCCTTATACTCCTGCTGCTCCTCCCTGCAGCAATGGCTGAAGACCTCTATAACAGGAACTACCTCATACTAGACAGCAATATCTCGACCAGGATGACGATAGTAGCTGAAAGCAGCAGCTACAAGATACAGAATATCATGGCAACGCTATCTTTCTTTCCAAGGAATGAACCCAGACAGGAAGTGATAAGGCAGAGCATTTCGCCTGAGCCGGATACCAACCAGGAATCGCTAATATTCACCTGGAAAAAACCAAAAGAGAACACACTCACCATATCAATAGACTCCAGGGTGAAAGTGGATGGGGATCCGATAAGGATTTACAGGAAAGTGGATTTCCCCATAATAGATATACCGGATAATGTCAAGCAGTATGTAGCAGAGAGCGAGACCATAGATTTCAGCGACCAAAAGATAAGGGAGCTTGCCCAGCAGCTCGCATCAGGCGAAACAGACCAGGCAATTGTCGTGCATAAGCTCGCTGAATGGACAAACAAGAACATAAAGTATGAGCTGAATACCATCACATCTGAAGCTACACAGAAAGCAAGCTGGGTGCTCGCCAACAGGGAAGGGGTGTGCGACGAGCTCACTAATCTATTCATTGCACTCTGCAGGTCACTTGGCATACCTGCAAGATTCGTATCCGGGGTATCATATACCACATCAGAGCTATTCACTGAGCCTTGGAGCCCGCATGGCTGGGCTGAAGTGTACTACCCTGGATACGGCTGGGTGCCTTATGATGTTACTTACGGCGAGTTCGGGTATATCAACCCTACCCATCTCTCTCTCAAGAAAGCCGTTGACTCCAACAGGACAAGCACAAAATACGAATGGGAAGGATACAACGCAAAACTCGAGACCACAAATCTCAAGATGATAACAAACGTTGTCGAGAAAAGCGGATTCGCGCCTGATGACATCAAGATAGAGGCCAAGATCCTAAAGAGAACAGCCGGATTCGGCAGCCACAACCTCGTTGAGGCCGAAATTACAAACCTCAGGGACCACTATATCAGCAGGCAGCTCTCCATTTCAAGCACAAATGAGCTTATGGTCCTTGGAGAAAGAAGCCAGTTCATAATACTGCCTCCGCTTGAAAAAAGGAAGCTATTCTGGACAATAAAGAGCCAGGAGAGCCTTGACCCAAGATACGTCTATACTTTCCTTGTCAGTATCTATTCTCAAAAGAACGAGAGCGGCATGGCAAATTTCACTTCCAACAGCAAGGAGAAAGTATACTCACTATCAGAGATAAGGGAATACTACCAAACCATGCAGGCAAGTGAAAACAAAATATACTCCAATAAAGTGGCGCTTGAGTGCACACCCAGCAAAAGAGAGTACTATGAGGACGAGCTGGTGCAGGTTACATGCAAAGCGAGGAACATTGGAAATGTGATGCTTGAGAACCTGTCTATCTGCTTCTACGGCCAATGCGAAAATACAACCCTTGGCATAAGCCAGCAGCTTGAGAGGACATACACCTTCCCCGCATCAGGCTCAGGCATTGTAGAGCATACGGCCCAGATACAGAATAAGCAAGTGGCAAAACTCCATACAGTCCAGATTGATATACTCGACAAACCAAAAATAAACATCACAGAGCTCACCTATCCTGCAAAAATCAAGGTAAGTGATCCTTTTACTATAGAATTTCGGCTATCAAGGATGAGCTCATCAATACCTGAAAAAGTCAAGGTCAGAATACTTGGCGGGGTAGACAAAGAGATACTGATTGACAGGCTTGATGAAGACAGAAAGTTTGTAGTGAATGTTGACAGGTACACTGTCTCATCGGACAGCTTTAGGATCATAGTAGAATATCAGGACGGTCTCCTCAGGAGATACAGCGAAAGGGTTGATTTTACTATAGAAGCAGATGCGGCAACTCTCAGCCAGAAGGCAGCCTTGATGCTAAACAGAATGGATATCAAGACAGGTATAGTGCTGCTTGTTGCAATCATAAGCTTTGTTATGGTCACTGAGATAATACTCTTCGTCAAGAGAAGAAGATAAGAGATTTCTTGAGAGGCAAAAGGATTTGGAATCGCCAACAAACACTAGCTTTAAAAACTGCCTATTCATTCCAGCTGCGAATGAGAACAGAAAGACTTGTGCCTGACACAACAGTGATTATAGATGGCCTCCTAATAAGGAAGCTTGAAAGCGGAGATATTGAAGCAGATGAAATCATAATCCATGAAGCCATCCTTGCCGAGTTGGAGAGGCAAGCCAGAGAAGGCAAGGTCAGCGCATTCCTTGGCATCGCAGAGCTCGAGAAGCTCAAGAAAGCGCATGGCAGGATAAGGTTTGCCGGCCGTAAAACACCATTTGGAGAGAGATACTTCACTTTAAGTGATATTGACTCATTATGCAGAGAGCTTTCCTATGACGAGGATGCTGTGCTTTGCACTGCAAGCAGGATACAGGAAAGGCTCGCCCTTGTAAAGGGTGTAAGATGTATGCTGCTTTCCAAGAAAGCAAAGAAAGCAATCAAGCTCGAGAGTTTTTTTGATGATACAACCATGTCAGTGCACCTTAGGGAGAATGCCCTGCCTTTCGCCAAGAAAGGAGTGCCAGGAAAATGGCAGTTCTCTTCAATCAGAGAGACCATTCTAACCAGGGATGAGATAGAGGAGATATCAACTGAGATAATAGAGGAGACTGACCGGGGCACTGACGGCTTCATTGAGATAGAGAGGAAAGGAAGCACTATCGTCCAGCTTGGGCAATATAGGATAGTCATGACAAGACCTCCATTCTCAGACGGCTGGGAGGTAACTGCGGTCAGGCCGGTGAAAAAGATGGAACTTTCTGAATACAGTATCAGCGACAAGCTCAAAGCTAGGCTTGATGAGCAGGCTGAAGGAGTCCTCATTGCAGGCTCACCCGGGATGGGAAAGAGCACTTTTGCCGCGGCTCTTGCCGAGTACTATGCAGCAAAACAGAAGATAGTAAAGACTGTTGAGGCGCCAAGGGATCTTGTGCTATCTGAAAATATAACGCAGTATGCCATATCGCACGGCGATTCCCAGGAAATACATGACATACTCCTACTGTCCAGGCCTGACTACACTTTTTTTGACGAGATGAGAAACACGGAAGACTTCAAGCTATTCGCCGACCTAAGGCTTGCAGGGATTGGCTTTATCGGTGTAATACATGCGACAAAAGCAATAGACGCAATCCAGAGGTTTGTCGGGAGAATAGAACTTGGGGTAATCCCACAAGTGGTCGATACGGTGATATTCATAAAGAATGGCCAGGTGGCAAAGGTGCTTTCCCTGCAGATGCTCGTGAAAGTGCCAAGCGGCATGACAGAAGCTGACCTTGCAAGACCTGTGGTCGTCGTGAATGATTTCGAGACAAAGAAGCCGGAGTATGAGCTGTACAGCTACGGTGAAGAGACAGTTGTGGTGCCGGTAGTCGGCGAATCACGGAAGAATCCTGTGTCAGAGCTTGCGAGAAAGCAGATCGAGCATGAGTTCAGGAGGTATTCTGAGGACGTGAAGGTAGAGATGGCAAGCGACAGCAAATGTATAGTCTATGTCCCAGAGGAGAGGATAGCATCCATAATAGGCAAGCAGGGCAAAACCATAAACGAGATAGAGCAGAGGCTGGGGATAAATATCGACATTAAGGAGCTCTCCGAAAGCCGGGCAGAGGCAGGCGCATCCATCCCTTTCAATATCAAGCTCGGAAAAAACATCACATTCTCCCTATCCAATGAATATGTCGACAAGAATGTGACTGTTGCTGTAAACGGCGACTATCTGCTCACCGCGAAAGTCAGCAAAAGCGCCCAGATAAAGATTAAGAAGAACAACAAGATAGCGCGTATAATATCAGATGCGGTGAACATGGGAGAGAAAGTTGAGGTATTCGGCTGACAGCCACATGATTTTTGGAGATACCTGATTTCTGGAGATATATGCCTGATTCAATAGATTCCCTTCCTGACATCTGGACTGACCTGAACCCTATTAACATTTATATACAAGTAAGGCATAACGAATGCCCATGCTTGACATAAAAATGTTCAGAGAGCATGCAGACGTTATCAGGAACAGCCTGAGACAGAGAAAGGAAGAAGATAAGCTCCCATGGGTTGACAAAGTGATTGAGCTTGATATTGAAGAGAGGCGGCTTATCACTGAATCCCAGGCATTAAGGCAGAGGAGAAACCAGCTCAGCCAGGCCATAAATACAGCCAAGAAAAATAATGAGAACACCGCAAAGCTTCTTTTGGATGCCAAGAACATCCCGATCAGGATAAGAGAGCTGGAAGAGGAGGCACAGAAGATAAGGGATGATATCCGGGCACTTCAGCTCAGGATGCCCAATATCCTGCATGAATCTGTGCCATACGGCAAGGACGATTCAGATAATGTTGAAATCAGAAGATGGGGCGAGCCAACAGCGCCTAAATTCGAACAGAAGACACACAGCCAGATTGCAGAAGATCTCGGAATGGCAGAGTTCAGGAAAGCCGCTGAAGTGAGCGGTGCGGGTTTCTATTATCTTATCGGCGACCTTGCGCTCCTTGAGCAGGCGCTTCAGCAGTTCGCTATTGCACATCTCGTAAAAAAAGGATTCTCGTTAGTTGAACCGCCCCTCATGCTTCGGAAGAGGCCTTACGAAGGCGTTACTGACCTTGATGATTTCGAGAAAGTAATGTACAAGATAGAAGGAGAAGACCTCTATCTAATCGCTACATCTGAGCATCCGATATGCGCGATGCTCGCAGATGAAACAGTCGAAATCTCGAGGCTTCCATTGAAGCTTGCCGGGGTCAGCCCATGCTTCAGGAAAGAGATAGGAAGCCATGGAGTGGATTCCAGGGGGCTTTTTCGTGTGCACCAGTTTAACAAGATAGAGCAGTTTATATTCTCTGCTCCAGAGGAGAGCTGGATATGGCATGAGGAGCTCATCAGGAATTCTGAGGAGATATTCCAGGCGCTCAAGATCCCTTACAGGATAGTGTCTATATGCACAGGAGACATTGGGATTGTAGCAGCCAAGAAATATGACCTGGAGATTTGGATGCCCCGGGAAGGCAAGTATAAGGAAGCCGTATCATGCTCGAACTGCACTGCCTACCAGGCTGCACGGCTGAATATCCGGATGAAGAAGGCAGATGGCGAAAAAGAATACCTGCACACTCTCAATAGCACAGCCATTGCGACTTCACGGGTGCTTCGTGCAATAATCGAGAACTTCCAGAACAAGGACGGGAGCGTCAATATTCCAGAAGCGCTCTGGCCGTATATGCACGGAAAGAAAAAGCTTGAAAAAGAGGGATGAAGATGGATATACCTGGCTGGGTGTTTGTGCTTGTGGGCTCTGTTGTTGCAGTCATATCCTTCATAATTTATGCCAATACAGGAACTTTCCAGCTTTTCATCCTTATAGGTGCAGCATTCTTCCTCTATGGTATTGGAAAGACCGCTGTCGCAAAGCTCAGGGCTAAAAACGAAGAGAAGATAAACAGGGAGATGGCAAAGTACTCAAAGCCAACTACCTTTAAGGACCTACCGATAGGACAGGAGTATTACAGGCAGCAGTATAAAGGCGGGCCCGGTGGACATGCTCAGCAACCATGGCAGATAAATCCGCATGCAAGGCATCCTGCACAAACCGGAAGTCATCAATATGCACCTATGCAGCTCAATCAGGTGCATACCACCCAGAGAGTTTTTCAGCAAGCACAGCACACGAACCAGCATCATGCAGCTCAGCATCGTCCTGCTCACCAGGTCTATCATTCACCTTATGCATACTGCAGACGGTGCGGCGCAAGGAATGGGCATGTCAATTTCTGCGCCAACTGCGGGACAAGAATGAGATAAGCATCAATACCTCTTCATCATCTTCTCGGCAATATGCTCAAGAGCATAGCCAAACTCCGAATCAGGGCATGCTTCCTTAATCATCCTTTGCTCATTTATGGAATCTCGGACCATCATGTCATAGGGCAGCATGCCAAGGAAATCTATCTTCACGCCAAAGTCATGCACTGCTGCCTCAAGCTTTCTTATGTAAATTATCTCTGAATCCTCATAGACATTGTTAAGTATGACCCTGAACCTATCGACCTTCTGCTGCCGTAGAGTCTTGATGGCGGCAAACGCATCCAGGACAGCTGTATGCTCTGGAGCCGTGACCAGGACAAAAACAGCAAACGAACTGAAATGATATAGGTGACTGCCGATTCCAGAAGGCGAATCAATCAGTATCACATCATAGGAACGCCTCTCAGCCTCTAATATAGTATCAAGGGAGTCTTGCATCTCATCTGCCAGGTCGGTCAATTGCAGCACTCCGAGTCCTGATGGTACCAACTTCGCACCGCCTTGGACGCTTTCTGCTATCTCATAGATCTGTCGATTCTCATATAAGAGATCAATGGTTGTCTTCCTTGGCTCCTTCTTATATAAAACATCAAGATTGCCTTTTGTGTAGTCTGAATCGAAAATGAGAACACGCTTGCCTTGTTTTGCCCAGATGTATGCCAGATTGGCTGCGATTACGCTCTTTCCAGTGCCTCCTTTGCCGCTTATGAACTTGAATACCCTGGCTTTCTTATTTCCATTGAATTCAATTATTTCAGCCATGGATCATGCGGGAAATGTAATACTATAATTATTTTTTACTGACAAGGAGAGCCAATTGCACTTGGCAGATTTCTTACTAAGCGGGTATTAATTACAATATATGTTCATTTTATAGATATATTTATATATAAAATAACTACAAAGTATGTAAATAAGATTTAATTTATGGAATTCAGGGATATCACAACCTTGCTTGAGCCCTATCCATTCATGGTAAGGATTATATGACATCAATTTATGACATCAACTACTACAGATTAAGTAAATTTTTATATAATTAATACTAATAAATACCTACAATATATGTAAATAATTGATTCAGTTTGATTTGATGGGAGAAAAGCAGGTCTGGAAGGTATATCATGAGGAGCATGAGATAGTCGAGACTGTGAGGGCTGCCCTCAAGTACATACAGGAGAAGCACGGCATTTCTGAGAATGAGGCAATTGACCTGTGCACTAATGACCATAATCTAAGGATACCTGCAACAGTATTTTCTTCTGAGCAATGCCCGCTGGAGGCAATAGTCAGGTTTCTGAAAGATGAGCATGGGCTTTCATTCTCTGAGATCTCTGCTCTGCTTGCAAGGGATGCCAGGACCATCTGGACAACATATAGGAATTCACTCAAGAAAGACAATCCTAAGCATGCTGAAACACCATACCAGATTCCAGTCATGGTACTATCTGACAGGAAACTTTCCATACTTGAGCTGGTCACTGAGTTCCTGATAGATGTATCTCAGCTATCGTTTAAAGAGACAGCCAGACTGCTCTGCAGGCATGAAAACACCGTCCGAACTGCATACGCAAGAGGCAAGAGGAAAAGAGATGGCTAAATCACATTTTGCAATATTTGTTGCGATTGCAATAGCCTGCATTATGCCGTTCTCTGCCGGTTGGGGTCTGCAGACAGACAAGGAGCTATATTCGCCCGGTGAAGAGGTACATATCAGCGGTGAGGTTATGCTTGGCAATAATCTAATCCTTGAAGCAGATGCCAGGTATTCTACAATGCTAAACCTGACAGAAACAAATGCAGTTTTTATCGCATCTGAGAAAGGTCTGCATATTATTCGGGCTGTTGATTGGTCGGGCAATGTGCTTGACACAAAAACATTCTCAGTATATAATGTAAGGCTTGAGACTGACAAGCTACAGTACTCTGTAGACGAGGCAATTAACATCAGCTCATCTTATGACAAGAACCAGAGGCTGATACTTGAGACTAATGGTAAGAGATTCTTCATCCCACCTGGCCAATATTTCTACAAACCACGCAATGAAGGAATCCATAATCTTTACCTGCTGAGCGAAACAGGCGCCAAACTGACAGGAAAGAGCCTTATGGTATCTCCACGAATTGTGCATGTCAAAGGAAGGAATCATTCTGTCGCAAGCGAGATTGCTGTTACTGATAGCCGAGATGGTCTTAAGACTGCCAGAATAAAGCCGAGAGGAACAGCTGTCCAGGAAATCAGGCTTGAAAAGATCAAGACAGATGCAGGCTACCAAGAGATCAGGATATCCGAAGAGAGTGTCGAAGGCTTCATCCAGACAGTGGCTATTGACCCGACAAATGTAAGCTTTGACCAAGGCATCATCAAAATCAAGGCAAAAGGCACTGAGCTATACAAATGCAAAGACTGGATATTCGATGAAGCTTACTGCCCAAGCGAATGGGTGCTAATGAGGACCGGGCTTGTTCCAGGCGAGATATACAGCATAGAAATATCAACAAGCGATCCTGCTTTTGGAGAGAAAGGGAGGATATGGAACACCCAGAACGGGACTGTGAACATACCTAATGCAGCCACCAATATCACAGTCAATATAAATCCAGTCAATACAAGCAGGGCTTTTGTCATCTTCAACCAGAGGATGACCGCAACAGATGATATTCCAAACAGGGCGGCAGTCTATGCTAAGATTGAATCTCCAACGCAGATAAGGTTCTATAGGGCAGGTTCTGCTGGCGGAGTCACTATTGACTGGTATGTAGTCGAGGGAAGTGACATAAGGGTGCAGAGCGGAAACATAAGCTACACAACCGCCGACAGGATACGGGAGGTTGAGCTTGCGGAATTGAACCTAAGCAGATACGCTGCGTACGCCACATCCAGCTGCAATTCTACCTCTGACGTTGATTTTCATGAGACTTTCTGGACAGCAGAGATGGTAAATCAGACAACGTTGCGGCTTGCAAGAGACACGAACACAGCATGCGCAGGACAGATTGGGTATTTTGTCATAGAGTTCAATGACGGCTCGACTGTCCAGAGCGGAAACGCAACTCTCGCATCCGGCTCAATAATCACCACAAAAAGCATCCAACCAGTAAATGTATCAAGCTCCTGGATGATACTTACCAAGAGAGCAGATGATAATGCAACTCAAGTAAGGTACACTGCAGTGCTTGGAGCAATAACCAACAGCACTGGACTTACATTCAGCAGGAATACCGGGACAGGCGGGATGAACATGCAGTGGTTTGTCATTGATACCCCTGGCGCAAAAGTGCAGAAAGGCTTCTTTAATGTCAATTCGACTACTGCGGCAGTCCAGAACCAAAGCCTGCAGAACGTTGACTTGTCGCGTGCATTTCCTGTAATTTACTGGAACAGCCCTGGGACAGCGACCACATACGGATACTACTACTGGACTGCAAGGTTCACAAATGCCACTAACCTGAGATTCCAAAGAAACCTGACTGGTGTTGTAGCTAATATCAGCTGGATGGCTGTAGAGCTTGGTCCGCCATTCCTGTCAGTATATTGGAATGACTCACTCGTTGACCTTTCGCAGGATACTCCGGCAAACGGCAATAGGAGCGGTCTTGCAAGCATCATGTCGCTTGGGGACAATATCAATGTCACCATATCCTGCAGTGGAAACTGCAGCCAGATAAGACATAACTGGACAAATGGAACCAATATATCAGGCGGGGTCGTATCTTTTGTCAATTTCACCTGTTCAAACTCAACAAACGGTGTATTTGATGCAGTATTCTCGCTCAGGTCAAACAACGATACTACAGATAGCAACATCTCAATTCACTGTGCTATGCTTCCGCCCACCTTTATATCATGGAACCAAAGCGAACTTATCATGGATAGCATCCCAGAAGGGCTTGGCAACAGGAGCATGAGCGTTCTTGCTGTTGCCATAGAAACAAACACAGAAATTTCAATTGCTTGCATGGGTGACTGCAACAGTATAGGCACCAACTGGACTAACGGAACAAGCCTTTCTGATGGTGAATCTGCATCAGTCTGGTTTGAGTGCAGCGACAGCACGATAGGGAATTTCTCAGCGATATTCAGCATAACCTCATTCCAGGACAGAATAGCTGATGAAATCAATGTTAGCTGCAGTGTAGTGGATGCGCATCCGACAGAGTATGTCGCTCCAGGCCAGAGAGGGCGTATATGGAGAACGCAGAACGGCACAGTAAATATAGAAAATGGTTTCACCAATGCGACTGTAAACATAAACGAAGTCAATACTGGAAGGGCTTTTGTCATCTTCAACCAGAGGATGACCGCAACAGATGATATTCCAAACAGAGCGGCAGTCTATGCCAAAATTGAATCTCCAACGCAGATAAGGTTCTATAGGGCAGGTTCTGCTGGCGGAGTTACTATTGACTGGTATGTAGTCGAGGGAAGCGACATAAGGGTGCAGAGCGGAAACATCAGCTACACAACCGACGACAGGATACGGGAAGTTCAGCTTGAAGAATTGAATCTCAGCAGATACGCTGCATATGCCACATCCAGCTGCAATTCTACCTCTGACGTTGATTTCCATGAGACTTTCTGGACCGCAGAGATGGTAAATCAGACAACATTGCGGCTTGCAAGAGACACGAACACAGCATGCGCAGGACAGATTGGGTATTTTGTCATAGAGTTCAATGACGGCTCGACTGTCCAGAGCGGAAACGCCACTATAGCAGCAGGTTCTTCATTCGTCAATGCGAATCTTACAGAGGTTAATACTTCGTCAAGCTGGCTGTTATTCACCAAGAGAACAGATGATAATGCCTTGCAGATCATCCAGACTGCGGTGCTAGGAGACATCACAAACAGAACAACGCTCACTTTCACGAGAAGGACGACAACCGGGCAGATGAGGCTTCAATGGTTTGTGATTGACACGCCCGGTGCAACTGTGCAGAAAGGGCAGTTCCAGATAACATCTACAACAGCCGCAGTCCAAAATGCAAGCTTGACAAGCATAAATCTCAACAGGTCTTTTCCTGTCTTATCATGGAACAGCAACGGCGCAGCGACAACTTATGGTTATTATTATTGGACTGCAAGGTTCACAAATGACACTAACATCAGGTTTCAGAGAAACCTTACAGGGCAGTTAGCTAACCTCAGCTGGATGGCAGTAGGACTGAATGAACCTGTATATTCTGTATACTGGACAGAAGACACGCTCGATATGGGACAGGGCGACCCTGCAAACGGCAACAGGAGCATCTTAACTAGCTTCATCTCGCTTGGAGACCACAAAAACATCTCAATAGAATGCACCGGCGACTGCAGCCGGATTAGGCATAACTGGACCAACGGAAAAAACACTGCAGGAGGAATGGTGTCAACAGTGAACTTCACCTGTGAAAATGTTACGGGCCAGTATCAAGCCATATTCTCGCTTACATCTTCCAATGATACGACACAGAGCCAACTCCAAGTACTATGCGACATGCTTCCTCCAACAAATATCTCATGGAACCAGAGTGAGGTTTATCTCGGAAAAATCGGCCAGTGGCTTGGCAACGCGACTGGGTATGCAAAGGTGTTGTCTGCCGGCGCAAACAACATCATCAATGTCTCATGCGAAGGTGATTGCGGAATTATAGTTTCTAACTGGACCAACGGAAGCTCGCTTGGCGATGCTGAAACAGCAGTTGTGCAGTTTGAGTGCAGCGACTCAGTGGTTGGAAACTATTCTGCGGTATTTGGAGTATTCTCAAAGCAGGACAGGACGCCTGACTATATCAATGCAAGCTGCATCGTCGTTGATCCTGAGCCTTCAACTGTAAGCGGGCTTGATGAAACAGAAATAGGATATGTCTGGATATTCTGGAACTGGACAAACCCGCCTGAACCGGATTTCAGCCATGTTGAGATATGGATAAACGGGACTTTTGCCGCCAATGTAAGCGGCAGCTTCTTCAATGCCACCGGGCTTTTTCCAAGCACCACTTATGAGATCCAGACAAGGACAGTAGACACTGCAGGAATAATCAACTTGACATGGATTAACGACACTGCAGAGACCCTTTACAACAGCAAACCTACTGCCCAACTACTCCTGCCGCCCAATGGCTCAAGGTCAACAAGCCTGATGCGAACTCTGAATTTCACAGTGCAGAATACTGAAGCTGAGAGCTTATGCGTGCACCTGTTCGCAAGCAATAGCACCATGCCTAATGGGCTTGAGCTTCTGTACAGGAACTGCACCGGGATAAACAACACTTTCCTTGCATATAACTGGACAGCCCCTGTGCTAGAGGCTGATGCAGGCACAGAGGCTCTCTGGCATTTCGATAACAGGCCTGAATACGGGGAGAACAGCTCATTTGTCCAGAGCTTTTCTAACTCAGTGCAGAACCACAGCAGGGTCTGCACGACCAACTGCCCCATCTGGTCTGACAACCAAGGCAAGTTCGCAGGCGCCTATAGGTATGACGGCGCGGCAAGATACTTTATCCTAAATGAAACATATTTCAGAAATGCGTTTTCCGTAAAGGCTGTGCAGACATGGATAAAGCCTACCAGCACAGCCGGCACAAGAATGATATTTGAAGAAGGTTCGTCTACAGCAGGAATGGCCCTCAGGATAAATGCCGGGCTCCTGCAGTTCGCCACAAGGAACACCGGTGCTGGTTCACAGGTAAATATATCAACACCATACACAGATACACAGAACTGGCACCTTGTAACAGCTGTCTTTGATAACGGAAACCTCAGCCTTTATGTTGACGGCGCGCTGGTCAATACGACAACCGCGGCATATTCAAGCATCGCTGCGCATGCAAGCAACGGCGGAATCGGCGCGACAATCACTAGCGATGCTTTCGGTTCTGCTGCAACAGGCAGCTACTTCATAGGCTACATTGATGAGATGAGGATCCTCAACTACGCTCCAACCTTAGAACAGGTACAGAAAGTAGCAGGTCTTAATTATGGCGGCACTTACTACTGGTTTCTGAATGCCACTGACCCATACCAATCAACCCAATCAGAGATATGGCAGTTCACAATATCTGACAACATCGCCCCGCGGGTATTCATAAGCCCTGAACTGAACAACACTCTTACCAGGAACAGCAGGCCAGGTATTGCATTTAACATCAGTGAGAACATATATCCCTGGGCGATCTGCAGTCTTATCATCAACGGAACCAATACGAACATGTCTAATGTAAGCAATGGAACCGCATCGGTGCTTGTTCCTGCGGAATCTCTTGAATCTGCCAACTACATAGCATACATTAATTGCACAGATGCAGAGATGAACCAGGGAATATCTGAGAATATCAGCTTATATATTGATTCTAAGAGCCCTAATATTACAATAATAAGCCCGCAACAGGCTGTATCATTTTTACCGGGCAGCACAGTAGAGATAATCGCTATTGTCATGGACAATGTAGAGGTTGACTATGTGCAGGCAAATGTCAGCTGGAATGAGAGCTTTATGCTTCTTGATATGGAGCGAAACGGTGACACTTACAACTACACTTTCTCTGAAACAGCCGCTGAATCCCGATACAATGTAACGATAATCGCTTATGATACCGCAGGCAACATGAACAGCACAGAGACGACTTTCTTCTTCATCGCAAAGGATGATGTGCCACCTATTGTATTCATGAACACAAGCCTGAACAACTCCATCTCATCTTCAGACAGGCCTGCGGTTGATTTCCTCTTGATAGAGAACCTATATCCCGAAGCTAACTGCACGCTTTTCTTCGGCGCTCTTGCAGTGAATAGAACAATTGCCAGCAATAATACATGGGTTCTTGTGGTTCCAAACCAGAGTATTGAATCAGGCAACCATACAGTCTATTCAGAGTGCACTGATCCTGCAGGAAACACCGGTGTGTCTGAGGTGATATATATACTCATAGATACTGTACCGCCAAATGTAACGGACATCGCCCCCCCTGAAGGCGCAGTTTTTGAGCTATTTGAGGCAGTCGAGATAACAGCCCGTGTGCTTGACCATACAGCTATAACATATATCGCTGCAAATGTGACATGGAAAAGCGGACACCAACTCTGCATAATGGAAGACACTGACCTTGACAATGTCTACAACTGCAGTTTCACAAGCTCGAACTCATCGAGACACAATGTCACGATAATAGCCCTTGACCAGCTGGGACATGAGAATTTAACAGAAACGACCTGGTTCATGGTTGAGGCCAACAGCGAAATAAACATTAGCCTTGACAGGCCAATACATGACTCAGGCGACAATGATGGATACATAAGCTTCACCTACAATGTTTCGAGCAAGCATCCTGTTGCCTACTGCTCCCTATATATCAACGGCAGCGAAAGGGCGACTTCTTGGGATATCCAGGAGGAAAACCAACTGCCTTCTGTGCTTGACGCCGGGCTCTACAACTGGAGCATTATATGCGAAGATATCTACTCAGGTCAGAATCAAAGCTTATGGAGGCATGTAAGCGTCATAATATCCACCGGCTTTGGCGGGCTTACCACTGATTTCTCGAGCGTTAATGTATCAAGGATCGAGAACCTCGTCATTGACAGGCCTGGATTCGGCAGGGTGGAATACAATGAGGATGTCAACCTCTCAGGCGGGCTTGATCTTGCTTGGAATATCAGTATCACTAATGGAAGGGTGATTGTGCTTGACAATCAGCTCAACAAGTCGGCCACAATAATGATGCATGGATTGCCCTATGAATATGTGCCTGCCGTATTAAAGGATGGTGTCTTATGTCTGCCGCCGCAGTGCGTCATAATTGACTATACTACAGGCACCCTTATTTTCACTGTGATAGGCTTCTCTGCATATACTGTGACTGCAAATTCATATCTCTCAATATTCTCTGAGCTGGATAAAGGACTGGCAAGAGGTACATATGAGGATTTATGGCTGTATGCAAACTACACAAATCTCACGAGCCAGGAGCCAATTGCGGATGCGGTCTGCCTTGTAACTGTGGATGGATATACAATGCCAATGACATATAATGCCAGCTCTTTTCTATTCGAGGCATCGTGGATGTTTACAACGCAAGGTATTTACAGTTGGAATGTGACATGCAAGAGAGCTGGTTTTGAAACAGCAACAGCTGAAGACAACATTAGCATAATCAGCACAACAGGATACGCAAAGACAGGCTACTGCACCGGCGAATACATACAAAGAGCAAGGGACAGCAGGGACGGATACCTGCAAAGAGGAGACATCTTAAACATCTACTGCCAGCCGCCAAGGCCAATAGCCGATGACGAGGTTTTCACAATCACAATCATACCCAAGTCAGGTATGCCAGTCACCAAACGCATAAAGAGCCCGGAGGTCATAAGCAGGCAATATGAGACGCTTTACCCGTAAAGGAGTATCGACCATCTTCCTCATGGTAGAGATAGCCATAATCATATCTGCCATAACCTTCCTTAGCCTACTATATGACAAATCAAGAGGGATAACAGGAAGGGTCGCGCAGGAAGCAGCGATAACCGATGAGGCAGAGATGATTAGCATAACGAGCGTCATCGCTAGTGACGGAAGGGAGGGAAAGCTTGACACCCTGATAATCAGAGCCGAGACAGAAGGGACAATTGACCTTGAGGATAGCCTTGTCATAATAAATGTTGGGAATGTCTCTGCTCGGCTGAGATACCGGAATGGCACGCTGGTCCGGGATACAGAGAGCGGGTTCTATACAAGATGAATGTATTAGTCTGAAGAGATGGTTGGATTTTCGTTGCTTTATTCAAACTGTGGATATTAGTCAGCAACAAATAGAATGAGAATTTGTATCATTGCAGACTGCACTGGGAGATATCTATCTAGCGCCCGGGAACCGGGCGGATTCGCATATCTCTCTGCAGAGATGTTTGTCTGATTCTGCAGCATTAAGTATCTTTCCGCCTCCCTGGGCGGAATGAAAGCTCGCTCCATGCCGCCTGCTGGATAAACTATATAAACCGCTCTCTTTTACCTCACTATATGGCAAATATGCTCAAGGACAGCGAGAGCCTGTTCAAGAACGACATAGCGCTTGACTTCAGCTACCAGCCCAAATTACTTCTTTACCGGGAAAAAGAGCAGAGACAGATGGTCAATGCCATAAGACCGCTTTTCCAGGACAGGAACGGAAGGAATGTCTTTGTCTGGGGAAAGCCTGGCATAGGAAAAACTCTTGCTGTAAGAAAAGTGCTTGAGGCGATAGATAATCCTGAGGATGACAGGTACGGGGATGTAAGCGACATGGTCTATCCAATATACATCAACTGCTGGACCAAGAACTCGTCATTCAAGATCGCTGAGGACATATGCTTCCAGGTCGAGTATAAGTTCACGCAGAACAAGAGGACTGATGAGCTCTACAAAGTTATTGAGAACATCATCAACAGGAAGGCGGCGGTGTTCGTATTCGATGAGATAGACAAGGCAGAGGATCTTGACTTTGTCTATATGCTGCTTGAAAGGATATACAAGAAGTCCATGATATTCATAACAAACCACAAGGAATGGCTGATGGAGCTTGAGGACAGGATCAAGTCAAGGCTTTCCTGCGAAACGCTGGAATTTGCCCCTTACAATGCCCAGGAGACAAGAGGCATACTTGAGCAGAGGAAGGAGCTGGCATTCGTGCCCGGTGTGTGGGACAAAGAGGCATTCGATAAAATTGTCGGCGCAACAGTTAAAGCCGGCGACATAAGGAGCGGGCTGTATATGCTCCGTGAAGCCGGGCTCATTGCTGAGCAGCATAGCTCCAGGAAGATCCTGCTTGAGCACGCAATGGAAGCCGCAGGCAAGCTCGATTCCATGTCCATAAAGAACTCAGATGAACTTGAAGACGACACAAAGGATATGCTCGCTGTGGTGAAGGATGCATCAGGCAGGAGGATTGGAGAGCTATTCAAGCTCTACCAGGAGAAAGGGGGCCAGCAGAGCTATAAGACATTCCAGAGGAAAATGAGAAAACTTGAGGACAGCGGTTTTGTCAGCGTGAAGCGGGTGACAGGAGGCGCTGAGGGGACTACAACCATAATCACTTATCTTAAGAGCGCGAAGCTCACTGATTACTAATGATTGGAAAAAAAGATTTCTGGAAAACTTATTCTGGCAGTGTCAGGAAAGGAGCAGTCTTCATCTATCCCACAGACACAGTGTATGGCATAGGCTGCGATGCGACAAATAAGAAAGCCGTTGAGAGAGTGCGAAGGATAAAGGGCACTAAGCACCCGTTCTCTGTGATTGCGCCCAGCAAGAAATGGATAAAGGAGAATCTTATTGTCTTGAAAGAGCATAAAAAATATATCAGGAAACTGCCAGGGCCTTATACATTCATCCTTAAGATGAAGAAGAAATGCGTTGCATCTAATGTATCATATTCTCAATCAGTCGGTGTCAGAATCCCGAAGCACTGGACAGGCACAATCGCTGCTAAGCTCGGCGTGCCAATAGTAACCACGTCTGCCAATGTAAGCGGAGAACCAACTATCAGAGAGGTAAGTGAGATACCAAAGAAGCTCAAGGCGGATTTTGTCATTGACGGCGGAAAGCTTGGGGGAAGGCCTTCAAGGATAATTGACCTTACAGGTTCGAAACCAAGGAAAGTCCGATAACTATAAATATGCCTTTGGTATCGCTGTTTTCTATGAAAAAAGAGGTCTTGCTGCTTAATCCGAAGATTTATCCGCTGGATGTCATATATTCTGCTGCGTATGTCCTCCTGGAAAAAGGGCATTTCTTGCTGGATGAAAAGGACGGCAAGATATCGGTTGAGATGGCTGCCAAAGGCAAGGAGGATATTGCTGCGCTATTCAAAGCACAGCTCGTAAACTACGGATTGTACAAGCAGCAGCTCCAGAAAGCGGTAAAGATAAAGGAACTCATGCTTGAGCAGGTCTTCTCGCAGTTCCATTATGAAGAGGACCATATCAATGATCCTGAAGGGATAATGATACCATGGGAAGAGAAGTATGGCCCTAAAACTAAACGAAAAACTTTACGAAAAAAAAGCAGTTGAGCGCGCGTGCCGAGCTTTTAAGGTTCCAGCCCCGGCACTTAAAGACGGCTATTATGAGATAGAGATAGATGCAAGGAACGCTCCTGAATTCGCAAACTATGTCCTTTCTATGATGAAGGCTGGCTGAGATGCTAAGATACAAGGATTTCGGAAAAATGCATCTAGTTGTCTGGGAAGACGGAAAGCATGAATTCGTGAATAAGAAACGGCTTGATTCTATCCTTGCCGATCCAGGCATGCGAAAGAAAGAGATAGCAAAGAACCTCAGCGAGAAGTACAGCTTCCTATCACAAGGGACAAGCCTGCATATAGTGGTTGTAACTCTAAGGTGCAACCAGAAATGTGTCTACTGCCACGCGTCATCAAGGCCTATGAATGCAAAAGGCATGGACATGAAAATAAAGACTGCGACAAAGACAGTGGATTTCATATTCCAGAGCCCGTCTTCGAAAATCTCCATCGAGTTCCAGGGAGGCGAACCGCTTGCCAATTTCGATGTAGTGAAGCATATAGTCAATTATTCGCGAAAAAAGATGGGCAAGGAAGTGCTCATGACTCTAGTAACCAATCTCAGCCTGATGGATAAGTGGAAGCTCGATTTCCTTATTAAGAACAGTATAGGGATTTGCACATCGCTTGACGGACCAAGGGAACTGCATGAGAAGAACAGGCCCGGCGGGTATGACAATACAGTGAAATGGATTACGGCCATCCAGAATGAATACAGGAAGCGCGGGGTAGAAGACAGGAAGGTGAATGCCCTGCCCACAATAACAAGGGCGAGCCTATCCTATCCCCATGAGATAGTTGATGAATATATCCGGCTCGGGCTTTCCGGCATCCATCTGAGGTTCCTGAATAAGCTAGGATACGGCAGCAGGACAGACATAGACTATACGCCTGAGGAATATGTTACATTCTGGAAAAAGGCCATGGACCATATTATTGACATCAACCTGAAAGGCAGATATTTCGAAGAGAGGCTTTCAACAATAATACTCACCAAGATATTCAAGAAAGAGCCAAATTACCTTGACCTAAGAAGCCCTTGCGGAGCTGCTATCGGCCAGCTTACTTACAGCCATGACGGCAAGGTATACAGCTGTGATGAAGGCAGGATGCTTGGCGAAGACCTATTCATGCTCGGCAAGGTGGAGGATGGATACAGAAAGATAATCGAGCGCAGCTGCCCTATTGTCGCTGCATCTATTAACGACTCGCATTTCTGTGACCTCTGCGTGTACAAGCCTTACTGCGGGATATGCCCAGTGTGCAATTATGCTGAGCAGGGAAGCCTTGTCGCGGTTGTGCCAGAAACCAGGCACTGCAGGATATACAAGGCATGCTTTGATTATATCTTCACTAGGCTTCAGGACAGAAAAGCCAGGAAAGTCCTGCTATCATGGATAGATAAGGACGAACCTGTGCTGTGACCATTATTTAATGGCAACCAAAGTATATAAAATGAGCAGTCAAATAAGCAGGTTATGGGAGATATAATAGATTACATAAAAACAGAACTTGACAAAGGCTTTGCCAAGGAAGATATTGAGAATGCGCTCATAAAGGCAGGTTACAGCGCAGAAGATGTAAAGACTGCATTCTCACAGATTTCTGTTACTCCTGCTGTGCTTGACAGGCCAAGGAAGAATCTATTCCTCGACAGGAAATACTGGATGTTCTCCGGAATAGCGCTCTTGGTGATTGCTATAGGTGTCATTATGATGGTTTCTTTTTCAGGTGACCCTAGTACACCGAAACCTGAACCTTCCAAGATAAAAGAACCAATTAATAAAGTGATTCTTGAGCAAAGCCAGGAATACCTTGACTGCTTCTATCCGACATGGGCGATGATAGCTACATGCGAGGCATGGGCGACAGGCAATAATTCAGTCTGCAGGGATATTGCCGTGCAGGACCAGCTGCTCTGCGATACGCTGGCATTGACAAAGAATGCTTTTGAAAAAGGCATTCAGGAGTGCATGAGAGCAGAAGGAGATGCAAGGATAGGCTGTGAGGCTTTCATGAAGATAGATTCAAGCGGATGCGCACAGGCAAGTCCTGCAGCTAATGAGGTCTGCATCCTTTTTGCAGGAGCGAAAAGGAGCGTTGAGACCAAGAACAAGGGGATGTGCCAAGGTCTGCCCAAGATGGAAAGGATGCTTTGCGAAGCCGTGATAGAGAACAGCCTTCCAAAATGCAGGGAGATCTTCACTGATGAGGAATGCAGGCAATACCTTTGAAAAGGTTTTTATATAAGTAAACATAATAAGAGGATTAAAAAGGAGGGAAGAGAATGGAAGACATGCTATCGGTTGTAATACTTTCCATAATTATCGGCACTCTGGCTGCAATCGTGTTCAGCCTGAAGATTCTTTATGCCCTGGAAAGGCGCATCGCAAGGATGGATGAGAATATAGAAAGGATAACTATCCGGATCGCCAAGGAAGAGATAAAGATCGAGCAGACTGAGATGCAGCTGAAAAAGGAAGAAGACAAGATCCTTGAAGAGCAGAAAAGGCTTGAGAAAAGGCTAAGCCGCAGGAAATGAGTTTTGATACTGTCCTTTCCAGGATAAAGAGCCTGGAGATACAGGGTGCTGAGAATGTGGCAAAAGAGGCTGTCCTAGCCCTTGGCCATATAATCGCATCCTCAAGAGCTGTTAGTTATAAGAGCCTCATGAAAGAGCTCTCACTTGCAGAGCATAAGCTCATTCTCACAAGGCCCACTGAGCCATGCATGAGGAACTGCCTAAGGTTCGTCCTTGATGTCAAGGAAGATGATTTCCAGAGCACAAAAAAGCAGCTTGAGGAAAATATAAGGGCAGTAAATGCGCATTTCGGAATTGTGCATGAGAAAATAGCGCAGTATGGAGCTTCCAAAATCAAGCCAGGGATGGTCGTGTTCACGCACTGTCATAGCTCCACTGTGATTGCAGCTCTTCTCAAGGCAAAGGAGCAGGGCAAGGACTTTGAAGTGCATAACACAGAGACAAGACCGCTTTTCCAGGGAAGGAAGACTGCAACTGAACTCGCTTCTGCCGGAATCAAGGTCACGCATTATTTGGATTCTGCAGCAAGGCAGGCGCTCAAGAAAGCTGACCTATGCCTGTTCGGGGCTGATGCAATACAGTCGGATGGATACATAATCAACAAGATAGGTACTGAGCTCTACTGCGAGATCGCGAAACACTATGACTGCCCTGTGTATTTCTGCACTGACAGCTGGAAATTCGACCCGAAAAGTGTTTATGGGATAGATGAGGCAATAGAACAGAGGAACAAGCTTGAGGTCTGGCCTAACTCTCCAAAAGGTGTGCGAGTGATGAACCCGGCTTTTGAAAGGGTGCATCCTTCTCTTGCAACAGGGATAATCTCTGAGCTTGGCGTGTTCTCGCCAAATGCTTTTGTGATGGAAGCGAGGCATGCTTATAGGTGGATGTAGGGATTTGGAAATATTTTAGGTATTCCCAAGATACAACACCAAACTCACTTCCCTATAAGCTCTCTGAAACTTAGCCCTTTCAGCTCCATGTCCTTCCATCTAATTGCGAAGGATGATTCGGTTTCCTTCAAGTCCTCTAAGTTCATGAAATGCCAGCCCTTATTATCAAACTTAACTGCTATCCAGGCTTCTGCGCCGAATATGCCTGCGAAGCTCTTCAGAGCCTCGATGTCCTCTTTAGGGATGTACACTGAATCCCCTGAGGTAGACTTGCACTCTACAGCAAGCTTCCTTAAGATGTTTCCTGCGAGAAGGTCCGGGTTCGGGAAGCTGCCGCTTCCGCTGCCTGCCACCCTGACACATGCCCAGCCCGCCTCCCAGAACATCCGCTGGAGAGAACGCTCTGCTGCTGTGCCTTTATGCTTGGTTGCCATCGGCTGGAGTATATGCGATTAGTTAATAATCGTTTTGATTCGTAAACATCTGAAAACAAGCGCAAGAGTTATTATGATAGAGCCCGTTGCAGAATGAGCTTGCGGCTAGCGTCTTGTGTGGCACTCTTTCTACTCGCTGTTGAAGTATACTTAAGATAGGATATCATGGTTGCGACAGAGCTGGAACCAGAAATAATTTTACAATTCTTTCAGTGCTAATTCCTTGCCGAAATAATTGTATGACATCTCGCAATATTTTGCCCCTCTGGATATGCACTGAGTTTCCATAAGCCAGCAATTCTCTATACCCAGTTCTTTATGCAAGTGAGCCGACCAAATGGCCATATAGAATAAGCATATCTTCTGTTTATCTCCAAATAACCTTGTACCCCATTCTGAAGTTGGGTGCTTAGTTATGTGTAGAAGAAATTTATTATTTTCTGCATCCCATTTCTGGATATCAATGCTACCATGCCCCATAACTTCGAACATCTTCTTTATAACTGCCATTTTACTTGGCAGAGATGATTTTGACCATTCAAATGCAGTAATGAATTCGTCTGCAACCATTTCACCTGCTTTATAACCTATATCCAGAATCTTTTCTTTTCCTATATCGTAATAAATCTTCTGAATGAACTTAGCCATGGATCTTGCAGGTAAAAAAACAAAAGGCACCTTGTTCATCATCAGTATCTCATCTTCCTTGAACGAGAAAACTTTTCTGAACAACAGATCGTTTATGTATTTATTGAACATTCTTCTCTTCAAAAGTCATTACACATTTATCCTTACCCTCTGGATAGCACTTTTCAGTTATGCAAGAGTACTTTTTTCCTTTGTACTTGTCAACAAATGCATTATATACTCCCTTATAGAAATGGCAAATAAGGCTTTCTGCACCATACATCTCAGCACCAAACTCAATAATGTGGTTTTCCTTAATCTCGATTTCAATCTTACTCCCGTTCTCCCGCACTTCAACAACACCAAAACCTGTTACAAGAATCATATTGCCGAATTCTTGAATTGTTGGAGGCACAAAGTCTTTTCTTGATTTGAGAGTCTCAATTATCTCGTCAGCTGCATCTTCTCCCATCAACATGCCAAGCTCAAAAAGATATTGTGTACCTTTCAGCTTTCCAATCTCCTGAATAGTGTAGCTCCAGGCACGAGACCCATAAGAAGTTATATCGATGCTTTTGAGAATCTGGAGCCTATTATTGTTTACGCCAATTATATCCTTAAGTATTAGATTCTGGAAGAGGCTCTGTTCGCTCATCAAAAGTTCAATAAGGTATACCGATACTTAAATCTTGTCCTTTTTAGTGCCTATACCTATCCAATTGTAACCTATCCTCTTATCTAGAATATGAGCAGGGGGAAGATTAATTGGTTTCTTTAGCGGTTCCAGACCATAAGCCATCGCAAGCATAGGCTCAACGCTATTCAAACATGCATCTCGCAAGAGATTTCTACCTGGAAAATTTGCATCATCATATATCTGGATATCTTTGAAACCGGCCTGTGACATTAGATTATACAAATCTCCTTTTGTCCTAAAATTTAGACCCCAACCGCTGAATGGGTCAGCATCAGTACCAATATGCTGAATCAAAAAATTACCTAATGGATCTTGGTCTCGCATATTATTATTGGCACATGTTAATACCAACCTACCTCCGCATTCCATGTCAGAATGGACCCTTCGCAGAACTGTCAGTGCCGTCGCATCCGTCGTACCACAGATGATGCCAACCAAAATGGATAAATGAGATTTTCCATTCAAGTCACTCTGCATAAGACTTCTATTCTCATAAAGAACCTTGTTTGGATCAATTTTATTTCTTGACTCAAGATAATCTACAATTTTCTTGCCTGTTGATAGAGCTTCTTCATTGATGTCGTAATTCAAAATCTTTTGAACATTCACTTGTTCCTTGACAACGGCGTTGATGGCATCCATGCCAACACCTGAACCCAGGTTCTTGATGACCAATGGCCTGTCGAAATAGTTCGCAAGTTCATTAATCTGCCTTGGCAGTATACTGTATGACAAAGCGATGTGTCTACGTCTCAGAGAATCACCCAAATCGAAACCGAGTATCTTCTTTTCAAGATCCATATTGTGGTTCTCTATAGGTGTACCGAACCTAAAGTCATGTGTATAGTACAGGAGCGGCATTTTGTAGCCTGCATGCTCCCGCCTTATTTCGTTAAAGAGCATACTTTGAGAAGTAATTTTTTTTTGGGCTCTTTCTAATGTGTCTCGGTCCTTAGAGAGCAAATCTCTCAAATCAATCCCAACTAATTCACCAAAAGCGCGAAAATTATCTTGACTGAGGTAATACTCCCTTTTCTCATCAAACCACGCAGTATCTACCGGCACCAGGCGTTTATTGTTTTCTGCCATTTTCAGTGTTCAAATAAAAACCCCTATATAAAGTTTTATGTTTTTTATTCCTTGATAAGAGTAACTGGCCAGAGGGCAGAATAACACTAGTGAATAATCTCCTTAAATGCCAATTCATCAATACTGTGTATATTAGAACACAAAGAGAAGTTATTACTATACTGGTTGGATGTCTCGTGTAGATTATATCTCTGTAATCCTCTTATCTATTTTACTGTCAGACATCATCCCACATCAGTCACCTTGATTATATGATACCCAAAGGGTGTCTTAATCGGCTTCGAGACTTCGCCTTTCTTGAGGGAGAATGCGGCATCTTCGAATTCTTTTACCATCTGGCCTCTGCCGAACATGCCCAGGTCTCCACCCTTTTTCTTGGAAGGGCAAAGCGATTTTGCCATAGCGACTTCCTCGAATGATTTGCCGTGCGTGACATCGTAAAGAACGACATTCGCTTCCTCTTCTGTTTTCACCAATATATGGCTTGCCCTCACTTTCATGTTATCACCTGATTATTAGGTTTATGCCACGGCTTAATAAATATTACATAAATAGGCTCTTCTCCCATTTTAGGCAAGCCTCCTTAGCGAGCTTTGGTATATTTTGAGTATGAAATACTCAATATCCCTGTATCCAAAAGCTCGCCTTTTTAT
>Ga0101944_10001730_pt1 | contig 41951 bp, 31 predicted proteins | sample DewCreD2012metaG_FD_75245 | JGI IMG/M metagenome (GOLD analysis project Ga0101944, IMG submission 75245) | Hot spring sediment bacterial and archeal communities from British Columbia, Canada, to study Microbial Dark Matter (Phase II) - Dewar... ... | reverse complement strand
AGGTCGAGCCGATGAAAGCGGTTGCCCAAATGATCCGTAACCATCTGGAGGGAATTGTCGCCTGGACGAGAAGCCGCATGACCAACGGTTTTCTTGAGGCGCTCAATGGCCTTTTCCAGGCTGCCAAACGCAAAGCCCGAGGCTATCGTCGGATGTCGACCATCCGAACTGTCCTCTTCCTGATCGCGGGCAAACTCGATTTCAAAAAACTCAATCCCCATGCCTTATAACCCACTCAGAATTTAATAGAGCCGCCTTTTAGAACTTTGATTTTGTTGTTAAGCCCTTCCAGGGGGCCAGTCGAGATGCGGTGCGCGAAGTAAGAAAGCAATCCGCAGCGATGCCGCTGCAGGGTATCGGCCAGTTTGGAGAAATGTTTCAGGCCCAGGCAACGGGCTTGGTGAATCCAGCCATCCAAGAAGGCGGAGCCGAGTTCTGCGTTGGGCAGATTCCAAAATGCGCGCAGGTCCTCTTTGAGCAAATAAGCGGCGTAGAGGGATTCATTGACCTCCATGAGCCTCATGAGCCTTTCAAGGGATCTGGGGGTGAGATCTTCCAAGGATCGAAGCAACAAGAAGCGGCTGCCTTTGATGAGCTGTTTGTCTGCGCCGTTGAGTTCTCGGGCCATATCCCTTCGGGTCTCATCGATGGCCCGGTTGACGATCGTCACCACGTGGTAGGGGTCATGAACAATCTCCACGCCGGGGAACACTTGGCGCACGGCCTGCATGTAGGCCGGGGACATATCCATGGCCACGGCAATGAGTTTGGCTCTCTTGCGTTTGAGCGTAACCAAAAACGGAATCAGGGCATGGGCATCTTTGCCCTCCTGGGCGTGCAGGATGTGGCCGGTTTCAAGATCGAGCACGACGGTCATGTAGTGATGCCCCTTGCGCAGAGAGAATTCATCCACCGCCAGATAGCGAACCTTGTTCAGCTTTCGCTTTCGAAGCCGAGCTGACAGATGTGCCGTAAAGATCTCTTTGACCAAGTCCCAGCCCACGGCGAGGAACAGAGCCCCATGTCTGATGGGGGCAATCCGGCAGAGCTCAACAACAGAGCGATCAAAGGCCTGCAGGCGTCTGCGCTTGCCCCGGGCAAAATCGATCGGTTCTCTCAAGGTGCGCACGCACCGTTGGCAATACTGAAAATGGCCGTGGAGCACCACAAACTGCGCTCGTCGACCGAACGGCAAGGCACGAAACGTGCGTTGAAATCGACCCTGCATCGTCAACTCATGCCAGCGCGCTCCACAGGCCGCACAACTCCGAGCTTCCTTTTTTCGCATCACGTGATGGTAAATCGCTCCCCCCACGTACTCGGTTCGCAGATGGCAGTAGCGCAAAAGCCCCAAAGCATGGTAAAGATAGCTGGTCGTCGCCATGGCTGGTCGGTCTCCTTTCTGTTCTTCGCCGGTTCAAAAAGGAAACCCTACCGCTATGGCGACGATTTTTTCAAACGATTTTCAAAACAATATTAGCCCCCCACTTGTCTTAAACCCGGCATTTGCCGGATGAACCTCTTTTTTTTGTTGCGGGTCAACCGCAGCCCCAGTTGGCTCCAGAATTCCTCGCGGCCCCATTTCGCGAAACTTTTATCGATCATCCGAAGGGCGTTCAGGATGCGCAGGTGGTCGGACCAGAACCGGCCTGCGAGCGTGCCGATTCCTGCAAACGGTTTGGCTCCCATCAGGCAGGCATGCACCGCGAGCGCTGCAGGCACGTTGAAGCGGCTCAGACGCAGATCGTGTTCCGATAAAATTGCGGCCCATTCCAGCTCGAGGGTGCTGAAATCCGCCGGCAGGTAATCCATGGCCAGGGACGGGACGTCGGCCAGCGCCCATGCCACGGCATGTTCGTTGTCCTCTAAACCTTTCATAAACAGACGGTTGAAATTCATCCGCCAGGCGTGGATGTCCTCCGGCGGAAAATACATCACGGCCGACACGGCCCCCAGGGCGGTGATGGCAACCTGGTCCCCTTGGATGCGGATCATGTCGAGCGAGATCAGCTTTTCGACCACCTTCCGGATGTCGTCGTACGAAAAGGGACGCTTGCCCTGCCGGTGGGCGAGGCTGCGGCGGTACCAGGTGAAAACGTCGCTTAGCCTGCCGACCAGGCCGGTGTAGATCTCTGCCAGGACGTGCTCTACGAGTCGACCATGGTCGTTCAGGACCGATGTCACAGGGCGAGGCCTGCGAAAGATTTCCTCCCACTCTTCGCGGCTGCCCATGGGGACGATCAGAAAGACGTGTCCTTCCTCGTCGATGCCGTAGCGGCCGGCGCGGCCGGCCATCTGGATGATGTCGATCTCGTCGACCGGCTTGAGCCCACGCATGACGCCGACCACCACGACATTGCGCGCCGGCAGGTTGACCCCCCAGGCCGTGGTGCAGGTGCTGACGAGGACCCGCGTTCCGTTCGCCCGGTTTTTGAAGCTGCTCTCGGCCGCCGCGCGTCCTGCGAGGTCGAGGTCGCCGTTGTGGTAAAGGGCCTTGACCCCCCGCTTTTTCAGTTCGGCCACAATTCTCGATCCGGTTTTCTTCGTGTGCACGAAAACCAGGAACTTTTCGGCCGGTTTCAGCATGACCAGCTCAAGCGCCAGCGCGATTTTCTCCTCCTCGGTCCTGTGGTAGTCAAGCTTGCCGTTGAAGTTCCTAAATTCCCGATGCTCGACGTAGTGAACGTCCAGCTTCACCGGACGCCAGTCTTTGTAGACGACGTCGGTCGGCATGGCGTTCAAAGAGGTGATCCATTCGCCGATTTCGTCGCGGTTGGACATGGTGGCGCTTAGAAGCATCAGCCGGGCCTGGGGGCAGAAGCGCGTGAAGCGCATGAGGCCGACTTCGACCTTGTCGCCCCGGGGGGTGGAGAGGATGTGGGCCTCGTCCACCACGACCAGGCCGACCGCACGCATCCACTCGTTGCGCTCGCTTTCGAACTTGCGGGTGCGGCTGTCCATCATCTCGGAGGTCATCACCACGATGTCGGCCGATCTCAGCTCCTCCTGGAGGGCCGGGGTGAGCTCGTAGTCGCCGGTCGTTATGGCCAGCCGTTTGTCCGAATAGCGCTTCTTCCAGTCCGCGTAGCGCTCCTCGGTAAGCGCTTTGAACGGGCTGAGGTAGATGACCTTCCGCCCGCGGGCGAGGGTGTCGTCGACCAGCAGCTCGGCCGCGATGGTCTTGCCGGCGCTGGTGTTGGCGCTGACGATGATGTTGTTTCCGTTCCCCCGCAGGGGAAAGACCGCGCTCTGCACCGGGTTGAAAAAGGGGAACGGGTAAGGGTGGGGATAGGCCGCCGTGGGGACGAGTTCGCGGAAAGTCGGAACGGCGGCCGATGGGAACGGCGCGCCGCCCGGCGGCTTAGTCGGCGTGCGGAATTCGACGGCGATCCGCGGCTGCGTGAACTGGTCGGGGCCGGGTCCGATTTCGACCACCGTCGCCCAGAGCTCACGTCGGGATCTCTCAAGCGCGGCACCGATTCGGCGGGATATGGCAGGCTCCAGGTAGCCGACCGGCGTGCCGTCACCGCGCTCGACCGCAACATCGAAGACCCCTGCGCCGCCGCCTGGCTCGAGCCACAGGCGCAGCTTTTCCCCGGCGCGGATGTCGCGCAGCGGCTCGAGCCCGGCCTCGAGAGAGACCGAAAGCTCGGTTCGAATGGGCTCCGGCGCCAGGAGCGGGGTACGGGTCGCCCGCGGCATCGGGCGGCCGACGGCCGGGGGGGATGCACTCTCAGGCATGTCCCGGCTCCGCAACCGCTTCCAGGTGGTCGAGGCGCAGCTCGACGTGCGCGCCGCCCTCGCATCCCGCCAGGCTGACCGAAACAAAAGGCCCCTGTTTGCGTATCGCCGCGGGAAAGCCGCGGAGCAGGCGGGGCTGGCCGCCGGGGAAACGGTGCTCGACGATCACTTCGCGCCGCCCATGGAGCGCCTCGCGAAGCTTCCGCTCGAGCTCCGCCTCGCGCTCCTGGGCGGCGAGCTCGCGCGCGCGGCCGCGCCGGATAAAATCGTTCAAACGGAGGCCGCGCGGATCGCCCTTGGCGCCCGCAAGCGAGAGCGCGTAGAACTCCTTCTCCGTCGCCAGGGAGATACCCGACTCCGCGTCGCGAAACACCAGTCTCGCGTTGCGGATCGCCTGCTGCTCCGCCGCCCACGGTTCACCGGCGGCCGCGGCGGCCGCCAGCGCCTTGGCGACGAGTCCCCCAAAATAAGGCTCCTCGGTTTCCTCGTCGGGAGGTTCGAGCTGGCCCTCCAGAGCGAGCGCGGTCATGACCTCGGCCGTCCAAGAGTCGGCAAACCCCTCGAGCGATGAGCGGCCGCGGCGGCTCAAGAGGTCCCCGGCGGTGTCGATCGCGTGGGCGAACTCATGCAGCAGGGTCGTCGCCATCCCTTTCCAGATGAGGGCCATCAGCTCGTACCCGCTGTGGCCGTGGGCCGCGGTGCGCACCGCCATTTCGAAGTGCAGGCGCAGGTTGATCGTGATCGTGCGCGTCGAAGCGTCGAAGGCCCCGAGTTCCTCAACACCGTTCACAACCGGCGTGCCGTCATAGGTGAAAACGATGGCCGAAAGACCGTGGTCGCGGAAGCGCACCATGACGACATAGATGAGGTGTAGGAAGCGGTCGGAGACGAGATGGGCGTTTTCGATCCGAACGCCGAAAAAGTCGATCGCGGTCGAAAGGGGGCGGCCGTCCTCTGGCGAGCGGGGAGGGCCGTACATGGAATCGTGTCGCCCCTTCAGTCCGCGATTCACCTCGCGCACCCAGCGCAGGAAGAGCTCGCCTTTCGCGCCCGTCGGGCCCGGCAGGCGCCGGCCCGGCGCGGCGCGTACGCGCCTGCCGCGACGCGAAAGCGGCTCATTCCCCTCATCGTCCGCCTCCTCGTCGTCCTCGGCCTCAAGCTCCCGGCGCAGGCGGCGCTGCTCCCGGCGCTCCTCGGAAAGCTCCTCCGAGAGCGCCCCGATCAGTCCCATCTCCTCGGCATCGATCCCGTCGTCAAAAATGCCCACAGCATGCGCCTCCCTTCTGCTCGTGCCACGCACGGCGGTCCATTCCTGGGTGCTCTGCACTCCCTAAAACGGCCCCAGGACGGTATTTTTCAAACCGGGCTCTTGCGGCTCTCCACCGGCATCGGCCCGGCGGGCGCGGGCTGACAAACAACCCATCGTCATCTCATGCGAAAACTTGAACCCGAGGGGTGTGCCACATTACCGGGTTCTGGGCTGGAGGAGCTGCAACCGAGGCTCGAGCATCGGCCCAAGTTCCGTCTGACCCGGCAGATGCCGATTGAAGTCAAGTTTCTGGGGCTTCCGTGGTTCCCGATGGATGAGGCGGTAGCGCAGGAGGTGATCGAAAACCTCGCGCTCGAGATTCTGCCGGATGCGCCGAAGGGGGAGGGAAGGGAGGAAATCTGGCGGATGAAGCCGCGTTGTCCGACTTGTACCCGGGGAAGGAAGGGTGGCGTGCGCTAAGCGAGACGGGCTGCTAGAAAGCCGAAGACCTGACGGCATGGGGCGAGAGCCTCTCAGCACATCTCTGAACCGCCGCGGCTCGCCTTTCACGACAAGCGATCGCTCCTCATCGTTGCCTGCCTTGGCGAAAAATCGAAACGCAACGGCCACCGCGAGGTCATCGTCGAGGAGGGCGCGTCTTACGGGACGGCCATAGTCGAAGCCGAGCGGGTGCTCGTGGCGATGCAGGGATGCGCTCCGGCCGGGGTTTGTACCCGAGACCTCCGTGGATGCTTGGCGATCCAGCTCGACCTCATCGGGCAGGGGTGCAGCCTCGCAGCGCATGTCATGCGCCGAACACCAGCCGCTCCTCGGGCGAAGGAGGCACGCGGATATCGCCAAGGCGCTCGAGGCCAGCTTCGAGGAGCTAATGAAGCAAAGAGGCCCGGTTTTTCGTGGCGAATTCCGTGCGGCAAGGATCCGGTGGGGGAGGCCTCACCCCCCTCCCTCGCCCCCGCCAAAGAATACCCGCGCCCGGCCTGCGCAGGCCCCCCGAGGCTTACCGCCACCGCCCGCTGCTTAGGCGTTTCTCGACTTCCAACACCCCCGCTGCGGATTCCCCCGAAAATTGTGCGAGGATCGGGCCGGGATGTGAAGTGCAGAAGATGCAAAGGGTCAGATCGTGAATTGTGAATTCAGTGCTTCGAGTTTCTGTTGGAGGTGTGTTTCGCTGCCGATCCGGCGGCGCATCGACCTTACGGCATGGCTGACCGCGGATCCGCCAAGCCCCAGGGGAACGCCGATCTCCTCGTTTTTGAACCACCCCGTGTTCCATAGCCAGTAGACCACCAGATCCCGCTCCTCCTTTGCCCGGCCCCGCAGGCGTCTTCCCCGCTTAAGCCCCCCCTCGTCCCAGCCAAAGAAAGCACGCGCGCGACCCACATAGGCCTCCACTCCGAGGCTTCCCGCCACCGCCCGCTGCTGGGGTTTCTCCGGCTCGATCCCCCCAGAGAGATGCGCGCTGCGCAGACGTTCGACGAACTCCCGCGTGCCCAATGCCATCCCGTGGCGCACATCCTCCCACAGCCGCACTTCCTCCTTGGCATAGACCCTGGCCATCTCCCGATAGCTCCGATGCGGATCCACGCCCGAAAATCGCGCGAGGATCAGGCCGGTCTCCAACCAGGCCGGAGCGCCCCGCCCGTAAGCATAGGCCCGGTAGCTGCTCCAAGGGTAATCGGCCAGCCTGGAGACCAGCCCCGCCCTCAGGGGGTTGCGGTGGATATAAAAGGAAAGCCGCAGAAGATAGTCGTCGTTTTCGACAAGAAGGCTCTTGAAACGCCCCTGGAAGAGATGCCCGCTTCGGCTGTGGCGCCGGTTATAGCGCTGGGTGTAGGTCGTCCCCAGCCAGTGCATGGCCCGGGAGAGGTTCGCCTGCCGCGTGCGCACAAGCAGGTGATAGTGGTTGGGCATGATCACATAGGCAAGGATCTCCACCGCAAAGCGCTCCGCCGCTTCGCCCAGGGTCTCCAGCAGCCGCCTGCGGTCAAGGTCGTCGGAGACGATGTCGCGCCGTTCGTTTCCCCGGGCAAGAAGATGATACAACGCGCCCTCGAATTCGATGCGCCACGGCCTGGCCATAAATCGCCCCTAACCCACCCACCCCACCGAAATCAAGATAATTCATAATTCAAGATGTGACCCTCTTCGTGCCCCTCTTCGTGCCCTCTTTGTGGGGCGGGAGCTTCGCCGCGCTCGCGCGCGGGATAGGACCAAGGTCCCATTTCGCTCCCCGCATCGGATCTGGTAATCCGGGATCCACGACCGAAAGGAGAAACGTCATGAAAGCGAAAAAAGCGTTCGTTTGGTTGTTGCTCGGTTGGGGGCTCTCGTTCTTCGCCCTGCCTGCGGCCTCACAGGAAAACCCCTCGGGCAACATGCAGATCGTCATCGAGAAAATCCGCGCCGACAAGAAGCTTCTCGTCGCGGAGAACCTGGGGCTTTCCGAAGCCGAAGCCAAGGCCTTCTGGCCGGTTTATGCCCAATACCAGGACGAGCTGTTTCTGCTGCGCGCGCGGACCGCCAAGTTGATCCAGGACTATGCGAACGCCTATGCGAGCATGAACGACGCCACCGCAAAAAATCTGCTCGATGAATTTCTGGCGATCGAGGAGGTCGGCGTCAAGCTTCGCCAGGCCTATCTGCAAAAGTTCCGTGCGGTTTTGCCGGAAACCAAGGTCGCGCGTTACTTTCAGATCGAAAACAAGATCCAGGCCGCATTGCACTATCAGCTCGCCGCCAACATCCCGCTCGTGAACTAGGGCAGTCCGAACCAGGAAAGAGAGGGTGCGATGAGCGCACGCGATCGGCTGACGACGATTCTGCCGGCGGTGGTCTTCGCCCTGACCGCATGGGTCGGCGCGGCTGCGGCGCTGGCGGCCTCGGCCTCCGAAATCGAGCTCGAGGCCCGCAAGGCCCTGGGGGATCTCTATGCCTCGTCCCCCGCCGCCAAGGCCCTCGGTGAAAAAGCCGCCGGGATTCTCGTCTTCCCAGGAATCATCAAAGGGGGCTTCATCGTGGGAGGGCAGTACGGCGAGGGCGCTTTGTTGAAAGACGACCGCACGGTCGCTTTTTACAACTCGATCGCCGCCTCCTACGGGCTGCAGGCGGGCCTTCAGAAATTCGGCTACGCCCTGTTCTTCATGACCGAATCCGCCCTGCAGTACATTGACAAAAGCGACGGCTGGGAAATCGGCGTCGGCCCCAACATCGTCGTCGTCGATGTGGGGGCGGCGACCGCCCTGACGACCACCACGCTCCAGTCCGACATCTATGCGTTTTTCTTCGACCAGAAAGGGTTGATGGCCGGAATCGGACTGCAGGGGACCAAAATCACGCGGCGCGACAAATAAGCGCGGGGCCCTCCCGGCCGTTTGGCCGCACCCTGAGGCCGGCTCGTCGGGAGGGGCAGACCAACAGGGAGGACCCATGAACCCGGGCGGCCGCAAGCGGAAAAGCCAAGGAGCATCCTGATGGGGTTTGCCCGCCGCACGGCCGCTGCCCCCGGGGCCTGGGGACGGCCGGCCGATCCGCCCGGTTTCAAGCCGGAGGGGGTGGAGCAGGTTCCCGCAGGTGCCGATGGCCTCGACCAACCGCCGGGAGATCGTCCGGGTCGAGACCCCCGCGTCAAGGCCCCTGTCAGCGTTCCCGCGGTGCTGGCCATGATGATCGAAAAGCCCGATTGGGCCCGGAAGCCCGGGGATGCATTTCTCGCCCAGGAGAAAAATTCCGGGACACCCCTCGACGACCGCGCAGGGAAGCGATCGGTGCCGTCACTCTCCGGACGACCGCCGAGCAGCAGGCGGTGGGCCGACGAGGAGACGATCTTGATCCCCCCTCCAATCCCCAGGGGGTCGATGTGCCGGCCCACGACCCGGGCGTCGTCTACGGCGGCTTGGCCCATCCCGCCCCCCCTCCCGCCGCCGATTGCCCACGATGGGAGGGTTTTCGAAAAAGACCTCGGCCCCGGCACGGCGAAGGCCGCCCCGGCGGTGCGCGCCTTCGACCCGAAGCGCAGCCGGAAGCGGGTCGATTGACCGCTCCGGGATGCCGCGCGCATCCCCGGATGTGCCGCCGGGCCGATGTCCCGCGCGGAGCGGCACGTTTCATGGGGCATACGAACCTTCCACCCTACCTCGACCAAGGAGAAGTGCGATGACCAGAAGGCTTGCGATCTTGGCAGCGGCGATGCTGTCTTTGGCGGTGACGACGAACCCGGTGATGGCGCTGGACCCCGTTCCCCGCAGTTCGGGGTTCAGCGGGTTCATCCAGCCGGGGGGCGGGTATCTCAGCATCAAAAGCAACACCGTGGCCAAGGTGCTGAGCTTTGATCTGTCGGAGAAGAGGATCAGCCGTCTCGACGACGACCCCGACGCCGAGTCGGGGCTCATCTTCACCTTGCCCTACAGGCTCGCGTACACCTTTGCCGGGACGCGCACCGAGCTCTTCCTGGGAACGGAGCCGGGTGACCTCCTCGCCCTCGATACCGCCCAACAGCTGGGGATCAAGCAGGAGATGGGCGCTTTCGGGGTGTGGCAGGCCGGTCTGCTGTTCAGCGACCGGGTCAAGGTCTGGCGGGACCCGTATGTGACGGGGGAAAGCCGCGACGAGACCGGCCGCAAGGAGATGGGCGTGCAATTGGTCTGGGACAAGGTGCTGGGATCGAACTTCGAGCTGGAATACTCCCTGCGCAACATAGACCTCACCAACGAGGCGAGCGGGCGCTCCCTTGCCCTCACCGCGGCGGAACGCGACCGCCTGGACCGCAACGGCACCGTCCACCGCGCCTCGGCCGGCTACGGCGTCAAGCTTGGAAACCGGCACACGCTGACCCCCCGCGTCGTGTTGTTCTACGAGGACCTGGACGGAGAGGCCATGGCGAACTCGGGCGTGGATCTTCAGTTGGCCTATGTCTACGAGCGGGACCCGGTCACTCTGGCGTTGAGCGCTTACGTGGGCGAGGCGGATTTCGAAAAGGGAAACCCGATTTACAGCAAGACGCGCGAAGATGACCGCTACGGAGCCACGGCCACGGTCTACTACACCAACCCCTGGGGCTGGCGGTTCCTGGGCAGCGAGGCGATGCGGTTTTTTGTGACCGGGGCCTATGCGGTCGTCGACTCCAACATCGATTTCTACGATCAGGAGGCCGTCGTCGGCCTCGTGGGCGTCGCCTTCCGCTGGAAGTAAGCGCACCGGAGGCAAGCCGGCGGTGAAGTCGAAGGCCGGTTGCCGTCTTGCCCCCTCTCCGGGCAGCGGCCGGTGGAGGCTTCGGGTGGACCATGAAAGGCTACACGCTCCGGGTGTTCGTCAAGCGCATTCTGCTGATGCGCCTTGCGGCGGCCGCGTTGCTGCTCGCCCTGGCTGCCGGGGCGGCCACCTCCCTCTACGAGAGGGAGCGGCTCGGCCGGGAGATCGCCGAGATCGGCCGGCAAGGGATCGCGGGCCTGACCCGCAGGGTGCTGGAGTCTGCCGGGCGGCAAGGCATCGAACCGCTCGCCGCGCTGCCCGAGGTTCTCGCGGCGGAAGATGAAACGCCGGTTGCGTACCGCACGGGGCGCTTTGTGTTTGTTCAGTTCTACGACCGCTCGGGAGCGGTGTTCGCCGCAGGGGGGTCGCGGGAATCCCCTCTGCGGGAATCGGGCCGCTCCGTTGCGCTCGCGCGGCCGTTTCTCTTCCCGGAGACCGGCCGGGTCGAAGCCGAAACCGTCGGCGGGGCGGACGGCCTGTTCGTGCTGAGTGCCATGCCGATTGTGGACCGGCTCGGGGCGGTGAAGGGGTACGTGCGGGGGGTGTTTGCCGTTTCTCCCGCAGCCGAGGAGCAGATGCGCCGTGCCGTGATGGGCAGCGTGGGGGTGGTCGTCGCCGGCGTCTGCGGCGTGACGGCGATTCTCTACCCGGTGGTCCTGCAGCTGATGCGAAGGCTTGCCGATTACTCCTCCGACCTGCTCGATGCCAACCTGGAAACGCTCGCGGTGCTGGGCTGCGCCATCGCCAAGCGCGATGCCGACACCGACGCCCACAACTACCGGGTCTCGCTTTACGCCGTTCGTTTGGGGGAGGCGATGGGCCTGGAGACCCAGACGATGCGGGGGTTGATCAAAGGCGCCTTTCTGCATGACGTGGGCAAGATCGCCATCCCCGACGCCGTGCTGCGGAAAGCCGGGCCTCTCGATGCGGACGAATTGCGCATCATGCAGCGTCACGTCGAGGCCGGCGTCGACATCGTGGGGCGCGCCGCCTGGCTTCGGGACAGCATTCCGGTGGTGGCGGCCCATCACGAGAAGTACGGCGGCGGAGGCTACCCCCAGGGGGTGCGGGCTGAGGAGATCCCCCGTACGGCGCGGATGTTCGCGATCGCCGACGTCTTCGATGCGCTCACCTCGGAGCGGCCTTACAAGAAAGCCTTCGACTTCAAGGAGGCCCTGAGGATCCTGGAAGATGGGCGGGGGAGACATTTCGACCCGGAGCTGCTCGACGCCTTCGGCGTCATCGCGCGGCCGTTGTACGACGAATTTGCCGGTCATGACGCCGGCGAGCTGCGGCAGGCCCTGGCGGCGGTCGTGGCACCGTATTTCTCCGCCGGCCTGGAATCGCTTTCCTACGAATCGAAATAAAGGCAAGGCGAGCCTCCGGGAATCTAGAAGCCTGCGCCGGGCCGCCGGGGACCAAGACGCCGGGCCTGAAGGGGCCGGCGGGTGGGTTGGGCATGGGCAAGGATGCGGCGGGCCTTTCGCCGTGCGCAAAACAGGGGGATTCCGTGAACGTTCAGCGCGTGGTCATCCCGATGCTGCTGCTTTCCGCCATCGGGTTGGCGGGATGCCAGGAAGAAAAGAAGACGACAGCTCCCCCCCCGCCGCCGGAAGTGCGGGTGGCGGAGGTGATCCGGAGGGACGTCCCGGTGTACCAGGAATGGGTCGCCACCCTGGACGGGCTGGTGAACGCCACCATCCTGGCCCAGGTCCAAGGGTATCTCGTCCGGCAGCGCTACAAGGAGGGGGACTTCGTCAAAAAGGGCACCCTGCTCTTCGAGATCGACCCCCGACCCTTTCAAGCCGCGCTGGATGAGGCGCGAGCCGCGCTGGCCAAGCAGCAGGCGGTGCTGCAGACCGCCCAGGCCAACCTCAACCGCATTCTGCCCCTGGCCGCCGCCAACGCGGTCAGCCAGCGGGACAAGGACAACGCCATCGGCGCGGTGCGGAGCGCCGAGGCCCAGGTCCTGGCCTCCCAGGCCCAGGTGCGGAAGGCCGAGCTCGATCTGGAATTCACGAAGATCGTGTCGCCCATCGACGGCATCGCCGGGGCGGCCAATGCGCAGGTGGGCGACCTCGTGGGCACGCCCCAGGCGCGGGTGTTGACCACGGTCTCCACGGTGAACCCCGTCAAGGTGCACGTGCCGCTGAGCGAGCGCGAGTATCTGCAGGTGGTCGGGAGAACCAGGGAGGAGAAAAAGGCGGATGCCGAGAAGGTGGCCTTCGAGCTGATCCTGGCCGACGGCAGCGTCTGGCCGGGGAAGGGGACGTTCGCCTTCGCCGACCGCCAGGTGGACTCTCAGACCGGGACCATCCGCGTGGCCATTCTCTTCCCCAACCCCGAAAACGTCCTGCGGCCCGGGCAGTTCGCGAAGGTCCGCGCCCTGATCCGGATGGAAAGGGGGGCGTTGCTCGTGCCGCAGCGCGCGGTGGGTGAGCTGCAGGGCGGCTACCGGGTGGCGGTGGTGGATGGCGAAAACACCGTGCAGATCCGTAGCGTCACGGTCGGCGATCGCATCGGGAATCTGTGGGTGATCCGGGAAGGGCTGAAGCCGGAAGACCGGGTGGTGGCGGAGGGGATCCAGAAGGTGGGAAACGGCGTCCGGGTGACCCCCACACCCTACTCCCCCAGCCCGTAGCCGGTTCACGGGTGTGCGGCCCGCTCGAGCGATTTCCCGCGGCGGCGCGATCGAGGTTTTCCCAACAGGCAAACGCGCACTTTGGGTTTGCTTCCGAGAGGGTGATCCATGGCCAAATTTATCGTCAACCGGCCGATCGTGGCGATCGTGATTTCCATCCTTTTCGTCATCGTGGGCGCCGTCGCCATACTGGGGCTGCCGATCGCCCAATATCCGGACATCGTCCCTCCCGAGATCGTGATCAACACCACGTATGTCGGCGCCGACGCTCAGACCGTGGAGCAGTCGGTGGCCACCCCCATCGAGCAGGAGATGAGCGGGGTGGACCACATGAATTACATGTACTCGCTCAACGCCAACAACGGCGAACTCAAGCTCTACGTGAACTTCGACGTCAAGACCGACCCCAACATCGACCAGGTCCTGACGCAGATCCGCAAGTCGCAGGCGGACTCGAAGCTGCCCTCCGAGGTGCGCGACTACGGGGTCACGGTCAAGAAGTCCACCTCCTCGCCGCTCATGGTGGTGGCGCTCTCCTCGCCCGGGGGGACTTACGACGCGACCTTTCTCGCCAACTACGCCCACATCAACCTGAACGACCAGCTGACGCGCGTGCCCGGCATTGCGAGCGTCACCGTCTTCGGCGCCGGGCAGTACGCCATGCGCCTATGGGTCAGGCCCGACCAACTCGCCAAGCTGAACATCACGGTGCCGGAGATCGTCGATGCCATCAGGCAGCAGAACACGGTGAACCCGGCCGGGCAGATCGGGGCGGAGCCGGCGCCGCCCGGAATCGAATACACCTACGCCATCCGCGCCCAGGGGCGCCTGGAGACGCCCGCAGAGTTCGCGCGCATCGTGCTCCGCGCCAACCCGGACGGCTCGCTCGTGCGGCTGCAGGACGTGGCGCGCATCGAGCTGGGCTCCCAGAACTACGCCAATGTCGGCCGGCTGAACGGCACGCCGGGAGCCATTCTCGCCCTCTACCAGCTGCCGGGGTCGAATGCCATCGCCGCCGTGGACGGCGTCACGCGGCTGATGGAGGAGGTCAAGCAGAACTTTCCGTCCGACCTGGAGTATACGATCGCGCTCGACACCACCCAATCCGTGCGCGAGGGCATCAAAGAGATCCTGCACACGCTCTTCGAGGCGCTGGTGCTGGTGATCATCGTGGTGTTCATCTTCCTGCAGGGCTGGCGCGCCACCCTGATCCCGGCCCTGGCGGTGCCGGTGTCGCTCATCGGCACCTTCGCCATGTTCCCGCTGCTGGGCTTCTCCATCAACACGATCGCGCTGATGGGCCTCGTGCTCGCCATCGGGCTCGTCGTGGACGACGCCATCGTCGTGGTCGAGGCGGTGGAGCACCACATCGAGCAGGGGCTCTCGCCCAAGGAGGCCACCCTCAAGGCCATGGAGGAGGTCTCCGGCCCGGTGGTGGCGATTGCCCTGGTGCTCTCGGCCGTCTTTCTGCCGACCGTCTTCATCCCCGGGATCACCGGCAAGCTCTACCAGCAGTTCGCGGTGACCATCGCCATCTCGGTGATCATCTCGGCTTTCAACGCCCTCACCTTGAGCCCCGCACTCTCTTCCCTGATTCTCAAGCCCAAGAAGAAGGCGCGCGGGCCGATCGGCGCCTTCTACCGCGGCTTCAACCGCGTTTTCGGCAGCGCCACCAACGGCTACGTGACGCTCTGCGGCTGGTTCATCCGCAAGTTCGTGATCAGCCTGCTCTTGCTCGTCATCATGACCGCGGGGATCGGCGTGATCGGCAGGCACGTCCCCGGCGGGTTTCTGCCCGAGGAGGACCAGGGGTATCTGTTCGCCGGCATCCAGCTGCCGGACGCCGCTTCGCTGCAGCGCACCGACGCCGCCACCCGGGAGCTCGAGAAACTCATCATGGAGACCCCCGGGGTGCAGTACTGCACCACGGTCGTGGGCTACAGCATGCTCTCCGGGGTGACGAACACCTACAGCGGGTTTTTCTTCATCACGCTCAAGCCCTGGCACGAGCGCAAGGCCCCCGAGGAGAAATACGCCGCCATCATGGCGAGCCTGAACCGTCGCCTGGGCCAGGTTCCCCAGGGGGTCGCCTTCGCCTTCTCGCCGCCGGCCATTCCCGGCATCGGCACCGCGGGCGGGGTGACCTTCATCCTGGAGGACCGCGCCGGCAAGGATATCGCCTTTCTTTGGGAGAACACCCGGAAGTTTCTGGAAGAGGCGAAAAAGCGGCCGGAGATCGCACGCGCGACCACGACCTTTCTCCCCACGGTGCCGCAGATCTTCGTCGACGTCGACCGCGACAAAGTCCTGAAGCAGGGGGTCGACTTAAATCAGGTCTACCGGACGCTGCAGACGTTTATGGGCGGCTACTTCGTCAACTACTTCAACCGCTTCGGCCGCCAGTGGCAGGTTTACGTGCAGGCCGAGGGCGACTACCGCACCCAGGCCGAGCAGCTCGGCCAGTTCTACGTCCGCAACGACGCCGGCACCTCCGTTCCGCTCTCGGCCGTCACGGCGATCGAGCAGCGCACCGGGCCCGAGTTCACCATGCGCTACAACCTCTACCGCGCGGCCCAGGTGAACGTCGTCGCCGAGCCGGGTTTCAGCTCGGCCCAGGCCATGGGTGCGCTCGAGGAGGTGTTCGCTCAGAGCATGCCGCGGGAGATGGGATATGATTACCTGGGCATGAGCTTCCAGGAGAAAAAGGCCCTGGAAGGGGTTCCGGTGGCGGCGATCTTCGCCCTCTCACTGATCTTCGTCTTCCTGATTCTTGCGGCGCAGTACGAAAGCTGGTCGCTGCCCTTCAGCGTGCTGCTGGGCACCCCGATCGCCGTATTGGGCGCCTTCGCAGGTATCTTCCTCCGCAGCATGGAGTTCAACCTGTACGCCCAGATCGGGATGATCATGCTGATCGGGCTTGCGGCCAAGAACGCCATTTTGATCGTGGAGTTCGCCAAGGTGGAGTACGAGAAGGGCAAATCGATCGTGGATGCGGCGCTCGAGGGAGCGCGGCTGCGCCTGCGGCCGATCCTGATGACGAGCTTCGCCTTCATCCTGGGATGCGTGCCGCTCGCCATCGCTTCCGGTGCGGGGGCCGTTGCGCGCCAGGTGATGGGCACCGGGGTGATCGGCGGCATGCTGGCGGCAAGCTTCATCGCGATTTTTTTAATCCCCATGACCTTCTACGTCGTCGAGAAGCTCGGCCACCGGCGAGGAAACTCGTCGTCTGCGCACGCGACGGTCCCGGCCCCGCATGCGCCCCAGAAGGGAGGAGAGCATGCCTAAGCGCATTCTGGGTGGAATCCTCCTGGCGCTTCTCACCGGCTGTGTGACGGTCGGCCCGGACTACCAGCGGCCGGCGGTCGATACACCCGCGATCTGGCGGTTTGAAGCCAAAGAGGCCCAGGATCTCGCCGACATGGACTGGTGGGAGCAGTTCAAGGACCCGGCATTGAACCGCCTGATGCGCACGGCCTTGAACGAGAACAAGGACCTGTTGATTGCCGCAGCGCGCATCGAGGAGTTCTTCGGGCGCTATTTTGCGACGCGCGGGGATCAGTTCCCTGCGGCCGGCGGCAGTGCCGATGCGTTTCGCCAGCGCGTGAGCGATAAGGGACTGACCCGCATCGACGGCAAGGACAACCCCTACCCGCAGTACGAAACGCTTCTGAACGCCGGCTGGGAGATCGACTTCTGGGGCAAGTACCGCCGGGCAACCGAGGCGGCCCGCGCCGAGCTGCTCGGCACCGAAGAGGCCCGGCGAACCGTTGCGCTGACGCTGGTCAGCGCCGTGGCGACGGCCTACGTGGATATCCGCGCGCTCGACAAGCAGCTCGTGATCACGCAGCGCACCGCCGCGAGCCGCAAGGAGACCCTGGAGCTTTTCGGCATGCGCTTTCAGCGCGGAATCATCTCGGAAGTGGATTTGAGCCAGGCGAAGTCCGAGTACGAGGACGCGCTCGCTCGCATTCCGGAGATCGAGCGCGCCATCGGCCAGACGGAACACGCCCTGAGCGTGCTCCTCGGGCGCACGCCCGGGGGCATCCCGCGCGGCGTGAGCCTCGATGAGCTTGCCATGCCTGCGGTCCCGGCGGGGCTCCCCTCCGACCTGTTGGAGCGGCGGCCGGACATCCGCCAAGCCGAGCAGCTGCTGATTGCCGCCAATGCCCGCATCGGGGTGGCCAAGTCGCTCTACTTTCCGAGCATCTCGCTCACGGGAGCCTTCGGCACGGTGAGCACCGATCTGTCGAATTTGTTCACCTCGGCTTCCCGGACATGGAATTACGGGGTCCCGGTGAGCGTGCCGCTCTTTACGGCCGGGCGGATCGGCGGGGAAGTCAAGGCCGCCGAGGCCGCCCAACAGCAGGCCGTTTTGAACTACCAGCAGGCTGTGCTCATCGCGCTGCGCGAAGTCGACGATGCGCTGCTCGACCGTAGCAAGAGCGGAGAGCGCCTGGCCGCGCTCGGCCGGCAGCTCAGGGCGCTGCAAAACTACGCCCGGCTTGCACGCCTGCGCTACGACGAGGGGTACACGAGTTACCTCGAGGTGCTGGACGCCGACCGCAGCCTCTTCAACGTCGAACTCTCCTACGCCAATGGTCAGAACGCCCTTTTCCGCGCGCTCATCAATATTTACAAGTCCATGGGGGGCGGTTGGGTGGATGCCGCGGCGGCATCGGCGCCGGTGCAACCAGTGAAGCAGGCCGGCTTTTTCCCTTAGGCAGATCCGTATGCCGTCAGGTGGACATTGCCCTCATTCGAGTCCATCCCTCACGGACGGGATGATCGGTCATGTCGCCGGGTTTCGGGAACATAGCGGCCGCGGCCGTAGCCGCGACCGGGTTCTGCGCTCTTCTTCTTTTGCCGGGGACCGGGTTGGCGCAAGGCGAGGTCGCTTTGCGCCCCAGCCTTGTGGTGGGCGTGCTATACCCCGCCGCTGATGAAGAAGGGCCCCGATGGCGTATGGGGTGGACTCGGCATCGAAATTTGGGAACACGGGGCGCGCCGCATCGGGGTGGGTTTTGAATACCGGGAGTTCGCCGCCTTTGGGGCCCTGATGGATGCGCGGGAGACCCAAGCCATCGATCTCATTGCCTGCCTGCCGGCCGAGTTAGGGATGAATCGGCCATTGACTTCAGCCCATCCTATTGGAAATCGAATCTGGCGATTGCGGTCCCGGCCGGGGGCGCAGACTTTCGCCGGGTCCGGTTTGCCGGCGCCCTATTTTCGAAAGACATACGGGGGGCGATCGGGTTTCTGCTATCGACGCCTTCGTTCTGAATGAACTGCTGCTCAGACATCAGGTCAAAAATGAGTTTCAGGGAAAGGTTCGGGTGCTTCCAGGCGTTTTCGATGAATATTTCGTAGGCATCGCTCTGCAGGATAAAACTCCGCTGCGCAAGCCGATCAACAAGGCGCTGCTGGCCTTCATGAAAACCCCTGAATGGGCTGAGCTGCAGAAGCGCTTTATTCCCTACCCCCTCTACTTTTTCATGCTCCGTATTTCCGATGCAATTTCCCGGCTCAGGGCGGCGACCGCGCGGCTGTGGGCGGCGACCAGGCCTTCGTAGCCGGGAGCCTGGCACATTTCCTCGATCCGCGATTTTCGGACCGCCGTTTCCGCGTTTTCCTTCGGCCGCTTGATGCTCCAGAGCGCGCTGAGGACCACTTCCCCCTCGGGGCGACCGTCGAAGCGGTTGACGTGGACGGTCACGAGGAAGTCCGGCTCCAGGGCGATGTCGTCGGTCGCCGCGGCGCCGTCGACATCCTGGAGCAGGAGGTTCAGATTTTCCACCAGCACGCGGGAAAAGTCTTTCCTCAGGGCGCCCGCCCAGCGCTGGTAATCGGAGATGCTCACCGTGGATTCGCCCTTGCGGACGACGATCTGCGGTCGTTCCAAGAGATCGGGCAAGGCGGCCGGCCGCACGGCGACGGCGAAATGCGGCTGGGCCGGGGCCGCGGACGCGGAACGCGGGAGGGGGGCCAACGTGTAGTATTCCACCGGGGGGCTTGCGCTCCTGCAGCCGATGAAAACCAGGGCGGCGCCGACAAACGCCGCGACGGCGGGACAGTGGCCAAGGATCGGTTTCATTCGGGTTTTCCTTTGCCGAACAGGGCGGCTTCCGGATGCCGTTCGATGAAGTCCGCCAGAACCTTGATCGCACGGGCCGCCCCGGCGAATTCTTCCAGGGCGTTGGTCAGGCGGTATTGAAGCGGGGAATCGGCGTTCAGCGTCGATTCCGCCGCGGCAAGCGATCTGCGCGCCTGGACGACGGTGGCATGCAGCTCCGGCGTCGTGCGCTCCCGCAGCTCGGCCATCAGCGCCTGCATTTCCTTGACCGTCGCCTCCAGCGACTTGATGATGACCGCGATTTCCGGCGCGTTGGTGAGGCGTTTCGCCCCCTGGACGGTATCGCGCAGGTCGGCGCCGATCTGCTCGAGGGGGAGCCGGTCGATTTTGGCGACCAGGCGGGACAGTTTCGACCCGATCTCCTCGATCGAGGTCTGGACGGTCGGGAATTCGGGGTAGCCGTAGGACCCGGGGCGTTCCACCCTGGCCGGCTTGGCGTCGGGATAGATGTCCAGCGCCACGTACAACTGGCCGGTGAGGAGGTTCCCCGTGCGCAGCTGGGCGCGGACTCCCCGTTCGGCCAGGCGATCGCTCAAAGTCTCCCGGCTCCAGCCTTGGGGGAGCTCTCCGAGGGTGGCGATCCGCTCGGGCTCCACGGCGACGATCACCGGGATTCTGAGCTTGTTTTTTTTGACATCGAACTCGGACTTGATCTCGATCACCTGCCCGATCTGGATCCCCCGGAAGTCGAGCGGGGCGCCCACGGACAGCCCCCGCACCGACTCGTCGAAAAAGAGCACGTAGTAGTTTTTCGTGCTGTACTCTTTCTCCCGGGCGGCCTGGCGATTCGGATAGAGCCGAAAAACCGCCTCCTCCGTCGCGGGGCCTTCCGGTGCGGGGCTATCCGGGAAATGGTCGAAGGCGATTCCCCCGACCACGAGGGAGACCAGCGACTCCATGTGCACCTGCAGGCCGGAGGCGTCCATTTTCACGTCTACCCCGCCGGCGCTCCAGAACCGTGTCCGCTGGCTGACGAACGCGTGATGGGGCGCGTGCACGAAAATTTTGGCGACCACTTTCGATCCGTCCTCGCTCAGGCCGTAGGCGACCACCTCGCCCACCCGCATCTGCCGGTAATAGATCGGCGCCCCCACCTCGATGGCCCCCTTGCGCTCCGATTCCAGGATGAAATGCCGGCCCGGCAGCCCGGTGGTGACGACCGGCGGCTCCTCCAATCCGACGAACTTCCGGGCCGGCTTTCCGGGCTTGCCGGGGTCGACGTCGATGTAGGCGCCCGAGAACACGGTGCCGAGGCCGGCGATCGCACCGGCGGAGATGCGGGGGCGCACCACCCAGAAGCGCGTGTGCTCGGAGAGAAACCGCTTCGCCTCCTTGGAGAGTTGGGCGTTCACGACCACGTGCTGGATATCCTCGCCCAAGGTGATCGCGGTCACCTGGCCGATCTCCACGTCCTTGAACCGGATCCGGGTCTTGTCGACCTCGAGCCCCTCGGCCGTCCTGAACGTGATGCTGATTTCCGGGCCCTTTTCGGTCAGGGCCTTGACCACCAGCCAGCCGCCGATCAGGGCGGCGACGACCGGTACGAGCCATACCAACGAAAAACGGCGCCTGAGGCTCTTGACGGACGCCGCCGGGGCCTCCGCGATGCCGGGGGCTTGGGAATGCGGCTCACTCATGGGTTGTCTCCTTTGCATCCCAGATCAGACGCGGGTCGAAACTCATGGCGGCGAGCATGGTGATCACCACCACGGCGGCGAAATAGAGCGCCGCCGGCCCGGCCTGAATCTTGGCCAGCGCACCGAGGTTCACGAGCGCCACCAGGATGGTGACCACGAAAATATCCAGCATGGACCAGCGGCCGACCGCTTCCGTGACGAGGTAAAGGCGTGTGCGGTCCTTGGGGCGGAAGGTGCTTTTTTTCTGGACCGAGATCAGCAGGTACCCGAGGATCATCAATTTCAGCAAGGGCACGAAGACACTGGCGATAAAGATGACCAGGGCGATCGGCCACGAACCGCTCTGAACGAAATAGATGACTCCGCTCATGATGGTGTCCGACTGGACGGATCCCAGGGAGGTGACCGTGGTCATCGGCAGCACGTTGGCCGGGATGTAAAAGATGCAGGCGGCGATCACCAGCGCCCAGGTGCGGGCGATGCTGTCGGGTTTGCGGCTGTGGAGACGAGCGCCGCAGCGCGGGCAGCGATGGGCCCCGGGACGGCTGCCGGCAGGGGGGCCGGGGCAGAGCAGGTGGCACGCGGAGCAGGCGACCAGCCCGGCTTCACGCGCCGTGGACGCAGGCGGCGTCATCGGGAATCCTCCCAGCGCTCCCACACCCAGTGCGGGTCGATCGCCGCGGCGGCGGAGGCCATGACGAAGATGAAGGCGGCCAGGCTGAAGACGGCCACCCCGGGGACGATTTGGGCCATCTTGGCGAGCTTGACGATGCTGACCAGAACGCCCAGCATGAAGATCTCCACCATGAACCAGGGCTGCAGCAGCCGCAGGTAACGGAACACCCGGAACATGCCGGGCACACGGCGGTTCAGCCCGAGCGGCACCAGCACGTAGAAAGACGCGAGCAGATACAGGCTGGGGGAGATCAGCAGGGTGAAGGCCACGAGCGCCGAAAGGTGCGGCATCCCCTGGCCGGCCAGGTCGCGGATGCCGGTGGCCACATAGGTTTCATGCACGATCCCTCCCTTTTTGAACGTCAGAAACGGGAAGGCGTTGAACAGGACGAAAAGAATCGCCCCGGCCGTGAGCAACGCCAGGGGACGCTGAACGTTCCCGGGCCTGTGGCGTACCAGAAGGCTCCCACAGCGCGCGCACAGCGCCCCTGCGCCCTCGGGCAGCGGGGGGATCGTTTGCAGAAAGTCGCACTCGTGGCAGGCCATTCGATGGCGGGCGGGCGGGAGCTTCGCGGCGTGCCGCACATCCCCCTCTCCGGCGGTTGAACCCGCCCCGGGGATATCCCGTTGCGTCGTGGGATCGTGGTCGTCCATTTCGCGATCGTCTTTCCGGGGCCTGTACGGGCCTGTCGGGTCTCAAGCGCGGGTCGGTTTTCCCGGGGTGCCCCGCTCATGCGCCGTGGGGTGTCGCGCGGCGCCGGCCCGCGGCCCTCGGCATGGTCCATCGGCTGGGGTGAAAGAGAGCGGGACGATCCGCCTTGAGGCGCGAGGGCTCGAGAGGAGCCCGGCTTTGCGCGTTTTGCCGTTGGGGGCGGTCCCTCCGGGAAAGACGCCCTGGCCTCGGAGTCTTTGCCATGCCGGCGCGCCAGCAGGCGCCGTCCCGTGCCCGCGGAACCCCAGTGTTGACGAGGGTTGTATCAGCAGGCGAGGCGGGGTTGAAATAGGACCATGGTCCTATCCGGGGGCGATGCAGGGGTCAGCGGGGGAGCCTCACGAGGAGGGGGAGGGGGAAGCCGCCGGGTCCAGACCGATCTTTTCCGTGGCCCGGACGAGATCGGCAACCGACTGGACCTTCATTTTTTTCATCACCCGACCGCGATGGGCCTTGACGGTCTTTTCGCTGATGCCCAGCGCAAAAGCGATCTGCTTGTTCAACATCCCCCGCACGACCAGGGCCATCACCTCCCGTTCACGCGCGGTCAAGGTGCGGAAGCGTTTGGAGACGGCCTCGCGCTCGGCCTGGGCGGCACTCTCGCGGTCGCTGCGTTGGAGAGCCTCCCGGACGGCGCGGAGCAGGTCATCGGCGTGGAAGGGTTTGGCGAAGAAGTCGACGGCGCCGGCCTTCATGGCCTTCACGCTCGAGGGGATGTCGCCGTGGCCGGTGATGAAAATGATGGGGATCCGCCGGTCGAAGGCCTGCAGCTCCTGCTGGAGCTGGATGCCGTTCAGGCCGGGCATCTGTATGTCGAGCAGCAGGCAACCCTGCGCGGGCGAAGCCTTCCAGTGCTTGAGAAATTCGTCCGCCGAGGAAAAGCACGCGGTCCGGTAGCCGGCGGATTTCAGCAGACGGGCCAAGCCCCGGCGAACCGGCGGGTCGTCATCCACAATGAAGACCGTCGGCGAAGACGTTTCCATCTCCCGCCTCTGCGGTCGGGCCGGGCGGCGGTGCCTCTTCCGGATGGTTCTCCTGGGGTCTTCCGCCCCAATCGTTGCGGGCATCTTTCCATACAACGCGACGGGCCCGAATTCAACCCGCTTCACGCCCCCTCGACCGGGACCGGCCCGCGGATCCGGATCGATCGCAAGAGACAGCCGGCCGCCGAAGGCCGGGCATGCCGGATCCGCCAGCCATAGGACCAAGGTCTTATTTCGAACATCCCCCCGGCCTGTTAGGCATCATGACGGAATGCGGTATTGGAACACGATGCTCCGGGGATTTGCTTCACGCAACGCGGCACGGCAGGAGTCATGGGGATCCGAGAGTGACTGACGCGCCACCCCTCATTCACGTGGTCGATGACGATGCCGCCGTGGCACGAGGGGTGAGCCGGCTGTTGCGCTCCTGGGGAATGCAGGTCCGTGCCTTCCGCTCCGGCGAGGAGTTTCTGAACGCCCTCCAGGATTCGCCCGCCGCGGATTGCTCCGTGATCGATATCCAGATGCCGGGAATGAGCGGGTTGGAGGTCCAGGAGACCCTGCGGCGGAGCGGCCGGAATATTCCGGTCATCTTCATCACGGCCCACTACGAAGCCGAGATCGAAGGGCTGGCCATGAAATCCGGCGCGATCGGCTTTCTGCGAAAACCGTTCTCGGATGAGGCGCTGGTGGGGCTGATCCGAAAAGCGCTGGAGACCCGGGGGAAAACGGGCCCGGACCGGGGGGCGCGGAATGACTAACCTCCCAAGGAGGCAGCCGGGAATGCATCTTTTGGATTGGATCGGTGCGGTGATGACCCTGTTCGCCCTGATCACGGTCTTCGGCCATTAAACGGCGGGCCATCGTCGTCCCGCTTTTTCGGGTGGGGGTTTTGATCTCGTTCTCCGACTTCGGGGTGATCGGGCGCCATTTCGGCTGGACCCACCGGACGCTGGCCGTCTTCGTTCTCCGGCCGGCGGCGGTTAGCCTGGCGGAGCTCCGCACATTCCACTGGTTCGCAACCATCCCGGCCGTGTTCATGACCGCCGCCGTGACGGCCTTCATCGCCGACGCCGCCATCGGCTTCACCCTGCCGCTGCCGCCGGCGACCGATATCGGCATCGGCGCGGCCGTTGCTGCGGGCTTCGCGTTCATCTGGAGGCATCCGCGGCGGCGATCGCTGAGAAACGCGCATGACCTGCAACCGCGGGAGTGTGCCTTGAGGAGACTCTGCCTGCGGGTCGCCCGCGGCGGCCTCCTGCATGGAAGCCCGTACCCGGCGGCCATACGGGGGTTCCTTCGGCTGCGACAGCCCCGGCCGCATGGGGGCCCGTGGAGCCTATGCGGATGCCGGGGGGGATGTCTCGGAGGAGGTGTTCATCCCGTTCGTCGGTTCCGGCTCCGGTGCGTGGCGATCGGTGTGGCGAGGATCCAATGGCTGGCGTCAATGCGGGGGCCATTGCCGGTTCACGTTGAAAAAAGAGATCCCGGGTAGCCGGTTGAGGAGTTGCCCCACCGGAGGTCTTCTCAAGCCATCGGCTTCCCCTTTTCTGAACGGCAGGCAGGTGCGTCATGACGGCGGAATCCGCACGACTGAAAGAGGCGCGGGAGCAGAAGGCCCCGTGGAAAACGTGGGGGCCCTACCTCAGCGAGCGCCAGTGGGGAACGGTGCGCGAGGACTACAGCGAAAACGGGGATGCCTGGAACTTCTTCCCCCATGACCACGCCCGTTCGCGGGCGTATCGCTGGGGCGAGGACGGCCTGGGGGGGATCTCCGACGAGAAGCAGCGGCTCTGTTTCGCGCTCGCGCTGTGGAACGGCAAGGACCCCATTCTCAAGGAGCGCCTCTTCGGGCTCACCAACAGCGAGGGCAACCACGGCGAAGACGTCAAGGAGTATTACTTCTACCTCGACAGCACGCCGACCCACTCCTACATGAAGTGCCTCTACAAGTATCCCCAGGCGGCTTTCCCCTACGCCGACCTGGTGGAGACCAACCGGCGGCGCAGCCGCGAGGAAATGGAGTACGAGCTGCTGGATACGTGCATTTTCCGGGACGACCGCTACTTCGATGTTTTCGTGGAATATGCCAAGGCCGGCCCCGAGGAGATCCTGGCCAAGATCACCGTGGTCAACCGGGGGCCGGAGGCGGCCGAGCTGCATGTGCTGCCGACCCTGTGGTTCCGCAACGACTGGGCCTCGTGGATCGCCAGGCCTTCGGCAAAACCGCTGCTCCGGCAGGTCGAGGGGCCGGCAGGCACCCGCGCCGTTGCGGCGATCCACCCCGCGCTGGGCGCCTACACCCTGTATGCCGAAGGCGATGTGCCGCTGCTCTTTACCGAGAACGAAACCAACCACACCCGGCTCGGCCTCGATTACCCGAATTCGGGGGCCTACCTCAAGGACGGCATCAACGACTGCGTGGTTCAAGGCCGGATGGATGCGGTCAACCCAGGCCAATGCGGCACCAAGGCCGCGGCGCACTACCGGCTGATGATCGGCCCCGGCGAGGCGGCATCCGTTCGGCTGCGCCTCATCGCCGGGCTCCCCGCCGGTCAAGGCGAAAACGAGCTCTTCGGCCCGGAATTCGAGGCGATCGTGGCGGCGCGGCTGCGCGAGGCGGATGACTTCTACCGCACCGTGACCCCGCCCTCGGCCACCCCGGATGAGGCGAGCGTGATGCGCCAGGCCATCGCCGGCATGCTCTGGTCGAAGCAGTATTATTATTTCGACGCCGATTCCTGGCTCGAAGAGCACCGCGCCCACCCCCTCCACCACGGCAGCCGCCAGTTCCGCAACCGCGAGTGGTTCCACATGATCAACGACGACATCATCTCGATGCCCGACAAGTGGGAGTACCCCTGGTACGCGGCCTGGGATCTCGCCTTCCACACGCTGCCGCTTGCGATCGTGGACCCCGACTTCGCCAAGGGGCAGATGGAGCTGATGCTGCGCGGGCGCTACCTTCATCCCAACGGCCAGCTGCCCGCCTACGAATGGAACTTCAGCGACGTGAACCCCCCGGTCCACGCCTTCGCGACCCTGTTCCTTCACCGCAGCGAGCAGGCCCTGCGCGGCGAGACCGATGTCGATTTTCTCAAATTCGCCTTCAACAAGCTCATGCTGAACTTCACGTGGTGGGTGAACCGGAAAGACCGTTTCGGCAAGAACCTCTTCGAGGGCGGCTTTCTCGGCCTCGACAACATCGGCGTCTTCGACCGCAGCGCCCCGCTGCCGACGGGAGGTTACCTGGAACAGGCCGACGGCACGGCCTGGATGGCGCTCTTCTCGCAGAACATGCTCGAGCTCGCCGTCGAGCTCGCCGGCCACGACCGCACCTACGAGGACATGGTTTCCAAATTCTTGGAGCATTTTCTCTATATCGCCGCAGCCATGAACAAGCCCGGACAGGATGGCATGTGGGACGAGGAGGACGGCTTCTACTACGATTTCCTGCAGCTCCCCGACGGCAGCGGCACCCGGCTCAAGGTGCGCTCGATGGTGGGGCTCTTGCCCCTGTGCGCCACGACCGTGATCGAGAAGTGGCAGCGCGAGCGCGTTCCGCGGGCGGTCGCCTCGCTCATGGAGCGCCTGCGCCAGATGCCGGAGCTCCTGCAGTCCGTCCACCCCACCGGCCCCGGTCACCTGGGGGTCTTCGAGCGGGGGATCATCGCCCTGGTCAACCCGGAGCGGCTGCGCCGGATCCTCTCCAAGATGCTCGACGAAAAGGAGTTTCTGAGCCCCTACGGCATCCGCTCGCTCTCCAAGTTCCACCGGGAGAACCCGTTCGTCTTCCACACGGGCGGCCAGGAGTACCGGGTGGGCTATCTGCCGGCGGAGTCGAACACCGGCATGTTCGGCGGCAACTCCAACTGGCGCGGCCCGGTCTGGTTCCCGGTCAATACCCTGATCATCCGGTCGCTCCTCAACTTTTACCTGTACTACGGCGACACCTTCACGATCGACTGCCCGACCGGCTCCGGCCGGATGATGAACCTCTTCGAGGTGGCCAAGGAGATCGCGGATCGGCTCACCCGCATCTTCCTTCGCAACGAGCACGGCCGGCGCCCCGTATATGGCGGGACGGAGAAATTCCAGACCGACCCCCACTGGCGCGACCACATCCTGTTCTACGAGTACTTCCATGGGGACAACGGGGCGGGGCTGGGTGCGAGCCACCAGACGGGGTGGACCGGAATGGTGGCGAAGCTGATCCAGCTCTTCGGGATGCTCGATGCGCAGAAGTCTCTTGAAAGCGGAAAGAGGGCGGGCTTCGCCGCCGGGGCGCCGGAAAGGGAGGCAACGGGATGAGCTTTTGGCCGAGCCACCCGGTCATCAGCGAGATCAACCCCTGGGTCTGGCTGGAGGATCCGAGCCGGAAATACGAGGGGCCCGATACGCCGTCGGGGGCGCCGATCGAGGAATGGGAGACCTTGGCGTCAGGGAGCGGAGTCCCGTGGGCGATGCCATTGCGAACCAGAACCCGGGGCGTCGGAAAGACTTCCGGAGGTCCTTGCCCGATTCCCGGCCTGAGGACCACGGGGGGACCCCATGGGGTGCGACGCCATGGAGTCGCCGGACTCCTCTGGGCGGCCAGAAGGGACTGCCGGCCGCCCGCAGAGAGCCCGGCCGGCGGGGGCGCAAGCGCATCCGCGATTTCGTTCCCGACCGCCTGGCCCCCGATCATTCCGGGTTCGTGGATCACCCCGAATCCCTTATTCAGGGGAAGGCCGACAATACCGAGGGCGATCCGGCGGCCTCGTTGCGGTGTGCGCCAAGGGTTTTGCTTGGGGTGTGGGGCTCTCCTTCCCGGCCTCTCCGAATGTGCCCCCGCTCAACGTTTTTAAGGCGAGGCCCCGTCCGTTGAGAACGCGCAAGCCCTTTTTGGGCGGCCCCGCCGGCCGGCTTCCGTCGCCCTCGCCCGGACATTGCCCCCGGGGGGCGTGGCCGCCGCGTTTCGGGTCGAGGCCCGCCGCCGTGCGCAAGGCTGAAGCGTTCCACATTCCGTGCGGACGAGGGCGATCCGGGGGAGCCGGGGGATGGGATACAGGCCCGTGGGCCTGCAGGGACCCGGCAAAAGGCGAAGCACAAATCGGGGGGGCGTGATGTTATGCGGGATTGGCGGGTGGCGCCGCAGGCAGACGGATATAGAAGGTCGCCCCGCCGTTGGGGTTGTTCTCGGCCCAAAGCCGGCCACGGTGGTTGGTGATGATCGAACGGCAAAGGGAAAGTCCCAACCCCAGCCCGAGGGGCTTGGTCGTGTAAAATGGCCGAAAAATGTGTTCGATTTCTTCCGGCGCAATCCCTTTTCCGCTGTCGGTCACGGCCGCTAGAATTTCCTCCCGCTGCGACCAGGTCCGGATGCGCACGCTGCGCTCAGGTGTCTGGCACTCCTTGATGGCCTCGAAGGCGTTCATCACCAGGTTCAGCATCACCTGCTGGAGTTGGACCTTGTCGCCCAGCACGGCGGGCAGCTGCGGGTCCAACTCCAACGACGTCGTGATGCCGTACTGCCGGGCATCGCTTCGCAGGAGAACGGCGATCTCGCGAAGCGCCGCGTTGAGGTCGAGCGGCTTGACCTCCATTTTCTCCTTTCTCAAAAATGACCGCAGGCGGGTGATGACCTCACCGGCGCGGACGTTTTCTTTGACGATGTCGTCCAGGATCTCCAGCACCTCGCCCACATCCGGCGCCGGCGCGGCTAGAAATCGGCGTGCCGCCTGGGCGTTGCTCATGATCGCACTGAGGGGTTGACTGATTTCATGGGCGAGCGTTCCGACCAACTCCCCCAAGGTGATCACCCGGCCGGCGTGAAAGAGCTCATCCTGCAGCCGACGGGCTTCCTGCAGGGCGAGGTTGCGTTCCGTGACGTCCAGGCCCAGGATGCAAAGGCCGCGCAGGCCTCCCCGCTCGTCCAGGTCCGGCACGTAGAACGCCTCCAGGGAGAGCGGCCGCCCGTTCACCGTGAGTCCCTCCAGGGTGCAACGAACCGCTTCCCCCGACAACGCTCGCTCCAGGTAAGGCTTGGCGCTCCGGAAGAATTCCTCCCCCGCCACTTCCGCGATGGTCCGGCCGCGGGCGGCTTCGGGGTCAACACCGAACCATGTGCGGTAGGCCTCGTTGTTGAAGCGATAGCGCAGATCGGGGCCCACGTAGGAAATCAGTACCGGCAAGGCATTGGTGATCAGGCGCAGCCGCTGCTCGGCTTGACGAACCATGCGATCCGCCCGATGGCGGGCGAGGGCATTGGTGAAAACCTGGGCGAGCAATCGGAGGCGCCTCACGATGGTTTCCGGCCACGCGGATTGCTCATGCAAGCAACAAAAGCTCACCGCCCCGAAAGAAGGCCCTTCCGCGGTCGAGAGGGGAAGAAAACACAGGCTGCGGACCCCGATGCGGCGGCAGGTTTCAAGGTCGCGGGCGGCCTCCCCGGGGAGTTCGGCGATGGAAGAAACCGCGATGGTCTCGCCCGCCGCGATCCGCTCCCGAGCCCAAGGGAAATGCGTGTCGACGTCCATCGGTGAAGGAAGCGGGGGGCATTCCCGGGACCGGTGCAGGTGGGTCAGGGCAAGCCCGCCCGTTTCTTCCGACCATTGCCAGAGCAAGCACAGCTCCAGCCCGAGGCTTTCCCCGATGCGGCGCAAGGCATCCTCGATCGCGTCATCCACCCGATCGGAGGGCAGCGCAAGAAAACGCGCCGAGATGTCCGTGAGAAGCGTTTCGAAGCGCAGGCGCTCTTGCAGGTCTTGCTCGCTGCGCTTGCGGGAGAGGGCATTCGCGAACACCTGGGCGACCATCTCAAACCGTTGCACCTCCGTCGCCGTCCACGATCTCTCGCGTTGTGTGGAGACGAAGGATATGACGCCAAACACCTTTTCCCGGCCTACGCGCAACGGCACCGACACGCTCGCCCGGGTGCCGTAGCGGCGCATGCTCTCCTGGTCGCGACCCGCCTCGGCGGGCAGATCGCTCACGTTCGAGACCACAATGGTCTTACCCAAAAGGATCTGTCGGGAGATCCAGGGGAAAAATTCTTTTGCATTCATGCGCTGGGGAGGCGACGGAAGCGACGGCGGCTGATGGTAATGCCGGAGCACAAAAACTTCCGGGTCCGTTGCGGTGGCTTCCCAAAGCGTGGAGCGGTCGATGTCGAGGTGTGCGCAGACGAGTTTTTGGGCGGCCGCGATTTCCTCGTCGATCCTGTCGGCGGGCAGATTGATGAAAAGCGTCGAAATCTCGGCAAACAGTCTTTCGAAGGGCAGCGAGTCGTCGCGATCGTCATTTCCTTGAGGATCCGGCAAAGACATCCTTTCCTCCGAGTGTGCGGCGGTGGCTGAAAGTCATTGAGCCCCGGGGCCCCATGGACGGCAAGCCGCATTCCCCTGGCGTTCCTGTGCTGCCGGCTTTGGGAAAGGGACCTCAACGGGGGAGCGGGTCGATCGTGACCGCAGCCCCCGCATCGAACGTCCAACCCGCCTGCGGGCGAGGCGTGATCGCGATCAAGCGGTTGAGGTGGCCGCGGCGTGCCGCGCGGCCTCAGCGGGCAATGAACACGGTGGCAGTAGACCTCATTCGGGATCCCGGCGTCAAGGGCGAACCCTCCGCCAAACCACGGAGAAGCATGGGGTCAGATCTTGAATTGTGAATTAAGCCATGGAAACCATGGGGTCAGATCTTGATTTGTGAATTCAGAGCTTCGAGTTTCTGTGGGAAGTGCTTTGCGCTGCCGATGCGGCGGCGCATCGACCTCACGGCGTGGCTGACCGCGGATGCGCCAAGCCCCGGGCGAGGCCGATCCCCTCGTTTTTGAACCACCCCGTGTTCCATAGCCGATAGACCACCAGATCCCGCTCCTTAGAAATCCGCATAATTCATAATTCAAGATGTGACCCCGTATGCGGGTTGATCGCTCCAGATGCGCTGCCAGATCCAGGCGAGCAGCCGGAAGTCGCGCGGGCTTCGTCCCCGCCGGCCGGGCTCGGGGATCGGGTGGGGTTCGGCGTCCGCGGCGACGCGGAAACGGAAGGTGTAGTCGGGCTCCATGCCCATGCGCAGGTCGGTGATCCAGATCCCCCCCGCCTCCCGTTTCACGGCGTAGAAGCCGTGCGTGAACCACACCAGGCGCCTGACCGGCCGGTGGTCCTCGAGGCCGCGAAGCAGCCCGCGGTTTCCGGGGTGATGCGCCATGCGGATCTCGCCTTGGCCGTCCAGGAGCGAATAGTACCCTTCGGCGTAGCCCTCGCCGTCCACGATCAGCACGCGCCAGAGGAGCGTGTTGAAGGCGGTGGGGGTGGTGAGCAGGGCCTCGTGGGCGATCCCCTGGCGGGCAAGCGAGGCGCGGACGGCGCCTTCGACATGGAGCTTCGCGCCCACACTCCACAGGAGGTAGAGGCAGCTCAGGGCGAGGCCGATGGCGTTCAGCCGGTGGCCGCGCGGTGTCCGGTGAAGGACGAGCGCGGCAAGGACGCCGGCCAGCAAGGGAAGCGAGTAGGCGGGGTCGATGATGAAGATGCTCGACCACACGACCGGGGGGGTGGGCAGCGGCCAGAAGATCTGGGTCCCGTAGACCGTGAAGCAGTCCAGAAGGACATGGGTGGCGAAGGCGAGAAAGACGAGCGCCATCCAGCGCAGGCGGTGGGCGCGGGTTGCGGGGTGGATGGCGAGGATCAGGCGGGTCATCAGCGGGGTCGCCGCAGCCAGGACAAAGAGCGAATGGCTCGGGCCGCGGTGCCAGGTGAAGCGGTCGACCGCGTCCGAAAGCGGGACGAGGAGATCGAGATCGGGTAGGAGCCCGCAGAGCCCGCCCCAGAGTAGCGCGCGTCGGCCGATCCGCCGCCCCAAGACCGCCTCGCCGACGGAGGCCCCTAAAGCGACTTGCGTGACGGTATCCATCGTTTCGCTCCGCTCGTTTCCGGGCGCCGACCGCCCAGCGGCAAGATAAGACCGGAGGCGTCGCTGGGAAGGCCTTCCCCCGGGCCCAAGGGCTCGCCGGGGAGCTTGGGGGTCTCAGGGGCGGGGACCGAACCCGCTTGGTCCCCTCACCGGCCGGAGCGCAACGAGCATCCCCCAGGCGGCCAAGGCGAGACCGGTCAGGATGAGGAAGGCCGCGCGGTAGCTACCGGTGACGTCGAAGAGGTGTCCGGCCAGAATCGGCCCCGCCGCACCGCCGGTCGTCCCGAAGCAGGCGACGACGCCGAAGACCGTCCCGTGGAAGCGGATGCCGAACCACTCCGCGGAGAGAGGCGAGATGGCGGTAAAAAAGCTCCCGTGGGCCAACCCGTAGACCGCGCCGAAGAGGTACATCATCCAAGGGCGGTCGGAGAACTGAAGCCACAAAAGACCGCTCACGAGGAGGCAGAAGCCGAGGTGCATCACCTTCTTGCTTCCCAGCCGGTCGATCAGGACCCCGCTGGCCAGACGCCCAAGGATACTCACCCCGCCGATGGTCGAGAGGACGCCGGCCGCCGGGAGGGGAGGGATCCCCAGGTCGCGGGCGTGGGGCACGATGTGCAGCATGACGACCATCAGACAGGAGACGAGGACCAGGTTCATCGTGCAGAGGACCCAGAAGGGAGCCGCCCGGAAGACCCGGGAAAGGGATAGGCCCGGCGCCCCGGATGCGCGGTCCTCGTTTGCGGCTCCCGAGGGGGTCCCCTCCCCGGGGTCGCGGCGCAGGAACCGGGCCAGGGCGATCAGGACGGCCGCGACGGTGGAGCCGACCAGGGCGATCGCCCAGCGCCACCCCAACAGAGCGATCAGCGCGCTTGCCGCGAGCGGGACGACGAACTGCCCGGCGCCGGTTCCCGCCTTGACGATCCCGGTCATGAAGCCGCGGCGCGCGGAGAACCAGCGGGCGATGGTCGTGAGGGCCACCACATCGACCGCGCTCATCCCCATGCCGAAGATCAGGCCGAAGGAGAGATAGAGCCCCGCGAGGGTCGAAACCTGCGCCATGAGGACGCAGCCCAGGCCCAGAAGCAGGGCCGTCCCCCTGAGCAGAAGGCGCGGGCCGAAGCTGTCGTTCAGGCGGCCGACGGCCATGCCGAAGACCCCCATCACGAAAAAGGCGGCCGCGGGGGCGGCGGCGATGGCCGCCCGCGGCCAGCCGAACTCCTCCATGAGGGGGTTGAAGAAGACGCCGAAGGCGATGTAGGTCCCCACTCCAAGGGCCTGGATGGTGAAGCAGATGGCCGTGGTGAGATGGGCCGGGGAGGGCCGCGGGGAAAAGCGTGCCGCCATGGCCCTTGATGACACGGCCGGGACGAAAACTCAATCGCCGGCGGACCGGGGCGACCCTCGCGGCCTTACCCGGCGCGGGGCCCCCGGTCGGCAGGGGACGGGCAGCGCCCAGGGAGGGATGCATGGCGATCCGGATCGTGCGGCTGGGAAGCGAACGGATGCCGGGGGAGGGGTTGCGCATCGGGACGGTCAGGCGGCCGCCGCGGGGGCTTTCCAAGGCCGAGATCGCAGCGTGCGGCTTCTACGACGTCTGGCTCCCCGAGCTCGCCCCGAGCGAGGCGCTGCTGAAGGAAGGCCGGGCCGGGGCCCAGGCGGACGAGAAGCGCTGGCAGCGCTTCGCCCGGCGCTACCGCGCCGAGATGGGCACGCCGGAGAAGAAACGGCTTCTCGAGCTGCTCGCCGCGCTTTCGCGGCAGACGGATTTCTCGGTCGGCTGCTACTGCGCGGACGAACGCCGCTGCCACCGCTCCCTGCTCAAGGAGCTCTTGTCCGCTCGCGGGGCGGTTCTCGCCTGAGGCCGCCTCTTCGCGCGCGGAAAGAGAGCGCCCGGCTCAAGTCTTGAAAAAAAACGCCGAAGAACGTAGATGGCACGTTCTTCGGGAGCCTGAGCCGGGTTTCGCCGGCCAAGGCCTCCCCCCTTAGGCCTGGGAGGCCGGGGATCCAATCGTAGAAGGAGGTCTGCGATGCGAGGGCTTGGACGTTGGCTGGCGGTGACGTTCGCGTTTGCGTTCCCGCTCATGGCGGCGGCCTTCAACCCATCCGACGTGGAGCGGCTCGAGTCCGGGGCGAACGACCTGCGCAACGCCGATTTGAGCGGGCTGAGCCAGCTCCGCCGCATGAACGTGAGCGGGGTCGATTTCCGCGGGGCCGATTTGAGCAACTGCCGCCTCTGGAGCGTCGTCTTCGACGGGGCGAAGCTCGACGGGGCGAAGCTTGAAAATGGAAGCTTTCACGGCGCGCATTTCAACCAGGCGGTCCTCAAAAACGCAAACCTCAAAGGCGCCGAGCTGACGATCGCCTCGTGCAGCAGCGCCGATTTCTCCGGGGCCGACCTCTCCGGGGCGCGCCTGGGGAACGCGGTCCTCAGTTTTGCGAACCTCAAGGGGGCGAGGCTTTCCGGCGCCGATTTCACGCGGGCGAGGCTTCATCGCGCGGATTTGACCGGAGCCGACCTGGGCGGCGCGGCCGCTGTCCATCACGATCAGCCGGTCGGCGACCCCTTCTCCCTTCCCCAGCGGCTGTTGCCCGCCGGCCAGGGACGGACCGTGCGCCTGACCGTGATGCGCAAAGACCGGCAGGGAGCGGAGCAGCCGCGGACGTTCACCTTGCAGCCGCAGATGCCGCTGCAATACCACGTCGATTTCGGCACCGGCGGGCCACTGGCCATCGAATCGCTGGGAATCGCCTATACGGTCACGTCGAAGGTGCACGCCGTGGCTCCCGGCAGCCCGGCCGAGACCGCGCAGCTCGAGCCTGGCGACCAGGTGGTCGAGGTCGAGTTCGTCCCTTCCGGGCCAGAAGCCCGCCAGCGCGAAGCGGCGGTGCTCTCCAGCGATGCTTTCCGGCCGATCGTGCTGGACAACGACCTGAAGAACTGGGCCTACGTCCTCACGCGGATGCAATTCTCGCTGCCGGACACCCAGGTGAAGCTCACCTGGATTCGCGACGGCCAGCGGCGCAGCGCCACCCTGCCTCTGGCCGAGTCCCCCGACTGGTTCGACGAATCGCGGCATCTGGCGTTCTACCCGGTGATCGAGCTGCGGCAGGCGCAGTCGCTGGGCGAGGCGCTGCGGCTGGGGGCGCGCGAGTCGTATGAACGAGTGAAAGAAGTGCTGCTGGTGCTGCACCGGCTGCTCACCCGCCGCGTCTCGGCCACGAATCTCTCTGGCCCCGCGGGGATCATTGCCGTGGCCGGCGGTTTCGCGTCGCAGGGCGTCGCCAAACTGCTCATCTTCCTCACGATGCTCAGCGCGAACCTGGCCGTGCTCAACTTCCTGCCCATCCCCGCGCTCGACGGCGGCCACATGCTGTTTTTGGCGGCCGAAGGACTGCGCGGCAAGCCGCTGGATGAACGGCTGCAAGTGCGGCTGACGATCGCCGGCGTGATCTGCCTCTTAGGATTGATGGTCTTCGCCACGGCGATGGATGTGGGACGCTTCGTGGAAATCCTCCAGGAATGGTTCTCCTAGGCGGGCCGCGACCGCGATGGATCGTCTTCGACGCGGTGGGCACGCTGCTGTATCCCGACCCGCCCGCCGCTGCGGTGTATCATGCCCTGGCAGCCCACTACGGCTCGCGGCTGACGCTGGCGCAGGTCACCCGGAAACTGCACGAGCAGATGCACCCTCGCCCTGCCCGCCGGCGTCGGGCCGGCGGGCGGTCGCGAGCGGGGGAGGGGTGCCTGGCGGCGGAGCGGATCGCTCGTGCGCTGTTGCGGCGACCGCGCACCAGCCAGCGCCGCGAATGGCTCCGCTGGCAGAGGATCGTGGCCCGTGTGCTGGATGATATGCCCCGCCCCCATGGCCGGCGGCTGTTCGCTCGGCTTTGGCATCACTTCCGACAGCCAGAGCATTGGCGGCTGTATCCGGAAGTCGCGTCGGTGCTGACGAGGCTGAAGCAGGCCGGCTTCCGTCTGGCGGTGGCGTCGAATTTCGACCGGCGGCTAGGCGATGTGCTGCGGGGGCACCCGCCGCTGGCCTGTCTGGACGCCGTGTTCGTCTCGTCGGAGCTCGGCTTTTCCAAGCCGGACCCGCGTTTTTTTCGGGCGATCGAGCAGCAGGTGCACGCGCGCGGTCACGCGCTGCTGCTGGTTGGCGACCAGGTGATTTGCGACATGGCCGGAGCGCTGGCCTGCGGCTGGCAGGCCCTCTTGGTCGACCGCCACGGGCATGGTGCCCATGCCGCCATTCGTTCGCTGGCAGAACTCGTGCCTCTGCTGGCCGACGCAGCCCCGGATGCGCCAGCAACTGTGCCGCCTGCCGCGGCGTCGAGCAGCCGAAGCGAAAACAGCGGAAACGAGAACTGACGTGAGCCCGGTGGCACGGTGGAGGCACGTAGTTGCATGGCTGGACCACGCTGGTTGAGGTCCGCGCGCGTGGCAGATGCAGTCCGAGCATTGCGGGTTGCCGCAAGCAGGGAGTACGTTCTGGCCGGACGAGCGTTTCAGTTGCAAGCCCGTGGTTGGGGGTGCTGGCGGCCACGCAGCCTTGCCCGATGGTTGCAGCGGTACGAATATTGGGTAGGCTGAGATTTAGAGCTGTCGGCGGCGTCTAGGGCGACCCGGAGTGTACCAACGTCACATGACAGGGCGGGGCATGTCATGAGCAGTCTGTCAGCGATTCAGCGGGCGAAGGGTCAAGTGGCGCCGGGAGTGGCCAGCGGCTCGCCAGCGGCTGCTTTGCCGTCGGGCCAGCCGGCGGCCAGCTCGAGCGGGGCGTCGGCGGATTTGTCGAAGGTCCCTGCGTCTGCATCGAGTCCCGCGGCGTCGCCAGCGCAGGGGAGCAACGGACAGGCCGGCAGTGCGAGCGAAGAGGCTGAGCCGGCGGAGGCGGCTGCGGGTGGTGGTTGGTTGGGCAGCCGGTTTGTGCTGCTGAATGCTGTGCCAAGCTGGATGGTCAGCGGCGTGATCCATTTTGCGCTGCTGTTGGCCCTGGCGCTGATCCCCGTTTCGCCCAAGAAGAAGAACGAGTCGCTGGTGATCGACGCTCCGCCGGCGGAGCAGATCGAACAGATCGAGGAGCTGCCCGAGGAGAAGATCGAGCTGCGGCTGGACGAGGTGATGGCCGACGAGCGCTCGGAGGTGGTGCAGGTCTTGCAGAACGTGGTCGACCCGACAGATGCGCCAGCCGTTTCGGTGGATGTCGAGGCGGCGCCGGTCTCGGTCGAGCTGAGCGACTTCGGCGAGGAGACGGCACCTAAGAGCGACCTCTTGGCGATGGTCGGTGCGGCGACCGGCTCGGGCTTGAGCGGGCGCGGAGCGGCGATGCGAGGTCAGATGGTGGCGATGCTCGGCGGCACCGACGCCAGCGAAGCGGCGGTCGCAGCCGCGCTGAAATGGTTCGCGGAGCATCAGAACCTGGACGGGAGCTGGAGCTTCGACCATCGCACCGGCCCGTGTCAGGGGCGGTGTCCGAATGCCGGCAGCCTGCACGACTGCCGCACCGGGGCGACGGCCATGGCCCTGCTGCCTTTCTTAGGCGCTGGACAGACGCACAAAGAGGGCACGTATAAGGAGACGGTCCGCCGCGGGTTGTATTTCCTCACCAGCCAGATGCGGATCAAGAACGAAGGCGGCCGCCAGGCCGGCGACCTGGCGCAGGGCGGTGGCACCATGTATTCCCACGGGCTGGCCGCGATCGTCCTGTGCGAAGCTTACGCGATGACGCAGGACCGCACGCTCTTGGGGCCCGCCCAGTTGTCGCTCAACCACATCGTGTATGCCCAGGACCCGATCGGCGGCGGCTGGCGCTATGCCCCGCGGCAGCCGGGCGACACGTCGGTGGTCGGCTGGCAGCTCATGGCGCTCAAGAGCGGCCACATGGCCTACCTGGCGGTACCGCCGGCCACCGTGCAAGGCGCCATCAAGTTCCTGGACAGCGTCCAGGCCGATGGAGGCGCCAAATATGGCTATACCGGTCCTGGTCAGGGACCGGGCACCACAGCGGTCGGCCTGTTGTGCCGGATGTACCTGGGTTGGAAGCAGGACCATCCGGCCCTCAAGCGCGGCGTCGAGTTCCTCAGCCAGCGCGGCCCCTCGCCCAACAACATGTATTACAACTACTACGCCACGCAGGTGATGCGCCAGTACTGCGGCGAACCAGGTTCCCCCGGCCATGACATGTGGGAAAAGTGGAACACCAAGATGCGAGACCAGCTCGTCAGCACGCAGGAAAAGAACGGCCACGCCAAGGGGAGCTGGTTCTTCGCCGGGGAACATGGCTCCGAGCGGGGCGGCCGCGTCTATGCCACCTCGATGGCCACGATGATCCTCGAGGTCTACTACCGCCACATGCCGATCTACGGCAAACAGGCGACCACCGACGACTTCCCGCTCTGATGCCTGGATCCGGGGGGTTCGAGCGGCTTCATCTTAATACCAGGCGTGGTCCCGATAGCGCGTCAACCGCGCGGGGCGCAGCTGCGCCTGGCCACAGGTCCCCGTACGGCCACCAGCCTCGTCAGGCCCTGATGATGGGTAGCGGCCACAGCCGCGCTGGCAGTGCCTCGCCCCCTGCGCGGCTGCGACGCTTTCCGGCGGACTATAGTTGCTCAAAGGCCCAACATGCCGCCACCGTCTTGTGCGCTGGCGGTCTGTAGGATCCTGCAGCATCTGACGCTGGACACGGTCGTGACGATTTTTCAAACGCGGACAGGGCCGCGGAGAGACAATCTGACCTGTAGCGGCCCGCAACAAACACCCCTGCCGCCGCGAGGCGACGCTGCGGCCGATCCGCACCGCTGGCCATATGCCCTGGCCGGCAGCTTGCTCGTGCACCTCGTCCTGATCAGCGTGCTGGCCCTCTGGCGGGTGGAAGGCCCTGCGCGCCGTCGGCCGGTACCGTGCGATCCTTTGTGGCTGACGGCCGTCAGCCCGCTTCCGGAAGAGCCCCTGGAAACGCTTCTCATGCCTCCGACCCCGCTCGTCGGCTCCCCCAGGTTGCCTGACTTGGACTGGTCCCCTGCCCGGGTCGCCCAGGACCTTCCCAGTCTAGCGCTCGACGTCGGAGCAGGAGCCGCTCCCGCCACCCCGCCCGCCCCCGACGCTCTCCTGGCCCGCGCCTTGCCCAATCCCATCCCCCCGGCCGGCCAGCCTGGCGGCGGCTTGCCCGGCCCACCTCAGCCAGCCCACAGCCCCGACATCGCTGCCGCCCCCGGCAACCCGCAAAGCCAGGCCATCATCCAACGCGGCGTGGCCTGGCTGCTGGCGCACCAATGGCCAGACGGAAGCTGGCACTTCCAGCACGCGGCCGGCCCGTGTCAAGGTCGGTGCCGTCACGCAGGGCAGGAGACTTCCACGACCGCAGCGACCGGATTGGCCCTGCTCGCCCTGTTGGGCAGCGGTTCTTCGCCCGTGGCCGGCCCGCATCAAGCGGCCGTCCGCAGCGGGCTGGCGTACCTGCAGCGGAAAATGGTCCACACGTCGCGAGGTGGCGATCTATGCGAGGGGACGATGTACGGCCAGGGAATTGCCACCTTGGCACTGTGCGAAGCGGCGGGGGTGACCGGCGACCTGCAGCTTCTGGCCGATGCCCAGGAGGCGATCCGCTTCATCGTCGCGGCGCAGCATCCGGCCGGCGGGTGGCGCTATTTTCCCGGCCAGGCCGGCGACACGACCGTGCTCGGCTGGCAATGGATGGCCTTGCGCAGCGGGGAGCTGGCGGGGCTGGACGTGCCACCAGATACCTGGCAGCGGGCCCGGCATTTCCTGGACAGCGTGGCAACGGACGGAGGGACGGCGTATGGCTACCAGCGCCCCGCGCGCGAGCCGACGCCGAGTGCCATCGGTCTGGCCTGTCGGCTGTACGGCGATTGGTCGCGGACGGATGAGCGAATCGCCCAAGGTGCCGAGTGGCTGGCAGCCGTCGGTCCGTCGATGGACGACATGTACTACAACTATTACGCTGCCCAGGTGCTGCACCACACAGACAGCCCGCACTGGCCGGCCTTCCGCCAGAAGCTGCGCCATCGGCTGGAGGCCAGCCAGGCCACCAGCGGGCATGAGGCAGGCTCGTGGTCGTTTCCGGACGTGCACACGCAGCCGGGGGGCCGGCTGTGCGACACGGCGCTGGCGCTGTTGATCCTGGAGCTGGACGACCGCCGTCTGCCGCTGTTTGGCCTACGCAGCACCCGCCCGTGAGGATGGATAAGTTGGCCCTGGGAGTTTCTGGCCGTCACGGCGCTCGCAAGGCGGTAAGACGTCAGGGAACGTGTCCGTCTCGCGCACCAGCCGTGCAGCCACCTGTGCATCACGGCGCTGCGCTGCCAGGATCGCGCGGTTCGATCGTCTGGCCCAGTAGGTTCAGTCCGATAGCTTCGAAGGCAAAGACGGCGTCTCCCACACGGAGCGCAGCAACTCGTAGATTTCGGGTTGCGACTCCTTCAGCTCGCCGCGGTTGAAGGGGAAAAAGTCGTTGACGCCGAAGTAGCTTTCCGTCATTTCCGCGAAGAATTCCTTGTGGTTGGTGAGTGCATAGTGCTTCACCCGCCGGCCATTGCAGTGAAGCGTCTTCTCGTCCCCGCAGCGTTGGCGGTACCTCTGGTACGCTTCGAGGATCCGCGGCTCATCGAAGCCAAGCACCTGATCATGGTAGGCGTGTGCCAGTTCATGCAGGATCACCCACGGCTGTTCGCGGATATTGCGCGGCGTGGCCAGGTCGGCAGCTTTGGGCAGATGCACGCACTTGGCGAGGTGCGGGTCGTAACCGTTGTTTTTGAGCCACTCGGCGCTGGGGTGATACTGCATCGCAGTGAGCCGACCGTGGGTCAGGTCGAGCACGATGGTCACCCTCTGTAGCGCGTGCAGGCGATCCTCGGGAACCACGGCTCGGATATCGGCCAGTTTCCCCTCCAGGAAGCGCAAGGCGCGCGTGCCGAGTTCGTCGCTTGGGGCGTGCAGCAGCCGGTCATCCACGAGCACCGTCCAACCCTCGAGGGTGCGGCACGTGCGCGAGGTGGGCATGTCCAGCGCGTGTGCGCTCTGGTTGGCCGTGAAGGCCTGGACGGTCGAGGGCACGTCGCCGGCCTGCGCACCGGCTGCCGGCCGCGGATCGGGGACGCCTGTGGGCTGTGGCGGCAGGGTCTGCGCGGATGCCGCTATCGCCAGGCCGCCCAGCAGGCACAGCCCTCCCAAGAAGCGTTCCATTGGACGGTACGGCAACATCGCGTGGTCTGCTCCTTTGCCCGGCGGTCCGAGGGAGAGCGGCCGCGAGCAACGCCGATCGCGTGCCGAGGAACGCCGGCCACGCCATGGCATCGGGTTCCTGATCCTAACAAAGTACGCTGACGCCGGCCCGTCAAGCGGAGTGCGTGCCGGAGGAGCCGCTTCAAACATCCTGGTAGGCGCGGCCTCCGCCGCGCAGGTCCCCCTCGCACATCGCTTGGCCCGTCCCGGTCGGCAGACCCTCCCTCGCTGCCTTTGCGTCCTATCTCTTTGCTAGCGAAACGTGCTCATCGTCCCACCCGGCGTGAGGCTGATACCGCTCTCGTCGTTCGCCCCCGCCTGGCTCACGATGTCGCTCAGGCTGTGAGGCTGTGAGAGGGGACGGACCTTGCTGTTCCATTCCGAATCGGGCTTCGGCCCCGGGACCTCCACTTCCGGCGGCACAAACAGCGCAACAGTGTTTCCCGACGGCGTGAAGTTAACGGCTGGCACATCCTGGCCGCTATCGGTGCTGTCCTTCTCCTTGCCCCCACCAAAGAGACCCCCGAGCCAGCCAAGGATCCCGCCACCTCCGCCGCCTCCACCACCGGGTGGCTCTGGAGTGTCATCCGGTGTCAGGTCCACCAGATCCGTGCCTTCCGGCGGATCTTGTTCGAGGTCCTCCAATCCACCACGACCCCAATGATCCTGCGTCACGAACACGACCTCATTTCCTACCTGCACCGCCCCGCCAGGCGTCTCAAAGTTGATGTCCCCGGTGCCGCCTTTTCCGGCAAGAATGGGGACTCCCCAAGGGC
>Ga0101944_10001728_pt1 | contig 41988 bp, 38 predicted proteins | sample DewCreD2012metaG_FD_75245 | JGI IMG/M metagenome (GOLD analysis project Ga0101944, IMG submission 75245) | Hot spring sediment bacterial and archeal communities from British Columbia, Canada, to study Microbial Dark Matter (Phase II) - Dewar... ... | reverse complement strand
TAGCTGAGATGGAAGCTACCTGTTCAATCTTGCTGAAATCGTCGCCGATTTGCTCGGATTGCCCTTTAAGGTGTTCGACGATAGCCTTCACGGCCTTGTCGATGCCGCGCTTGAGGTCCATAGGGTTGGCCCCTGCCGATACGCTTTTCAGGCCGGCCGTTACCATGGCCTGGGCTAAAACGGTAGCCGTGGTAGTGCCATCGCCAGCGGCATCAGCCGTCTTGCTAGCAACTTCTTTGACCATTTGAGCACCCATGTTGGCCACGGGGTCTTCCAGTTCGATTTCTTTAGCCACTGTTACGCCGTCCTTAGTGACAGCTGGGGCGCCGAACGATTTCTGTATGACCACGTTGCGGCCTTTGGGCCCTAAGGTAACTTTCACGGCATTGGCCAGCGCATCAATGCCTTCTTTGAGGCTTTCGCGCGCGTCCGTATCGAAACTAATCTGTTTGACTGCCATATTGTTGTGTTGTGTGATTTAAGTTGAAGGGATGGGTTTGGATGAGTGTGTTGTGGGGTTTTGGGGGCTCCGTGTCCGCTTGGGTTAGAGGATGCACAAGATGTCTTCTTCGCGCATGACTAAGTAGTCTTGCCCGTCGTAGTGGATTTCCTGACCTGAGTACTTGCCGTACAACACGATGTCTCCTACCTGAACGGTCATCAGATTGCCATCTTTTCCGGGGCCTACGGCGACAACCTCGCCGCGTTGGGGTTTCTCTTTTGCAGTGTCAGGGATGATAATGCCGCCCTTCGTTTTGTCCTCTGCGGGCGCCGGTTTGATGATCACACGGTCTGCGATTGGTCTCATATATTGTACCTTTTTTGTTTTTAAGTAAAAAAAGTGGTGTTTGTTCGAAACATTATTCGGACGCGATGCCCTTATCACACTTCATGCCAGGCAAAAATTTCTGCCATTTTTGCAGACAGAGCGACAGGCGCCTTGCCAGGATGTCATTTTGTGGCAGATCCACCTGTCGAAGGCGGGTTGGGTATTGCTTGTTTTGGAGGCAGGTTTTCAAAATTTTCACTGGAGCAGGGAAGGTTTGTCTGTCTCTCTCCGAATTTTTACCCTGGTGCGGTTGCTAAGATGAAATATCGACGTACTTTTGCCGCGCTGAAGATGGATGGATAGGCAAAACCTGCCGTTTGTCCTTTTGAAATTCAGCTTCGGCCTTTTTTCTCACCTAAGCACGTTTAAAAAATGGCAGTTTACTATTCCAAGGAGAAAGTAGCAGAGATCGTCCGCACGTACGGCACCGACGAACAAGACACAGGCAACGTAGAGGTGCAAGTGGCCCTCCTTACCTATCAGATTGAATGCCTGTCGGAACACCTGCGCACGCATAAAAAAGACCACTCCACCCGCCGCTCCCTGTTAGCCAAAGTAGGTCGGCGCAAGCGCCTGCTGAGCTATTACGCCAAGAAAGATATTTTCAAATATCGCTCGCTCATTGAAAAATTAGGCTTGCGTAAGTAAGCCGTGGAGATTCCTTATCGGATATTTCGCTTATCGGCGATGTGAGACATAGGTCGCATCACCGATAAGTTTCTCTATATTTCAAGTTACGTACTCTTATTTAGCTCACCCGCATGAAAAGGTGCTGACCTTCGCGGTGGTGCGTTAGAAGGGTGCAGTGCGGACAGTTGGCTCGTACGAAAACGGGGAACATTTCCCCCACACAAAGAAGCAGGCACTATCGCCGGGAACTTGGCCAGGCGACTACCCCAAAAAAGTGTAGCAAATTCGGCTCCTGCCTCTTTGTGTGCTTTCCAGGGCTACACGCCAAGCACGGCAACCAACGCGCCAGCAGTGAAGAGCGCTCCTTGTAGTGCCCAATGTTCTTTATTTTCATGGGTAAACAAACACCTCTTCGCACGACCTTCTCTTTGCCCGATGGGCGAGAAGTAGCTCTGGAGACGGGAAAGCTGGCCACCCAGGCCGATGGCAGTGTGCTGGTGCACATGGGCAACACCATGTTGCTGTGCACCGTCGTAAGCGCGCGTCAAGCCAAGCCGGACCAGCCCTTTTTCCCGCTTTCTGTGGATTATCAGGAAAAATTTGCCGCTGCTGGCCGTATTCCCGGAAACTTTTTCCGCCGAGAGGCACGCCTGTCTGACTACGAGGTGCTCATCAGCCGTTTGGTGGACCGCGCCTTGCGCCCGCTTTTCCCCGAAGGCTATATGAACGAAACTCAAGTCATTATCAACTTGATTTCAGCCGATAAGGACGTTATGCCCGATGCTTTGGCAGGGCTGGCCTGCTCGGCCGCTATTGCCGTTAGCGACATCCCCGTAGAGGCCCTTTTCTCCGAAGTGCGCGTCGCTCGCATTGATGGCAAGCTTGTCATTAATCCCAACCGCGCTGAATTGGAGCGCGCCGACATGGATTTCATCGTGGCAGCTACCAAGCGCGACATCATCATGGTGGAGGGCGAGGCGGACGAATGCCAAGAACACGAGCTCATCGAGGCGCTCAAAGTGGCTCATGAGGCTATCCGGGTACAAATTGAAGCTCAAGAGCGGCTGGCCGAACTGGTGGGCGAAAAAGCCCTCAATAAGCGTCCCCTGCCCGAAATCACAGAAAATGACGACCTGAAAACGCTGGTGGAAAAACACTGCCGGGAGCCGCTATATGAACTGGCCCGCAGCGCTAGCGACAAGACGACGCGTCGGGCTCGGACAGAGGAAATCCAGGAGAATCTCATGAAGCACTTGCAAGAGGACTTCGGCGAGGAGTTTGTCGCTGAATGGGGCGCCTTGGCTGTCAAGTACTACGAAAAGTTGAAAAAGCAAGTCATCCGTGACGTCATCCTGTCGGAAGGCATTCGCCTCGACGGACGTAAGAACGACGAAATCCGCCCCATCTGGTGCGAAGTGGACTACCTACCCAGTGCGCATGGCTCCGCCATCTTCACCCGCGGCGAGACACAGTCGCTCACCTCACTGACGCTAGGCACCAAAGAAGACCAGGCCCTCATTGACAACGCCCTCGACCCGCACGACGACAATTTCATCTTGCATTACAACTTCCCGCCGTACTCCACTGGCGAAGTCAAGCCCTTGCGCGGCCCTGGGCGTCGAGAAATCGGCCATGCTAACCTGGCCGGGCGTTCCATCCGCAAGGTGATGCCGCCCGATTATCCTTACACCGTTCGCCTGGTGTCCGATATTTTGGAATCCAACGGTTCCTCCTCCATGGCCACCGTTTGCGCTAGCTCGTTAGCCCTCATGGATGGTGGTGTGCCCATTAAAGCGGCTGTAGCCGGTATTGCCATGGGCTGCATCGCTGACGAACAAGGGCGCTATAGCATCCTTTCGGACATCTTGGGCGATGAGGATGCCTTGGGCGACATGGACTTCAAGGTGACCGGTACCACTAAAGGCATTACGGGCACTCAAATGGACATCAAGATTGATGGCATGCCCTACGAGCTGCTCGAAAAAGCACTAGCCCAGGCGCGCGAAGGTCGTTTGCATATCCTGAACGAGATGAGCAAAGTCATCGCCGAGCCGCGTCCCGACCTCAAGCCGCACGCGCCGCGCATGGTGGAGTTCCGTATTGACCGCGACTACATTGGCGCCGTCATTGGCCCAGGCGGCAAAGTCATCCAAGACCTCCAGCGCCAAAGCGGCACCACTATTTCTATTGATGAAGATGAAATTGGCGGCATCGTGTCCATTTTCGGCCCCAACAAAGAGTCGCTGGACATGGCCTACGACAAAATCATGGACATTGTCTTCGTACCAGAAATAGGCGAAGTGTACGAGGGTGTGGTGGAGCGCGTGGAGGAATACGGTGCCTTTGTCAAATTCCGCGGTAAAAGCGGCCTGTTGCACGTTTCCGAAATGAGTTATCAGCGCGTGCCCAATGTGGCTGACCTTTACAAAGTGGGTGATACCGTGAAAGTAAAACTGATAGAGAGCGACCCTAAGACGGGTAAGCTGCGCCTATCGGTGAAAGCCCTGCAGCCTCGCCCTGAAGGCATGCCCGAACGCAGCAGCCCTCCGCGCACAGGTGGTAGTGGTGGTGGCGGTGGTCACCGCGGCGGCGGAAATAACCGCGGTGGTGGTGGACGCCGCTAATGGCTAATGAAGCACGTACGAGAAAAGGGCTTGGCTTTCAGCCGTCTCATCGCAGGCAGCAGAAGTTTGTCTTTTTGCTGCCATTATCGCACCTTTCTATTATTGCCCGCCTCCTGGTCTAATCAGGCCGGAGTCAAAGCATTTATCTTTGCATTGCCAGAGAAAACCAACTTTTCCAAAGAATGTATTGTTAAAAAGGTACTAACTCGCCGCTTTCCTGTTTTTGCAGGAGGCGGTTCTTCAACGTCTCACCACCATGTCCAACCGTCCTCAGTACAAAGTCAAAGACATCTCGCTGGCCGATTGGGGCCGCAAAGAAATCCGTCTGGCCGAAGCCGAAATGCCCGGGCTGATGGCTCTGCGCGCCGAGTACGGCCCGAAAAAACCCCTCAAAGGCGCTCGCATCGCCGGCTGCTTGCACATGACCATCCAGACCGCCGTCCTCATTGAAACCCTCGTCGAGCTGGGGGCAGAGGTGTCTTGGTCATCGTGCAATATTTTCTCTACACAGGACCACGCCGCTGCGGCTATTGCCGCCGCTGGAATTCCGGTTTATGCCTGGAAAGGCATGAACTTGGAGGAATACGACTGGTGCATCGAGCAAACCTTGTACGCCTTCACCGACGGTAAGCCGCTTAACATGATTTTAGACGACGGCGGCGACCTAACCAACATAGTGCTTGATCAGCATCCCGAACTGGTAGCCGGTATCCGCGGCATCTCTGAGGAGACCACCACAGGCGTCCACCGCCTCTACGAGCGCATGGCCAAAGGCACGCTGCCTGTACCGGCTATCAACGTCAACGACTCTGTAACCAAATCTAAGTTCGACAACAAGTACGGCTGTCGCGAGAGCCTGGTGGACGCTATTCGTCGGGCAACAGACCTCATGATCGCCGGCAAAGTAGCCGTCGTAGCTGGCTACGGCGACGTGGGCAAAGGCTCGGCAGCTTCGCTGCGCGGCGCAGGGGCGCGTGTGATTGTGACCGAGATTGACCCCATCTGCGCCCTGCAAGCCGTTATGGATGGCTTCGAGGTGCGGCGCATGGCCGACGCCATTCCGATGGCTAACATCGTGGTGACGGCAACGGGTAACCGCGACATCGTGCGCGAAGAACACTTCCGCCGCATGAACGACAAGACTATCGTGTGCAACATCGGCCATTTCGACAATGAAATTGACATGGCTTGGCTGAACAAGCACTATGGCCACACCCGGGTCAACATCAAGCCCCAGGTGGACCTCTACAACATAGACGGCAAAGACATCATCGTGCTGGCAGAAGGCCGCCTGGTCAATCTCGGCTGTGCGATGGGGCATCCCTCTTTCGTCATGTCCACCTCGTTCACTAATCAGGTGCTCGCTCAAATTGAACTGTGGCAAAACCACGACCGCTACGAAAATAAGGTTTACGTGTTGCCCAAGCACCTCGATGAAAAAGTAGCCTACCTGCACTTGGCTCATTTAGGGGTCGAGTTAGACACGCTCACACCTGACCAGGCGGAATACATCGGCGTCAAGGTCGAAGGCCCCTACAAGCCAGAGTATTACCGCTACTAATCGACCCAGTCCCTGGCTTCTCTTCAGAGGGGCCACCCCGAGCCGTCGGGGTGGCCCCTCTGCTTTTTTGTAGCCCTTTTTGAGAGACTTGCTAACGCCAACACCCCATCGGCTTTTGGCTCTAAAAGGGTAGCACAGCCATCCTGGTTAACCTCCTTTTTAGCCAAAGGTAGGAGCAATATGCGCCGCTTTGAGTATTTTTAAAAATGAAAAATACCTACACAAATTTCTGAGGAACAGTCTTTTGCGCTGTTTATCCTAACTGGTCTCCAAAAATTTTTTTAAAAAAATAGTACTTTGTATTGCAAAGTAAAATGTTATAGCATTACCTTTGCATTATAAAAACAGTGATTAAACAAAGGACTGCATCTTCTGGGGTGCTGTCAAAACTGGAACACAACATGGATTTGGAAAATGCAAAGGCCCAAATGCGCAAGGGGGTATTGGAGATGTGTGTGCTGGCTGTAGTGGCTGAGCGCGAGACTTACCCACCCGAGATTATCGAGCGACTGGAAGGCACTAACCTGCAAGTTAAGGAGGGCACGCTTTACCCTCTGCTAATGCGCCTGAAGAGCGAAGCATTGGTGGACTACATCTGGCGGGAAGGCGTCAAAGGGCCACCGCGCAAGTATTTCACCATCACCCCGGAAGGTCGGCATTTCCTGGGCGAATTAGCCACCAGCTGGCGCGAGTTGGTCAGCGCTGTAGACCAGGTGCTCCTCTCCACTCAACGCCGAGAGGTCACCTTGGCCGACGAACCGCCGCCTATTTTGAACATCGAACCCTTGCCGCCGAGCGATGAACACTAATGCCTCAAAACACCTCTCAGCAAACCAACGACACCGTTCACCTATAAACAAAGCAAACTAATGAATAAGGTACTGCAAATCAATCTGGGCGGCTATGCCTTGACTATAGACGAAGACGCCTACCAACATCTGGCAACCTATTTGGACAATATTCGCCAGCGCCTCAGCGGGCGCGAAGAGCGCGACGAGATCATGCGTGACATAGAAACGCGCTTGGGCGAAATCATCAGCAGCCGCTTAGGTGCGCGAGCCATCGTATCGCTGTCCGACGTAGAGGCCGCAATAGAAGTCATGGGTAAACCCGAAGATTTTGGCGGTGAGGAGAGCAGCGCCAGCTCCAGTAAAAGCAGTGAAAAGACGCCTCGCCATCATGGGCGTCGGCTCTACCGCGATGAGAGTGACGCCGTCATTGGAGGCGTTTGCTCTGGCCTATCTGCCTACTTCGGGTTGAGCGATCCGGTGTGGATTCGTCTGATTTTCATCTTATTAGCGCTTATTTCCTTTGGCTTCTGGGTGCCTGCTTACCTGTTATTGTGGATATTGGTGCCGCCGGCGCGCACAGCCGCTGAGCGTTTGGCTATGCGGGGGGAAATGCCCAACGTAGAGAACATCGTGCGCGAAGTAGAACAAGGCGCCGAACGCTTTGCGCGCCGCGCAGAAGCCTTCGGCAGACAAGCCGGCGTGCAATTGGGTACCTCTTCGGGCAACCTAGCTTCCGGCTGTCTTGCCTTCGTTGCCCGCTTTTTTAAAGGCGCCGCTATTTTTCTCGCCATTATGTTGGTTACCGTACTGGGTACGGTTTGGGTAGCGGGCACCATCGCTTTCTTTACCGCACGCCCTAGCATCTCTTTCCTCAACCCGTTGCCGACGGAGGCAGCGTATCTGGGCTTTGTCAACCTGTTTTTCTTAGTGGGCATCCCAGTCATAAGCTTGGTCATCTGGCTGATGCGCATCATTTTTCGCTTTCAAGCACCGGCATGGCTGGGCATGGGCATGACGGTCCTGTGGGTGCTCAATCTAATCTCCCTCAGCGGATTGGCCAGCTGGGCTGCAGCGCAATATCAAGAAGAGGGGGCGGTAACGCGAACGCTGGATTTGAGCCAGATGACTTCGGATACGCTTTACGTCCGCCTTGACCCGAAGACGGCGCCCTCCTCCTTCCACGAAAATGACGATTTGGATATTTACCTCCACCCCCGCCAGTGGCGCGTCAGCGTCCCCCGCATCGAGATAGAACAGAGCCCCTCGGGGCGCTTCGAGGGCGCCTACACCCTATATGCACGCGGGAGCTCGGAAGCGGCCGCGCGCGAGTACGCCGCCAGCTTCTCTTTGGACGCTACACTCTCGGGCAACACCCTGACCTTGCCCGGCAGCTTACCGTTGAAGAAAGGCGGCTGGCGAGCCCAACGCGCCGAAGTGCAACTGCGTGTGCCTGTGGGCAAGTACGTTGTGTTTGAAAAAGGCTCCCACCGCCGCGTCAAGGCCAACTATGCCGACGCTATCCATTCTGTAAAAGATAATCCCGGCGGTGTTTTTCAAATGACCATCAATGGACTGGAGTGCACCTATTGCTCGGCTTCAAACACCGACACAGAGTCCAGCGAGCCAGTGGAGTATTTCATTTTGAAAGGCACCTTAGACGTGGACATTACGCACGACGAAAATTTCGGCCTCCATTGCCCCGATAACACACCAGGAGCTGAGAAAATATCTGTAGTGCGCCGAGGTCGCACCCTGGTGCTCTCCGCAGGCAAGGGCAACACCCCTATTCGCTGCTCCATACACACGCCTGTGTTCACCAGCCTGGTAGCCAGTGGTCAAGGACAGGTGTCTATCCGAGGATTCGAAGAAGGGCGTTCCTCCATCACCGCCAAAGGTCCCGTACGTGTACGCGGGCTGTACAAGAGCGACGACCTAAAAGCCGTACTCGATAACAAGGCCACCTTAGAACTCATCGGCGAAGGCAACCAATTAGAGGCTGTTCTCTCGGATGGGGCCCGCTTAGAGGCGAGCACCTGGCGCGTAGAGTCGGCTACCGTTACGGCAGCTAACGGCAGCCGAGCCAGCGTCCATGCAGAAGAAAGTGCCACCGTGCGCTCCGATGCCTCCAGCACCGTAGAGACAACCGGTCAGGGAGCCATCCGGAGGTTCTAAAGGATTGCCCCAGTAGCCGTTTAAATGGATGAAATAAACCGGCGGGGGATGGCTTTGTTTTATAGTCGTTCCCTGTCGGTTTTTTTAAATACTGAAACGCCGTCAGAGCATCCTACTCAGCCCACTTCAGCAGGTGGGCTCTCTTGTCGGCTGCACTTCATCACCTATGCCTACTGTTTGGTACAATAGCCCCGTGGTTCGTATAGAGCAAGCCACGCCCACTGTCCGCCGCTTCTGGTTGAGCACCCCTGAACAGCCGACTTTCAAAGCTGGGCAATTCATCACTCTTGACCTGCCCATTGGCGAAAAACGCCTGCAGCGTTGGCGCAGCTACTCCTTAGCCAATGCCCCTGCCGATCACCCAGAGATGTTGGAACTTTGCATTGTACGTGCGCCCAACGGCTTAGCTACGCGTTACTTTTTCGAAGAAGTGGAGGTGGGCACCATACTGCGGTGGAAGGGACCAGAAGGTACTTTTTGCCTCCCTGAACGGCTCGACGACAAAGACCTCGTCCTCGTCTGCACAGGCACGGGGGTAGCTCCCTTTCGCAGCATGCTGCGCGACCTGCAGCACACCAAAAAGCCGCACCGCAATCTCCATCTCATCTTTGGCACGCGCACAGAGGCCGACATTCTCTACCGCGACGAATTCGAGGAGTTAGCCCGCACTATGTCCGGTTTTCGCTACGACATTGCACTTTCGCGCCAACCCGATTGGCTCGGCTATCGCGGCTATGTGCATCAGGTGTACTTAGAGCATTACGCTCAAAAACGCCCCGATGTCCTCTTCTACCTCTGCGGCTGGAGCAACATGATTGACGAGGCTGTCGCCCACCTCCTCGTCGAACTGGGCTACGACCGCAAGCAAATCCTATACGAACTCTACGGATAGCACTCCGCCTAGCGCCGCACCAGTTCTATGGCTTGGAAGGGACGCCCTTGCGCATCTTCCAACACCGCCAGATAAGTGCCCGCCGCTTGACCCGCTAAGGAGTAATATTCGCCCGGCATGGCGACGAAACGAGCCACCTGGCGGCCGTCGAGCGCCAGCACGCGCACAGTGCGCGCCGCCTCAGCATCGGCCAGCCAGAAGCCGTCGGTAGTCGGGTTCGGAAAAGCTCTCGCCGTGGCAGCCGGCAACGGCTGATTCGTGTTCGACAGCGGCGAGGTGAACAGGAAAGTAACCACCACGCTGTCGGCAGGTTGGTTTTCATTGTTAAACTTCAGCCTAATGATGGCCTCCGCTCCTAAGATAGTATCGTAATTTAGGAAGTGCATAATGATGGGGCCCGACTGGTTAGGCTGCATGTCGAACGTGCGAGTACTGACGGGCGGTGTATAGCACAGATTGAGGTCGCACACTTGTGACTCACAGCCTGCCGTGATACGGACTACGGTGCGCGTCCAGCGGATGGTTTGCGTCTGGTTAGTTAAGTTAGTTATGGTAATATGGCCTTCCACGTCTTGCTCGTGGTGCGGAGCAATCGTCCATACTTCCGTGGCGCTGACGCTAAAAGTGCTCTGGGCCAAAGCGGCATAAGAGAAGAGGGATAGGAGGCCGAGGCAGGTAGTTGTGTGCTTCATAATAAATGTCTACGGTTAGCAATTGATGAAATAATCTGGACAAAAATAAAGAGCCCTGCGGCATCCATGAGTCTATATTTGTCATAAGATGGGCAAATAAAACCGCCTTTGCATGCTGTTAGCGAGAACAATAGTATCGAGGTTGCTCCTTGCTGCAGGGCTCCTCGCCGCCGGAATGCCCAGCCAAGGGCAGGTGTCCTTTCAGGCAGAAGACTTTACGGCTACAGACATTAACGGCCAGAACTGGCATTTGCAGGCCCTGCTCAACGAAGGTAAAGTGGTTGTGCTTCACTTCATGCAAACGCACAACTTGCCCGCCTGGGCCTACCACCTCGGGAGGACGCTGCAGACATTTCACCAGGACTACGGCCCCAACGGCGGGTCTGGCCAAGTGCGGATTTTCCTTGTGGAAAGCGACCCTGCCACGAACAACAACTGCCTTTACGGTCCAAGCGGATGCAGCGGCGCGAGCCTAGGGAACTGGGTAGCGGGTACACCTTTTCCCATCCTCAACGACCACACCCTCGCGGTGCGTTACGGCATTACTCACTTCCCAACGCTCGTGCTCATTTGCCCCAACAGACGTGCTTACGCCTTGCGTCCGTTGAGCGCGGCCGACCTTACGGAGCGGATGCAAACCTGCCCAGTTGCCTTTGGCCAATACAATGCGGCCCTTTTGCACGATGACTCCAGCATCGCCGGGCGCGAAGTGTGCGCTTCTACCACCCTAGCGCCGCGCTTTCGGTTGGTTAATTTGGGCAAAAAGCCGCTCCTCCAAGCCAGCATCGGTGTGCACTGGAACAGCACCCTGGTCAGCACCGTCGCTTGGCAAGGCTCGCTAAGTACTTATCAAGAAACCGTGCTTTCTGCTCAGCCCTTCGCCCGTAGCGATGCCGGCACGTTGCAGGTGAGCATCCTCAGCATCAACGGAGGCATGCCAGACGATGACCCTTCCAACAATGGTTACTCAGTGCCTTTCGCCGCCGCTCCGACGGAACAGGGCGAGTGGTTCCTGCTCAAAATTCGCACCGATCAATACGGCGCAGAGACCTATTGGGAACTCCGCAACGACCAAGGCGATGTGCTCGACTTTGGCGGCAACCAAGCAGTAGGGCCTCATGGCGGCGCTCAACACACCCACATTGCCGGAGGGCCAGGCGCCTATGGCAACCACGTTACTATCCACGAACTCCTTCACCTGCCCAAGCCCGGCTGCTACTCGCTACACTTCGTGGATGCCTACGGCGACGGTATGTGTTGCGCTTACGGCCAAGGGTATTTCCATTTGTACCGCCTTCAGGGTCAGTCGGAGTGGCTCCTACTTTCAGGCGGGCTTTTTGATGCCTACGAATATCGTCAATTCAACACGGACGCCAGCAGCGCCACCCGCCCAAGCGACGCCACTGCTCCGGCTACCGTGCAGCTGTGGCCCAATCCCGTGTCGGAAGTATTGCAGATGCGCTTGACCTGGCCTCAGACCGGGCCGCTATCTGCCGCCTTGGTGGACGCCTGGGGAGGCACAGTGGCCGTGTTGCCCGCGCTTTGGCCGACGGGAGAGGCGCTCTACGAAGCAGCCATAGACGTCCGTACCCTGCCCGCGGGCGTATACGCCCTCCGCTTGCATCACCAAAACGGCGGTGCGCTAATGCGAAAGTTTGCCGTTATCCGCTAAGCTTGCTCGAATTCCTGAACACACAACAATACGGCGCCTGTCGAAACAGAAAATCTGGAGGCGTTTGCCTTTAAACCAAGCACAAAACAGTAGTGCTGCGCTTGAATTAACCGCGTCTGTTCTTGTTGAGACTATGAGTGGTCAGCGGCCGCCGTTCTATCCGTCTGTGTCTTGCAGTATGGTTTTAAGTTCATCTAAACTCAGCCAAGGCCTTCTGCGATGCAGCATGCGATGGCAATTGGAACAAACTAAAGCAAGGTCTTCAATTTTAGTTTCTGTTGTTTCTGTTAGTTGTGAGATAGGAAACAAGTGATGTGCTTCTATAAAACCAGCGCCAAGTTCACCGTATTTGTCGAGAAAAGAAAAGCCACAAACCTGACAGGAAAGTTTTTTGTCCGTCTGAAGTCGCCGCTGCTTAGCTCTGCGAACAAGGTCGCTGCTGCGCTCCTTCATCTTGTGGAGGCGGAAAACTTCTTTACCCTCCGGAAATGCTAATTCTTCATCTTCTTCTGCAACAGAAAGTTCCTGTTCAACAGTTTGAACGTTTGTTACAGGGAGTTCCTGTGCAGCAGTCTGAATGTTTGTTACAGGAGGTTGCTCGTTTGTTGTCGCTTTGTTGGATCATTGACTTGTCGACGACGTGAAATGCCCCTTATCAATCCTACCGAGTGTCCAAAGGAAAGAGTGGGCATCTAATAGGGTCGCTTCTTTGTTTTTAGTTAGCAAAAATTGATGAACTTGTTTAATGATGTCGTTGAATGTTGAATAGTTTTCCCAAGAGGCATTACGGCTTGTCTTAAATTCAGGAATTCCTATTAGTTCAAAAATATCGTCAAAGCGTTCTTGTGAAATTGGCATAAACTTTTCCCTATCCTTGATGAAGAAAAGATAGGCAATAAGCTGATATGGAAGCCCCTTATCAAGCAATGACTGGAAGGCTTGACTATCTTTGATTTTGTTCTTGTAGAAGTGGAATAAAGTATTCTCAATCTCACGTGTTTTACTTTCTGTTTTTTTAGAGAAATTACCTTTTTGTCTCCAGTAAACTAAGTTGTTGTCAACTATTTTACCATTATGGTATACCTTTAGCTCGATTGCTGATTCTACAGCTTCCCGAATTTTACCTGTTCCGATATCCTCTTTTTTCCACCGTTTTTGTCCTAATTTTTTTTTCGCCTCTTTGTGAACCGAATACTTATAATTCTCCTCATTCTCAATAAACTGAGAACCCTTGAACCTCTCAAAAGGTTTCTTGTCCTGACTTTCTATGAGTTGCAAAAAGTCAGAAAATTGTCTCTCTAATATTTCTATATCTACCTTTACCTCCATAACGCGAAATGTTTTATAGTTACTAATAATAAACAAATATATCCACTGTATAGATATTCCGCACCTCAACTGCAGAGACTAAATCCTGCAACTTTTCATAAACACTGGCTAAAATATCGGGCTCAAGCACCTTGCCATTATTTTTTATCGAAAGGATAAAAAAGGCCGTTATGCAATATAGATGACATCGTCGACGCCTCTCGACAAAGGCTCTGTCTGCGGCGATATGCAAAAAGCACCATTACGACCTATGCCAGGAGCCTATCCAAGCTCCTCAACGCCTCTGAGTGCTACGGCATGGGGTAAGATACGGATAAGGACAGTAAAAACGGCAGTGCGTAATTAAGGTATCGGCGTCTGTTGTGTTACTGTTTCACTACTCGCCTGTTCGGGAATGGCATTGATACCCGGTGTCTATAGAAATTGCTGAGGTATCGTTATCTCATAGCGCTAACAGGTGGCACTCGTGCTCTGGTTCAACGTTTTCGGTTATGGTAGTTGGGCAGGTGTTGGTGGTATAAAATTGATGAGTATTAGGCCTACATAGAAGCAGGGAGAGCTAATTCCAGTTGTCAACTTGTACTGCCTAATTTAAAATCAAGATTAGCCGTTGTTTTTATGTATCTCATTAGAAATGTCGCTAATATATTTTTTTACTATATCCATAAACTTCGGATAAGCTTTCTTGAGGTCGCCAATAGGGGAGTGCTTATTCCAGACGTATCGCTTGTCAGGATTTTGTATGATGCCTGGTAAAAGTTTGGCTGTGTCGTCTGCAAATCTGTGGCTGAGTTCCATAGGCAATTGCAGCCGCTCAAACTGTCCTTCCGAATAACACGGGAAAACAGTTCCGTTTTTCTTAACGTTCACAATGCCAATTTTTTCTCCGCTTCCTTGTGGATCAGGAAGTTTGATGCCAAAACCGCTAGAGTTCCATTCAATGCAAAGTCCAAGATCTTCACTATCCTTGATTATTTGCTGAACAAAATCAACCGTTTCTTTATCTGTATTTTTAGCAAGCTCTTCAAAGAAGTCTTCTGCTGTAATTGTCAGTCGTCTGTTACCTTGATTTTGTTGCTTAATTATTTCTGTTCCTAAGTCTGTATCAATGTTTACCTTTAAATCACCCGAGTAGTTTCCTTCAATTCTTACGATTGCTCTCGTAATTTCTTTTGTACGTGTAATAAGTTGTGAAACTACAATTAATGATTTATCCGCCTGATTGAATTCGTAAACTTGTAACTCTACTAATGCTAATGTAAAGTGGAGTTGTGGGGTCTTTGTCAAATACTCCACCATGTCTTCAACGCTTTCACGAATTCCGTCACCGACAATTAAAAGTAAGAATCGCCCTCGCCTCAAGTTTCTGCTCACATTATCAATAAAAGAGCTTTCTTCCACCTCATCGAGGCCACTAAATTTTCGCACTGTCGCAAAGAGCCCGTCTGAATTATGGTGATATTTTTGATTGTAAGATATTACAGATTTGTTGAGGTCTGTAAAACTCCATCTATTCAACTCTTTTGCATAGTCAAGGATTTGTCCGACAACCTCTCTTCTTGCTTCGGGATTTCTCCAGAGTTTTGTTTCTACGATTGTTAAGTAGCCGTCTGGGGAAATGAATAAATTGTCGATGCTGCCCACATTTGTTGAAATTTCTTTGCCGATTGGAATTGCAGGTGTAAAACCTATATCAATTTCGCTAATGGGTAAAATATCTGGGTTGTCATGGATAAGGCTTTGCATCCATTCCTCTTTGAACGTTTTCTCGCCTAACGGAATACGCTCAAGTCTGTTTGATTTGCCATTGAGTATTAAAATTGGTTGCCCATTTCTTCTATCTCCTCTGCTTATCATGGGATATCTTATTTTTTAAAGTGTATTATCTGTTCTACATATTAAGGAACACCAGGGTTTCAGAATAACACTTTTTACTCGCTTTGCACGAATTCAAATAGGAGCATTTGTATTTTCCATTTTACTCCCGGTATTTCTGGTTCAGTTGGTCTGCTGCCCAGTTCAGGCTCTCGTTGCTTTCGTCGGCGAGAACAACTTGAAATCTAGCTCCAAAGTCATCTTTGTCCTGGTAAGTTCCCACAAGAATATTTTTGTTTCCGTCCTTTTTTACCACAAAACCAATCCCTTTGATAGATCTTTGTCCGTGATACGACATAGACCAACAAGTTTTAATCCACCTGTTTTCTCGCCAAACCTTTTCTACAAACTCCTTAAAACCGATTGGGTAATGGTCGTCTCTAAAAGTAGGGTCTTTGCGCTCACTGTCACTAAGAGCTTTGAGATTAGCAACTTTTGGATAACGAAGTCTAAACGAGGTCAAGTAAAGTTGTCCTATTGCGTTAAGCTCAAAAACGGGCTCATTATTTATCTCTACTTCCGTTAGAAATACCCTTAGTTTTTCGTCAAATTCACCAAGTTCACTCTTAGCGTATGTTCCATTACGCTCAAAATCAGTCAATATATCTGAATTGCGTCCGAGTAAGTCATAATCTAAAGAAATGGGCAAAGGTGGAAAGTCTATGATCTCCGAGAACTTTTCGTGTTTATAGTAAACGGGAATGTCTAATGCTTGACCTATCAATACAGCAACAGCAATCTGTGCTTTGTACCCCCCCGTAGCATCTATTGCAACATATTCTTTTCCAAATCGCTGTACAAAATCACCGATTACTCTTACAAGGTTTCTAAGACCGTGAATTTTAAAGTTTTTAGGCTCTGTATCTTGAAGTTGCTCTACTTCCCTAAGTTCAATCTGTTGCAATTTCAAATCCTCCCTACCTTTAAAATACTCTTTCAGCACATGTCCTGTGTTTCTGCCAGCTTCCGTGTCAGAAACAAGCAAAACAAGATTCTTTAGTTCAAGCCACTTTTTCTTTCTGGCTTCTTCTATAGTGTTAATCTCTGCGCCACAAATTCGGTGGTTAGGGTCAACTTTTAAAAGCTCTCTGGCCAACTCATTCCAATTACCCTTGTCAAAGCGAGTTTTAATTTCTTGCCAGTTTTCAGGGCGCTCAGGAGTGTCTTCTGAGAGTCGTCTTAAGTTGCTCTCAAAGAGGCTTGTTCCAACCGTGCAAATTAGCGTATTTCTCATTCTCATTTTTTTTAATATAAAGCCTAAAAAACCCAAATTTAAATAATGCGTAAGTTTCTTTTATTCGAATTGTTTAGAATAAATTCTTTAACTTTTTAGGGGAATTATCTAAAGTATGAAAGGCAAAAATCTTGCCATTAGTCTTATCGAAAAAGCGAAAGAACCGCCCTGTAATATGGATCGCCTTGCCGGTACCTCTCGGTGAGAGCTCTCCTTTCGGCGATCTGCGAAAAACACTATCGGAATGTTGTAATAGGAGCCTATCCAATTTTCTCAGTGCCTTTGAGCGCTATGGCATCTTCAGGCTTGACGTTCAGGCAAGTTTTGGAATGTAGTACTTTCAATAGGCAAAAAATTTGAATAGAAGGACCGATTTTCGAGTTTGCACGTCAGCCCGCCTGGTGCAGGGTCCTTATTATACAATGTCGTCTTTTACCTGTTTTTTTATGTCGCTTATTCACTTTGATTGCTCATCTTGCGTTTCAATGTTTCAATGTTTTGGACTTGGTCGTATTCTTTTTTGTGAATTTTTCTACTTGTAATATCAATCTTTACTGTTGAGATGAACTCTTTAAAGTCATTATTCATTGTTAGCTTATTTATTGTTTCCCAGTCGAGTGCTTCTCGATATTTTGCAGGGAAAATGATTTCAGATGAATGCGGGTTATTCAGGTCGAGTTTAATTACACCAATACCGAACGATGTGGAAAGTCGGGCGAGTTCGCTTCTGAATTCTTCTTCATCTGATACTTCGGCAGCGACCAAATAACTTTCATTTGCCCAAGCGTAGTATGTCAAATAGGGGTGAAGGTCTCTTTCCAAAAAGTCAATCCGTTTTTTCTTAGGTGCTGTTGGCTCTTTTAAGATTGCTGTGTCTGAAAGGTCAAGTTGGCTTGCCTGCGATTTCAAGTAAAACCTCTTCGGTCTGCTGTCGGTCTGTCCAAAAAGAGACGTTGGGCTGTCCTTGGCGTTCACATAAAGCTGTGCGCCAAGTGTTGCCCAAGGAGTTTTGCCTACGCTGTTAAGCTGTTTGCCATAGCCTTTTTCTGTTGCTAAAGTCCAAATTTCATTGGCGGTCATTGGTCGTTTTTCTTCTCTTAAGACTATTTCGGCTAATTCTAAAAATATCATACTGCTAAGTAGCAATGTTAATACTGAATGTTTCAGAAGATTTGCTCACAATTCCGAACTAAATATTATTAATCTACTAAATTACATTACAAAGGTAAATAAAAAAAATTGTTTTACTTATCAGATGTGGTAACAATTCCATATTATGCTCAGCGTTTTTGTCCTTTCTCACTCACTGCGTAGATAGGTGCGCAATACCTCGGTGTGCAAAAGACTTTCTAAGGGGTGTCTTACGGATCTGCCGGGAGCCTTTTACGCCCATTTTGAACGGATGCAATGGGGTGTACCCTTGGCCTGACCTCCGGGCGGGAATAGCCGCCGGAGCCGGGATGCCCAACCCTGCTTTCGAACAGCAGGGACAGGAGCCGAGACGCCCCGTTTTTTCATAATCAGGCCAAATGCGCTGTGGTTGGCTCCTCACGTTGCTGCAACTCATGCGCATCCAGCCGTTTGCTGTGGGTCCGAGCAGGCATTCCATAAATGTGCTTAACTGTTTGACTACTATAGCTTTCAAGGGAAACCGCATCGTTGTTGGGGTTACCCGAGTGGTTGCCCTTTGTCAATAAAAACTAAACACTGAGAGTCCCCTTGTCGCTAAGCCTATTTTTGCAGCGAAAAAAGTGCACGAGCTGTGCGCGAGAGTCGTTCCAATGCTTCTTTGTTTTATATCTAAAAAACACGGTAATACTATGCAACGGACAATTTGGAAGATGCCTCTACTCCTGAGCTTGCTTTTTTCTACAGCTTCCTTATGTCTATCGCAATCGGCGCAACATGCAAAAGACAGCACCTACATTGAAGCCTTCATTGAAGGTTTGTCAGCCGGAACAGCACGCCTGGTGGGTACTTATGGCGACCAGAACTACATTGCCGATACGGCGGTGGTAGATGAAAAAGGCCACTTCCTCCTGCGTCGGCAGAATGCCTTGCCGGCGGGTTTTTATTACTTCCTTTTGCCGGGACAAAAGAGTTTTTCCGTCCTGATTGACCGCAACGACCAGCGCATGACGCTGCGCGCTAAGGCGGACGACATTCCCGGCACCCTGCAAGTCTCGGGAGGCATCAATACGGCGCTGTTTTATCGAAACGCTCGTTTTCAGAACGCTCAAGAGCCTGAGATTAAACAGTTGAGCCAAATCATGCGCGACCACGCTCCCAACACTCCCGAGCATGAGCGCGCCAAAAGGCGCCAAAATGAACTGATTGCCCAACGCAAGGCACATTTAGACTCCATTTATCGAGAATATCCGGATGCTTTTTTCACTAAGTTCAAAATAGCAGGCCAAAACCCTGATTGGCCCGAATTCCGCAAGCCCAATGGCGACTTAGATACGATACGCAACGTTGTCTATTACCGCGAGCATTTTTGGGATAATGTGGACTTCAACGACACTCGTCTGCTGCATACGCCCGTTATCGCCAATAAATTGAAGCGCCACATCGTCGAATTGACGCCTCAACACCCGGACTCTATTATTCCGGTGGCAGACCAGCTGGTGCAGCGCGTACTGCCTTACAAGGAGTATTTCCAGTTCTTTGTCAACTGGATTGCCCTCAACTATGAAAACGGAAAAACTAAAGTTATGGACGGCGAGGCTGTCATGGTTTACCTCATTGACAAGTACTTTACACCGGAACTGGCCACGTGGGACACGCCGGAGAACATCGCCAAAATCCGCAAAAAGGCTGATGAGATGAAAGCCAGCCTCATGGGTCGAAAAGGGCCCGATGTGCGCGCTCTGGACATCAATGGCCAGTACAAGTCCATCTACGAAATGACCGCGCCTATTATCGTGGTCTTCATGTTCAGCCCCGACTGCGAGCACTGCCGTGAGCAGGCTCCTGAAATCCAGCGTCTCTATCAAAAGTGGAAAAACCGCGGCGTAGACTTTTACGGCATCGCCCTTAACACCACTGACGAGAAGTGGAAGGAGTTCGTCCGAAAAAACGGCTTCACGTTCACCAACGTGTTTGACCCGACCAACCGCGCCATTTACGCCAAGTACTACGTGGACATCACGCCAGAGCTGTACGTGCTCAACAAAGACCGCATCATCGTAGCTAAAAACTTGCAGGCCAACCAGTTGGAGACCATTTTTGAACGCGAGTTGGCCAAGTTGGGCAACTAAAGGCTCTGCTTGCCCTGAAATAAGGCGGCCAGCGTTCCGTATGTTTGCCAGACCGCTGCCTGCAGTTCCTGGTAGATTCGGGGGGCAGCGGTTTGTTTTTGGCGTACTTCTTCGGGCGTCAGGTGTTGGAGGAAATGGGCTACCTGTTGGCGGAGGGATTGGTTCTCTTCAATGATCCAGCCGGCTTGTTGCAGCAGATGCCAATTGTCGCTGTCGGGGTGGCCACAGAATAGGATGGCACCGCCCACCGATACGGCACTGACGGCTTTGGAAGGCACAGCTACGTGCGTCCAGGAGGTGCGCAAGGAAACCAAGTGCACGGCAATAAAAGCCAGCTGTCCTCGAGGCACGTGGTCGAGCAAGACAATACCTGGCTTTCCTTGGGCATACGCCTTAATTTCAGCAGCTCGGTTGCCGTACAGGGCCAGTACCAGGCGGTGGCGTTGCGGGTCGAGATGGTCTATGACTGCCCGTAAAAAATCGGGATTGTGTGGGTCGCCCAGATTGCCGCAATAGCCGAGCATGATTTTGTTGGCGTCGTACCAGGAGGGGCGCTCCGTTGGGCGAGCTGGCGTGTGAAAAAACACGCCACAGGGCAACAGCAGGGTAGGGAGGTGGGGTTTTTGGTAAGCCGACCGCAAGTGAGCGCCTTGTTGTGGCCCTAAAGCAATGAGTGCGTGCGGTGGGTGGCGATAGGTTGCCCATCGGGCAAAGCGATAGAATGGGTTGTGCTCGCTTAGCCAATGAGTTGCCTGAAAACCTTCTGGAAACAGGTCAAAAGCCCAGAGTATCCAGCGCGTGCGCCGAGGTAGGAGCCAGGCCGCCCACATAGGCAGCAGCGGCGGGCTGGTGGTGCATACTACCCAGGAGTGGCGGTAGCGCCATGCGTGCCATACCAGCGTCAGGCCGTCATAAACCATGGTGAGGAGGCGAGGCAGGAGCCGGTTGCCCTCATAGGGTGTCCACAGGCGTTGCACCTGGCCTGCCGGTTGGCGCCGCCCGCCACCGCCTGCAAACGTTCGGCCTATGCACAGCACAGCGCTGGTTATGCCGTGCTCGCGCTCCAGATACTCTACCAGGTCGCACACCGACTCACCGTTGATGTTCGGGTTGGGTGGATAGTGGCGCGTAAGAAAAACCACCGGGGCGACGTCGCTCATAGCTTCGAGGCTTTATACGCGTTCCAGCAGCGCCTGATAAATCTTGGCTAGGATACTCTTTAAGTCGTACTGGTACGACCATTCCGGGTAGTGCTGCTGAAACTTGCTGACATCGCTGATGTACCAGATATGGTCGCCCACCCGGTGGATAGGGCTGTACTGGTAGCGCATCTTTTTGCCTGTAATCTCTTCGCACAGTTGGATGGCCTCCAGCAAGGAGCAGTTAGAAAAACGACTGCCTCCGGCGTTGTACACCTCTCCAGGGCGCGGGTTCTGGTAATAATGCCAGAACATGGTCACCAGGTCGTAGCTATCAATGTTATCGCGTACTTGCTTGCCCTTATAGCCAAAGATGGTGTACTCGCGACCGGTGACGTTGCACTTCATTAGGTAAGAGAGAAAGCCATGCAGCTGAGCACCGGAGTGATTGGCTCCCGTCAGGCATCCGCCGCGGAAGGAGGCTGTTTTCAGGTTAAAATAACGGCCATACTCCTGCACCAACACATCAGCAGCCACTTTTGAGGCGCCGAAAAGGGAGTGTGTCGTGTGGTCGAGGCTCATGTGCTCGTCAATGCCGCGCTCGTGATAGGGGTGGTCGGGGGCTACTTCCCAGCGCGTGTCCATCTCGACCAAGGGCAGCAAATTGGGATTGTCGCCATACACTTTGTTCGTAGAGGTAAAGATGAATACCGCCTCTGGGCAATGGCGGCGCGTGAATTCGAGCAGGTTAAGCGTCCCGTTAGCGTTGATGGTGAAATCGGTAAACGGCTCGCGCGCCGCCCAGTCGTGGCTCGGTTGGGCGGCGGTGTGGATGACCAGCCGGATGTCGGTGCCATATTCTTGAAAAATCTGTTCTAAGGCTTCGGCGTCGCGGATGTCCACGTTGTAATGGCGGTAGTTAGAAAATCGTTCGATGAGGCGGTTGCGATTCCAGGCCGTAGAGGCTTCAGGGCCAAAGAAGTAGGCCCTCATATCGTTATCAATACCAATAACGAGGTCAAATTTGTCGGAAAAGAAGACGACAGACTCGCTGCCAATCAGGCCGGCGGAGCCAGTAACGAGCGCAACGTTCATGTGTTGGGCAAATAAGTTTGGCTGAATAAAAAGACAGGGCGCAAAGAAAGGCCAGGCCGTTCAATTGCGGGGTAACCTTGGAACTCAAGCGTCAAAACTAACCACCACGCGCTTCGATTTAGGGTGCGTCTGGCAGGTGAGCACGTAGCCTGCAGCGACTTCATCGGGTTCAAGACCGTAGCAAACGTCCATTTCTACCTCCCCTTCCAGGACTTTAGCCTTGCAGGTGCTGCATACGCCACCTTTGCAAGAAAAAGGCAGGTCAGCTCCTGCGCGCATAGCGGCATCCAGCAGTGTACTGCCTTCTGAGGGCAATACGAATTCGAACGTCATGCCGTCTTGAATAACCGTTACCGAGGCTTCAATTACTTCGGCTTTTGGCACGGTTGGGCGTAGCTTGGGCGCTGAACCTGCGGTAGTGAACAGTTCGAACAGGATTTTTTGTGGCGGTACGCCCATTTGCTGCAGAGCGTCTTTGATGCTAAAAATCATCTCTTCTGGCCCACACAGGAAGAACGTGTCCACCTCCTCAGGAGCGAAAAGCCGCTCTGCGTATGCGCGGCATTTATCGGCGTCCAAACGCCCGCAGAACAGAGCAGCTCCCAACGATTCGCGACTGAACACATGGTACACTGCCAAGCGATCGGGGTGCTTGTTCTTGAGCAACTCCAGCGCTTCGCGAAAAATGACGTGGTCGAAGCCACGATTGCCAAAGAAAAGAAGAAACCGGCTGTCAGGCTCTGCCTGCAGCACGCTCTTCAAGATTGACATAATGGGAGTGATGCCACTACCTGCAGCAAAGGCCACGTAGAGGCGAGCGCTACCGGGGGCCGGGGCTGCCGTAAAGCGCCCCTGGGGAGGCATAACAAGGAGCTCGTCGCCGGGACGTAAACGCTCATTGGCAAAAGTGCTGAACACTCCGCCTGGTACTTTTTTTATGGCCACGCGTAGGTCGTTTTCGTACGGTGCCGTGCAAATGGAGTAGGAGCGGCGCACGTCTTCGCCGTCCAGCGAGGTACGCAGGGTAAGGTATTGCCCAGGCTGAAAACGAAAGACCTCGCGCAGCTGCTCGGGTACTTCAAACGCCACCGACACCGTGTCGGGCGTCTCCTGCTGCACCTCGCGCACGCGCAACGGATAAAACTGGGTGGGAGTGGCCATGTCGTCTGATGTTTCGCAAGAACACGAAAAACAGGCACTCGACAGGATAGTTCTTAGGGCAGTGAGCCCTGGATTACCAAAAAGACACGAGCAGCGCCCCCTGTCCTTACCTCGTCGAAGCGGGTGTCGAAAGCCGTCGGCTCCAGGGTATTAGGCCAGCCTGCTGACGTGTTTCATTAGTCCACTCTTCAGGTTGGCCGCCTTATTGCGGTGAATAGTGCCGCGCTTGGCTAGCTTATCAATCATGCTTACCACTTTGGGTAGAAACTTTTCGGCTTCCGCTTTGTCTTTGAGATGGCGCAGCGTTTTGATGGCTGTGCGTGTGCTCTTTTTGTAGTAGCGGTTCTGCAAGCGGCGTTTCGCGTTTTGGCGAATGCGCTTCAATGCCGAACGGTGATGTGCCATATCTCGCTAAAATGTGTACGTCGTGAATGTTTTAAGAAAAAACCTCTTTTTGAAAAGAGCGGGCAAAGGTATTGGTTTTTAAAATAAAAAGCTGCCTTGGGCTAAAAAATGCGTCAACGTTGGGCCAGCCGTTTAGGCCGAAACACCTACTTTTGCTCCGTCTTATTGCGATAACCCATTGATTTTTGAATGTTTATCTTGAAATGAAAGATATCTCTGCTGTATTCAACGCGCATCCGCAGTACATCGAATCGCTGTACAAAGCTTGGCAGCACGACCCTAACTCGGTGGAGGCTGATTGGGCTATCTTCTTCAAGGGATTTGACTTTGCCCTTACTTCGGCCAACGGCAATGGCGCCGCAGTGCCGGTGAGCACAAGCGCTGACCTCTTGCGCGAGCTCGCTGGTTATGCCCTCATTCAAGGCTACCGCCAGCGCGGGCATATGCTTTCCACGACCAACCCTATCAAGCCCCGCAAAGACCGCAAGCCGCGCCTCGACCTGGCTGACTACGGTCTTTCAGAAGCGGATTTAGACCGCCCCTTTGCCGCAGGCTCGGAGGTGGGCATGCCTAATGCACCGCTGCGCGACATCCTGGCCCGATTGAAGAAAATCTATTGCGGCAATCTCGGCTTCGAAGTAGCCCACATCTATGACTATGAGCGCCGCACTTGGCTGCTTCAGCAGATAGAGCACCGAAATCTGGCCGATGACTTCGATTTCTCCATTGATAAAAAGCGCCGCATCTTAGAAAAGCTCAACGGTGCGGTCGTGTTCGAACAGTTTTTGCATACCAAATTCGTCGGGCAAAAGCGCTTCTCTCTAGAAGGCGGGGAGGCTACCATTCCTGCACTGGATGCCATCATCACTGCTGCCACTGAGAGTGAGCCGCCAGTAGAGGAAATTGTCATTGGTATGGCCCACCGCGGGCGTCTTAACGTGCTGGCCAATATCTTGGGTAAAACCTACGAGCAAATTTTCTCAGAGTTTGAGAGTAAGGTCATACCCGACCTCAGCTTCGGCGATGGCGACGTCAAGTATCACCTGGGCTTTTCCTCGCAAGTAAAGACGCCCTCGGGGCGCGAAGTGTACCTGAAACTGCTGCCCAATCCCTCGCACTTGGAAGCAGTGGATCCCGTAGTGCTGGGCTTTACGCGCGCCAAAGCAGACGCGCTCTACGGCTCAGATTTTAAGCGTATCCTTCCCATCCTCATCCACGGCGATGCTGCCTTAGCAGGTCAAGGGGTGGTATACGAAATTGCTCAGATGAGCCAACTGCCAGGCTACTACACGGGCGGCACCATTCACTTTGTCATCAACAACCAAATTGGCTTCACGACCAACTGGGACGAGGGGCGCTCCAGTATCTACTGCACCCAGGTAGCCGACGTCGTGCAGGCGCCTGTCATACATGTCAACGGCGACGACCCAGAGGCGCTGGTCTTCGCTGTCGAACTTGCCACGCGATATCGGCAAAAGTTTCACGGCGATGTTTACGTGGACATGGTCTGCTACCGCAAATATGGTCACAACGAAAGCGACGAGCCGCGTTTTACCCAGCCCGATTTGTACGCCCTCATTGGCAATCATCCTAACCCTCGCGAGGTGTACAACGCCAAACTGGTGCAACGCGGCGACGTGGACGCCCAGTTAGCCCGCGAAATGGAACGCGCTTTCCGCGCCGAACTGCAGGCACGGCTGGACAACGCTCGGCAGAATAAACTGCCCTACACGTATCAAGAGACAGAATTGGCCTGGAAGGCGCTGTCCTTTACCTCTGACGATGCCGATTTTCAAGAGTCGCCGCCCACGGGCATTCCGCAATCTACTTTAGAGCGGCTGCTGGCTCACCTGCTCACCTTGCCTAAGGATTTTGAACCGCTGCCGCAAATTGTCAAGATGTTGGAGACGCAGCGCGCCCTCGTGGAGAAGGGGCAAATAGACTGGGCGCTGGGCGAACTGTTGGCCTACGGTTCTATCCTTCTGGATGGCAAAGACGTGCGCATGAGCGGGCAAGATGTCAAGCGCGGCACCTTTAGCCACCGGCATGCTTGCCCTCTGGACGTCAAGACCTATCGGACCATCAACCGCCTGGACGGCATCGCCGAGAAGCAAGGCCGATTCCTTATCTACAACTCGCTGCTGTCAGAATACGCCGTTCTGGGCTTTGAGTACGGCTATGCTTATGCTAATCCGGAGGCGTTGGTGATTTGGGAAGCCCAATTTGGCGACTTTGCCAACGGCGCTTCCACGATTATTGACCAGTTCGTGCTGGCTGCCGAAGCCAAATGGCGCCGTATGAATGGGCTGGTCATGTTGCTACCGCATGGCTATGAGGGGCAGGGGCCCGAGCACTCTTCGGCGCGTCTGGAGCGCTACTTACAAGGGTGCGCAGGCAATAACGTTACTGTGGCCAATGTAACGTCGGCCAGCAATTTCTTCCACCTGCTGAGACGCCAGCTGGCGCGTCCGTTCCGCAAGCCGCTCATTGTCATGTCTCCCAAATCTACCCTGCGCGCGCCTTACAACTTAGGTCTTCTCAGCGAACTCGCGGAAGGCCATCGCTTTCGCGAATTGATAGACGATGACCAAGTAAAGCCCGCTCAGGTGAAGCGTCTGCTGGTATGCTCCGGCAAAGTGTACTACGACTTGCGCAAACGCCAGCAGGAGGAAAACCGCACCGACGTAGCCATTGTGCGATTAGAGCAAATCTATCCCTTCCCCAAAGCGCAGTTCGAAGCGCTTCGGAAAAAGTACTCGAAGGCTACCCTGTATTGGGTGCAAGAGGAGCCCTTCAACATGGGCGCTTGGAGCTATCTGTTGCTGAACCACGGCGCATACGGTTGGAAGTGCATTAGCCGCCCTGCAGCAGCCAGCCCGGCAACGGGTTTCGTGAAACGCCACGAAAAAGAACAAGTTGATTTGGTAGAGGCTGCTTTTCGCTCATAGGTAAACCTATTGCAGCCCAGCATTATGCAAGTCGTCGTCTTCGGCAAAAGATATCAAGAGAAAAACCAGCCCTACATACAGGAGCTGTTTCAAGTGTTGCAAGAGGCTGGCGCTACTATCTATATCTATCGAGGATATCTAGAGCTCATCCGCGACCAAGTAGCTCTGCCCGAAGCTTACGGCGTGTTCGATGGCTATCTCGATTTTCGCGTGCATCGCATTGATGTGGCTATCGTTTTAGGAGGGGATGGTACTATGTTGGACGCCGTTACCCACGTGCGCGACAGCGGCGTACCTATGTTGGGCATCAACCTGGGGCGGCTTGGCTTTTTGGCCAACATTGAAAAGCAACATATCCGAGACGCCATTCAGAAGATGATACAAGGCCGCTATTCTGTCGTGGAGCGCACGATGCTCTACTTAGAAAGTGCGCCACCCCTCTTTGGCGATTTGCCCTTTGCCCTCAACGATTGCACTATCTTAAAGAGCGAGACCTCTTCGATGGTGACCATTCACACCTATTTGAACGGCGACTATCTGAACACCTACTGGGCCGATGGCATCGTCATTGCGACACCCACCGGAAGTACGGCCTACTCGCTGAGCTGTGGTGGGCCTATCGTCATGCCGGACTCGGGCAATATCGTCCTGACGCCGGTAGCTCCTCACAACCTGAACTTGCGTCCGTTGGTGCTTTCCGACCAGTCTGTAATCTCTTTTGAAATGGAAGGGAGAATTGACAAGTTTGTTTGCACCCTCGACTCGAGGCACACCATCATCAACGCCCAGCAACAGCTGGCTATCCGCCGCAATGACTTCAACGTCAGGCTAATCCAGCTGGAGGGTACCTCGTTTTTGCAGACACTGCGCGAAAAACTCACCTGGGGCACCGACGTGCGCAATTAGCCGCCCAACGGCTTTTCGGCTGGCTCTATCGTCAGGCGCAAGGCTCGAATGCCCGGCACGGGGTTGAAGCGCAGATACTGCTCTACAGCCACAGTGTACTGGCCTACTTGAGGAAAAACGGCCTGTTTTTGCAACACAAAGTCGGTAGCGCACGTGCGCCCTCGACACGTGCCGTTGGGTTGGCCGCTAGCATCGAACAAATCGAGAGGAAGCAATTTCATCAAATGCTTCCCATCGGGATAGACGGTGTGAATTTGTACGTAAATGTTTTGGTAAGGGAATGTATCCGCGTGCTCGACGTTCAGGTATAGGTTGTAGCGCTGCGAAGTATCGACAATGGAAAACGAGAAACGGACGGTGTCAGCATAGTCCCACTGTCCTTTGCGAATGGGCACCGTTTGCTCGTAAAACGGCTTTTCGTTGCACGAGGTAAGCCACAACAACAACCCCAAGAGCAAGCCCAAGCCAACCAGTGAGGTAGGGACGCATCCCCAAGAAGATGTGGCATCGGTCGTTGATGGAAAGTTTCTCACAGTGTTGTATTGACTAAGTTTGACGCATGCGACACGCTCACCCCTTCAATTGGTATTCGGATTAAACAAGTCAAGGCAAAGGTATCCAGGGCTTTACCCGCCGTTCGGGCCTTTCTATGCAAGCGCGTATTTTTAGGGCAAAAAGCCAAACCACGCCTTTGTAAGGCGACGTTTAGTCACTGAAAGTGCCCGTTGCCTTTTTTCGAAAACCGCTTCTAAAAAAAAATACAGTATCGCAAATGACAAACCGCCCCTGCGCACTGCTCTGCTGCTGGTTTCTTGGGCTGGCTGGACTGCTGGCGCCCCAGCTCCTTCTGGCTCAACCCGATAACCCGCGCAACGAAGAGCGCAACTATGACCCCGACCTCCTATCGGTGCGCTTTCATCTGCGCCAGGCGCCGCTCACCTTCCCTGTGCTAAACCTAAAGGCGCCCCTGGGTACGCTCTTGCTCACCTTCGACCGATTGGGCACCGACCTGCGCGACTACGTGTACACCATCGAGCACTGCAACGCCGACTGGCAACGCTCCTCCCTCAACGAGATGGAATACCTCGATGGATTTTCGGAAGACCGTATCCAAAACGCACAGAATGCCAACAACACCCTTCAGCCTTACCTTCACTACTGGGTAGAACTGCCCAACCGCAACATGCGCTGGACGCAATCGGGCAACTACCTGCTCAAAGTGTACGACGTCACTTACGGCCGGCAGCTGGTGCTGGTACGCCGCTTTGTCGTTTCGGAGAACACCTGGAGTGTGTCTGTCGAGTTCATGGCGCCTGCGCGCGTAGAGCGCATGAACACCCACCACGAGCTAAATTTCAGCGTAAACACCGGCAGTGTCATCATCCAGATACCAGAGCGAGAAGTGAAGGCCGTGGTGCTTCAGAACGCCCGCTGGGACAGTGCCATCGGCCCTATGGCGCCCTTCATTCGCCGCCAAAACCAGCTGCTTTACAACTATCGCGACAGCATCGTTTTCCCTGCCGGCAAAGAATGGCGCTATTTCGACATGCGCACCTTCCAGTTTCGCGGTGAGTTCATCCAAAGCATCCGCATGGCGCGCGACTATTACGAGGTGGCCCTCACCCCAGATGAAAACCGCGCCTACAAGCCCTACGTGCAAACGCCCGACATCAACGGCCGCTTCAGCATCGAAAACCGCAACGACAACCAAGGGCTCGACCAGTGCGACTACGCCATTGTGCGTTTCACCCTAAAGGCCGGGCAGCCCTTCGAGCACCACGACGTTTATGTGTACGGCCAACTCACCGATTGGCTGCTAAAACCTGAATTCAAGATGACCTACAACGAGGCGCAACGCGCCTACGTGTGCGATGCCTACCTAAAACAGGGCTACTACAACTACCAGTACGTTCTTGTTAATCCAACTACCGGCGAGCGCGACGAAACGGGCGTCGAGGGCAATTGGTACGAAACCGAAAACGACTATCAGATTCTCGTATACTACCGCCCTTTAGGAGCGCGGGCCGATCGCCTCATGGCCTTCACCTCTGTTAAGTCGCGGCGTAGCCAGTGAGGCTATCGTCAAAAGCCCAACACCGCTATGACGGGATAATGATCCGACAGATCGTTGCGAGGAACCCGACAGCGATACACGTTGAATGTTGGGTCGCACAGGATGTAGTCAATCCGAAGAAAGGGAATCGCTCCAGCAAATGTGGTACCTACCCCGAAACCCCTGTCGCGAAAGGAGTCTTTCAACCCTTTCGACAACTGGCTGTAGACGTAAGAGGTGGGGGTGTCGTTGAAGTCGCCACAGAGGATGACCGGATAAGGGCTGGCGGCAACGAGATCGCGGAGAATCTTGGCCTGATGCGCACGCACGGCGGTGGCTCCGCCCACTTTGCGCAGCACCTTGCCAACGCCTTTCCAGGTGTCTTTGCTGTCAATAGGTGCCTCCTTGACGATGCGTTGCGTGTCGTAAGTAACGCGGTTGGACTGTAGATGCACGTTGTACACGCGCACCACACGCGAACCTATTTGCAAGTCAGCCCACATGGAGGTGTTGTCCTCCTCTTCAAAAGGCAATGGCCCTCCGCGCAGAACAGGGTATTGGCTCAGTATGGCCGTGCCAGCGCGGCCCAAGTCAAAGGTGTAGGGCATGCCCATGCGGGGGCCTAATTTTTTGAAGAACTTATATCCCGTCTCTTGCAGGCAAAGGATAGATGGAGTGCCCTGCTCTTTCCAGAAACGCGCGTAGTTAGCGATAATGCCGTCCCATACCTCCGGCTCATAGTGAATGCCTCGAAAAATACCGCCGGCGTTGTGAGTGGCGACGATAAGCGCCTCGGCAGGAGCATCGTGGCGGCCCGGGTTTAGCCCAACGAACGTCGCCACGTGCTGCCAGCCCAAGATTAGCATGCCCAAATGATAGAGCGCATAGCGATGCAGTCGAATCCCCCAGGCCGTTAATAGCCCGATATGCGCGAGCAACAGCCACGGGAAAGCAGTGCCAAAAAAAGCCAGCCACCGAAACACTGCTGGGCTGACAAAGGGAGATAGGTAGGCCAAAAAGGTGCATACAATGACCGCCCCACTCGCCCACCGGAGTGCGTACTTCAATAGATACTGCATGGGCGATTTCAGGTGCTATTTCTTACTGGCGTTGTAAAGGAACTCCTTTTCTTCAGGGGTTAGGCTTTCTAAACCGCTGGCTTTTATCTTGTCCAGGATGGCATCCAACCGCTCTTGAAAGGAAGGCTCTTCCGAAACTCGACTGGAGCGAGTAGAGGCCGGCGAAGGACGCCTCGAGCGCGGCCGAGCCTCAGTGCGCGACAGCCAACCGCTGACCGCATCCAGCCCTCGGTTCACCGGCTCCGACCAATCGGAACCTTGATTCATGGCATAAACAAAAAGCAAACCCAAAGCAAAGCCGCCCAAGTGTGCAATGTGTCCGCCAGAGTTGTAGTGCCCGGCGATGCCGATGAGGTCGAAAACCAACAACACCAGTACGATATATTTCACTTTAATGTCGCCCAACAGCAACAGCCGCACCCGATATTCAGGCGCTAACACCAAGGCAGCCCCAGCCAGTGCCATGACTGCTCCCGAAGCCCCCAGGGCATATTGCCCTACCGAAGGTACCACCTGCGCCGACAACATAAAGGCTAAGGCCCCGGCAAGCCCTCCCAACAAATATACCGGCAGTACCCGGCGCGGCCCGATGAGGTCGCTAATGATACTGCCAAACATGTGCATAAAAATCAGATTACCAATGAGATGCCAAAGGCTCAGATGCAGAAACATGTACGTAAGGGGCGCCCACGGTTGAAACAGCAGCGTGTACAGCGAGGCCGGCATACAAAACCAGTGCAGCCCCGTCTCAAACGCCGCAGCATGGCTTGCCAGCAACAGGATACCGTATATCAAATTGACCATCAGCCATACGGCAAAGTTGATGACAATCAGACGGGTCACGATATTAGACACCCGCAGGGTGTACATCAGATCGTTCCAAATGGAGCGTAACAGTGACATGGTTTGCTTATTCCAATAAAAAAACTTATCGCAGCCGCCCTTTGTACCAGTAGAGGAGGAGTAGTAAGCCGAACAAGGCCCCGCCCAAATGGGCAAAGTGCGCAATGCCCGTTCGGTACCCTCGTACACCCATAAACAATTCCAAAGCAGCCATAATCAAGACGAAATACTTGGCCTTCATCGCTACTGGCGGAAACAACAGCCGAATAATCTGGTTGGGAAATAAATAGGCAAACGCCACAAAAATACCAAAAATGGCTCCAGAAGCACCCAACATAGCACCATTCCAGTGGCTTGGGTCAATACCGGCCTGTTTCAATTCCCACCACTGTACACCCAAATGTAGCCCCATGGCGCCAAAACCACAGAACAGGTAATAGAACAAGAAGCGCTTCGGCCCCCACACCAGCTCAATCATCGGCCCGAAAAAAAAGAGCGACAACATGTTGAAAGCCAGGTGCCCCAGGTCGCCGTGCATAAACATGTGCGTGACCAACTGATAAGGCTGAAAATGCAGCGAGCCAGGCATGAAAAGCGCGAGCGAAAGGCGCCCCAGTTCGTTGTAATCGCCCAAGAGCGGATCCCATGACTCGCTCCCTAAGAGCACATAAGAGCCAAAAAAGAGCAGTGCATTTAAAATGATAAGGTGCTTGACGACACCAGAGAAGGGTTGATAAAACATAACTTCTAGGAATAGTTGGCCATTCGCATAGCAGCTACCCGGCAAAGCGCCGCTGCAGCTCATCCAATTCAAACGAAATGAAACACAAGCGCCCCGAAGGGCTGCGATACGGCTGCGCACAAGCAAAAAGCTGGTCAATGAGCGCTTGCATCTCCTCTACCGATAAAGGCTGGCCCGCACGCACGGCAGCACTGCGCGACAGCGCACTCGCCACGCGCTCGTGAACACCCAGCGATGGCTCGAGGTTGTTTTTGTATTGCTCCAGCAGGCGCTCCAACAGCGCTTCCTCTGTCAGGCCAGTGGCAGGTGTGAGAGGGGTGCCGTGAACGACAAAAGTGTTGCCTCCGAACTCCGCAATATCGAAGCCCAAGCGGTTGACCTCTGGCAGGATGCTGCGCAACAAGGCGGCGTCAGCCGGAGACAGTTCGATGTTTTTAGGAAAAAGCAGTTGTTGCACAGCTGCCGGTTGCTGGCGCAGAGCGTCCAGATAGCGCTCGTAGAGAATGCGCTCGCTGGCCGCCTGCTGGTCGACGAGCAGAAAGCCCGACTTAATGTGGCTCACGATGTACTGGCCGTGAATCTGATACGGTGCCTTTTGGCCCCTTGCTAACACGGTACTGGCTTCGCTGCCTTCGAGCGTATCTCCTTGCAGCGCTCCTTGTGTTTCGAAGGGCAAGTCAGTTGCCTTCGAGGGCAACACGTCGGCCGCATCGGTGGGCGCTTTGTCCAGACCCTCAAAGAGGCGCTGCCAGTGGCGCAGTTGCTCGTCGGTGGTAGGCCGCTCTCGGGCGCTGCGCTCGCTCATAGGGCGGTCGCCCACGCGCTCTACGGAGGCAGGCGCAGCAGGCCATGGCATCGGACGCGCTGTGAAGGCCGGTTCCTGGTCAAAGTCGAGTGTTGGCGTCACGTTGTGAATGCCCAAAGCATGCCGAACGGCCACCTTTAGGTAGTTATACACTAGCCGCTCGTCTTCAAACTTAATTTCCTGCTTAGTGGGGTGCACGTTGACGTCGATGCGCGACGGCTCGATGTTCAAATGTAACACATACAGCGGGTACGTCTCGGGCGGCAGCATCCCCTCGTATGCGCCCATCACAGCGTGATGCAGGTAAGAGCTCTTGATGAAGCGCCGGTTGACAAAAAACAGCTGCTCGCCACGCGCCTTGCGGAAGTAGTCGGGTTTGCCTACAAAGCCCGAGATGTTGAGTATTTCCGTCTCTTCTTGCACGGGAACCAGCTTCTTATTGACGGCTTCGCCAAAAATCTTGACAATGCGCGCGCGCAAGTTGCTGGCTTGCAGGTGAAAGATCTCCTGGTCGTTGTGGTGAAGCGAGAAAAACACATCGGGATAAGCCAGCGCTATCCGTTGAAACTCGTCAATAATGTGGCGCATTTCCACGGGGTCGCTTTTGAGGAAATTGCGCCGCGCCGGCACATTGTAGAATAGATTGCGCACGGCTACACTGGTGCCTAAAGGCGTAGAGCAGGGCTCGTGCACTTTCACGACGCTGTCTTCGACCACAACACGCGTGCCCAGCTCATCCGTCGCGCGGCGCGTGCGCAGCTCCACCTGAGCTACGGCGGCAATGGAAGCCATGGCTTCTCCCCGGAAGCCCATGGTGCGGATGGCGAAAAGGTCTCGAGCATCTCGGATTTTGGAAGTGGCGTGTCGCTCGAAGCACATGCGCGCGTCGGTCTCCGACATGCCGCAGCCGTTGTCAACTACCTGGATAAGCGTTTTGCCGGCCTCTCGAACTATGAGCTGGATATGGGTTGCACCGGCATCTATGGCGTTCTCCATCAGCTCTTTCACCACTGAGGCCGGGCGCTGCACCACTTCCCCTGCGGCGATCTGATTGGCAACACTTTCGGGCAGTAACTGGATTACGTTTGTCATAAAAAGGGCAGGTGGCGGCCACCTGAGTAGTTTACTCGTCTGGATGCTTTCTATTGCGCAGAAAAGTCGGTAATGAGTTGGGCAAAGGTAGCGGTTTTTCGGCTCGGCGGCTGCCGCTTGAGCGAGTAGGCTTGTGGAAAAAAATCGGCTCCGCCCATCTACTTAAGCTACCCTGTTTATTTTTGCCGCCTGTTTCGCAAGACACTTTCGGAAAATATGGAGAACATTCCTAACGCTCGCGGCAAAGGCTATTGTTTGCTTTATCTTTTCATGGGCATCTTTTTTTTCGTGGCTTTGGTGCTAATGCTGTATTATCGGAATTTCATTATGGAATTTCCGAAATAAGCCCCGATTGCGCGGGGTGCTGTTGACAGACATTGTCGAGGCTGCTCTGGTTAGTCTCCTCGTTGTGCCGTTGAGTGGCTAACGTTTTTCCAACCTTTTGAGCGCACAGGTACTGCCCGTATAACGGCAAGAGAAAACGCCAAAGAAGGCTGCACTTGAGCCGAAAAATTCGTCGGGCTCGGCAGATTGGGTTTTTCCACAAAAAATAATTCGGGCTTTGCAGTTCCCCGCGCGGACTGTACCTTTGTGCCCGCTTTTTGCAATTGTTCCTAAAATTTGATGTAAAAATCTGAAAATGAGACATTACGAAGTCACCTTCATCGTGGATCCAGTGCTGTCGGGCGATGAAGTAAAAGCGACAGCGGAACAAATTCTGACGGAGCTCAAGCAGTTCGGCGCCACCATCGTGGCCGTGGACGAAATGGGGCTTCGTCAGTTGGCCTACCCCATCAACAAGCGCTCCAGCGGTGTTTACTACTGCTATGAGTTCGCCTGCACGGATGCCAGTTGGCTGGCCAAGTTTGAATTGAACCTGAAGCGCAACGAGAAGTTGCTCCGCTTCCTCACCGTCAAGCTCGACAAGTACGGCGTTAAGTACAACGACGACAAGCGCAATGGCCGCATCGGCAAGAAACACCGCGAACAGGTTGAAGCCGCCGCTCTGCAAGAGGCGCCTCTTCCTGGAGTGGTTGATTTAGATGAACGAGAGGGAGCTGAAGAACTTTAACTAAACGCTTAAAAAACGGCAAACACCATGGCTGCATCCAGAGAAGATGTCAAATTTCTGAGCAACCCGCGCATCGGGCTGAGACAGAAAAAATACTGCCGCTTCCGCAAGTTCGGCATTAAGTATATTGATTACAAAGACCCAGAGTTCTTGAAGCAATTTATCAACGAGCAAGGCAAAATCCTGCCGCGTCGTATCACGGGCAACAGCCTGAAATACCAGCGCCGAGTGGCTACAGCCGTCAAACGGGCGCGCCAGCTGGCACTGCTGCCCTACGTCGGCGACTTGCTCAAGTAAACCCTGTTGATTGCAGAAAAGAAGTCGTTCTTCTATCTAAAAACACGAGCTATGAATGTCATTTTGCTGGAACATATCGAGCGCTTGGGCGCCAAGCACGACGTGGTGAAAGTACGCGACGGCTACGGCCGCAACTACCTCATTCCGCGCGGGCTAGCCATTGTGGCCAACAAAACTAACCTCGCCCGTTTGGAGGGCATGAAAAAGCAGGCTGCGAAAAAAGAAGCGGCTCTGCTGAACACCTATCGCGAATACGCCGCCAAAATCGAGGCTACCCTCATTCGCGTGTCGGCAAAGGCCGGTGAAAGCGGGCGCCTTTTTGGTTCGGTAACGGCGCAGCATTTGGCCGATGCCATTCAGGCGCAGACGGGCGTCGCTGTGGACAAGCGCATTATCGAAATGCCCGACGAGGTCAAGGAGCTGGGCCACTACGAGGCGCGCATCAAGTTCCACCCGGAAGTAACGCCTACCGTCCGCTTCGAGGTAGTGGCGGAAGGGGCGCCGACGACCACTCCCGTTGCTGCTGGCGACCGCCCCGCCGGCGTGGCGCCTACGGAGTAAGCCCCGGCCATTGACGGTTCGCATTGGGCAAAACCCGCTGTGCGTAAGTGCGGCGGGTTTTGCCGTTTTTTGCCGTTTTTTGCCAAGCCGATGCGCGACTTCTTGCTTGTGTCAGCTGCTATTTTGCCCGGACTACTTGTCAGCTATGCCATCGTCCGGGCCGACCGCTACGAGCGCGAGCCGATGTGGTTGTTGGGGTTGTGCTTTGTGCTGGGCGGGGCTGTCACTGTGCCGGCAGTGTGGATAGAGCGCCAAGCCCTGTTGGCCTGGGGCTATCCGCCTAAAGACGCCTTGGAAGCAGCCGTCTTGTCGTTTGGTGCGTTAGCGCCGATAGAAGAGCTAGCTAAATGGCTTGTGGTGGTGCTGGTGGCTTTCCCTTCGAGAGACTTCAACGAGCCAATGGATGGGATTGTGTATGCGGTGCTGATTGCCATGGGTTTTGCTTCGGTAGAGAATGTGGTATATGCCGACCGCTTAGGGCTGCGTATCCTGTTGGTGCGCACGCTTACTGCTGTACCAGCGCATTTGGCCTTCGCTATTGTGCAGGGCTACTACGTCGGCAAAGCGCAGAGCGAGGTCAGCCATCGCTTTCGTCCGCTGTTGCAGGGGCTAATACTGGCCACCCTGTTGCATGGCTTATACGACCTGTTGGTTCTTCAGGGGTGGTCAAGGTGGCTTGTGGTCTTGGGTGTTGCTGCCCTGTATCCGTACCTATATTTCTTAAGCGGGTTAATCCGTCGCTACCAGGAGCGCTCGCCTTTTCGTCCCGATAAATAAATCAGTTAGCCACGTCCATCGCGCGCCAATGGCACGCGCCTAATGATTTTTTTTGCAGCTTTGCTCCATGAAAAAACACGCCCGGCTACAGCCTGGAAACGAGGTGGCTTACCTATCGGCGGGCAATGAAAAGGCTGGCTTGCCGCCGCTTTTCTTGTTGCATGGCCTGAGCGAAGACCATGCCGTGTGGGCAGAGGTCGTCTTAGCGCTGGCGCCTTATGGTCGCATATACAGCCTGGATTTGCCGGGTTTTGGCGGCTCGTCGTTGCCGCCCGAACCGCGTATGACGTGGTATGCGCAGGCGATCCGCAGTGTGGCCGAGGCGGAGCGCATCTCTCGCCTGGTGGTCGCGGGTCATTCTTTAGGCGGGTATGCTGCGCTGCAATTTGCCGCAGAGCATGGCGACGCGCTGGCCGGTCTGGTACTGGTACATTCCCACCCTTTTCCGGATACGCCAGAGCGCGTGCAAGGTCGCCTGCGCAGTATTGAAATCCTGCGAGCAGGCCATAAAGAGACCTTCGTTAGGCAGCTCTTCGGCAATCTGTTCGCGCCAGCGTTTGCCTCGGCGCATCCCGAGGTGGTAGAGCGCTGCGTACAAATGGGGCTGCGCCAGTCGGCAGAGGGTATTGCTGCAGCCATTCAGGCCATCATGCATCGGCAAGACCACTCGGAAACCCTGCGCAACTGCGCGCAACCCGTCCTGGCTGTGCTGGGCGATGAGGACAGCCTCGTACCCTTGGCGCCAACGCGCCAGACCATAGAGCAAGCGCCACACGGCGAAGTGCGCGTGTTGCACGGCGTAGGGCATATGGGCATGTTTGAGGCGCCTGAGATGTTGGTAGAGTGGTTACGCGAGTTTTGGCTGCATCTGGCTCCTGCTTCAGGCATTTCGTAGCCATTGTTAAGGAGCGATGCTTCAGGAAGACACTGCCATATTTCCTTACCCTACTTTTTGACAAACAATGCAATATTGGAAGGGCATTTTTTATGAAACGACCTTAGGCGGTCCAGCCTGAGAGCGCCTTTGTGGAGAGCAGAAAGGTTTTCTCATCTCAAATTACTGTTTTTTATGACCAATCGCACCATCAAAAGGGTCATCATCTTAGGCGCTTTATCGGTAATAGGTCTGATAAGCGTTCAAGCCTACTGGGTATGGCGCATGTGGGGCCTGCAAGAACAAGATTTTGACCGCCGCGTCCGCCAGGCCTTGTTAGACACGGCGCGCGATCTGGCGCGCATAGGCGTGTTCGTGTTGGAAGATGCCAACCTCATTCAGCAGGTGCAGTCTAACTATTACGTGGTCAACATCAACAACCAATTCGACGAAGCGTCGCTGGAGTTCTATTTACAAAAAGCCTTTGAAAATCAGGGTCTTCGCGAAGATTTTCAATACGGTATTTTCGACTGTTCGAGCAATCAAATGGTCAGCGGGCGGCTGGTGAAATATAAGAAGCGAGCCAACGGCGAAGCCAATACCCAATTGGAAGCGCCCCTGCCCGCACACCACGACAGCGACTTCATCTACTATTTCGGAGTGCGCTTCCCCAACAAAGAAGTAACCCTGCTGGCCAACATGTGGATTGTCGTTGCCTTCACAGTGTTGGTCGTCTTGGCCGTCCTGTTTTTCATTTACACCATAAGCGTCATCCTGCGGCAAAAACAACTTTCCGAACTGCAGCGGGACTTTATCAACAATATGACGCATGAGTTTAAGACGCCTATTTCCACCATCAATATTTCTACCGACGTCTTTTTGCAAAGCCCACTCATTCAAAGCGATGCACGGCTAACTCGCTATGCCGGCATCATCAAAGAGCAGATTATGCGCCTTAATACGCAGGTGGAGAAAGTGCTGCAATTGGCCAAAATTGAGCGCGACCGAGTAGAGCTGAACTTGGAAGAAGTAGACCTGGCGGATTTAATCCGAGGACTGCGCCCCTCGCTGGAACTGAAGGTGGAAGAGAAGAAGGGGACGCTACACATCAACCTGCACTCCGACCACGCCTGGGTGCGCGCCGACCGCCTGCACCTGACCAACATTTTACACAATCTGGTGGACAATGGCGTAAAGTACTCGAAAAACGCCCCGCACATCGAAGTGGAGCTATCCAGCGTCAACAGCCACGCGGTATTGATGGTAAAAGACCGCGGCATCGGCATCGCTCCGGAACACCAAAAGCACGTCTTTCGAAAGTTTTACCGCGTGCCCACAGGCAACGTGCACAACGTCAAAGGCTTCGGTCTCGGTCTGTACTATGTGTACACCATTTGCAAAGAGCACCGCTGGAAAGTAGACCTGAATAGCGAGCCAGGCCAAGGCACTGCGGTAAGCATTCAAATGCCGTTAGTTAACGGACACGTATGACCTCTCCCGACCTCTCTGTAGGCAGCAGCCCGCTTTGGTTTGGCTCTGTGGAGCAGACGCTGAAGGCGTGGCTGCAGGCTCAGACCGAGCGTTACACGCACTATTTCTGGGTGGCCGATGCCAACCCTTATGGCCACTGGCAGCGCACCCTGCCTGCGGTGCATCCTTCGACGACATACGTGCTGCCCGTGCCCGATAGTGCCCATATGCCCGGAGCGGCCGAGCGCCTAAAAACCCTAACTACCTGTCAGCACCTATGGTCGGCCATGCTCGATGCGACCTTAGACCGTCGCGCCTTGGTGCTTGCCTTTGGCGGTGGCGTCGTGGGGGATGTGGGCGGCTTTTGTGCAGCTACTTACAAGCGCGGGGTGGATATTGTCCAGCTGCCAACCACGCTGCTGGCCATGACGGATGCCGCCTTGGGCGGCAAAGTGGGCATTGACTTTGGCGGTGTCAAGAATGCCCTTGGCGCCTTTCACTCACCGGTGGCGGTCTTCATTGACCCTACATTTCTGTCCTCACTTCCTCTGCGCGAATGGCGCAGCGGCTTGGCAGAAGTGGTCAAACACGCCTACATAGGTGCTCCGGCGCTGCTGGAACGGCTGCGCCAGAACCCTCATCTGCTGCAGGCGCCGCACACGGCCAGCGGCGACGAGTGGATAGCGGTGCTGCGGTCTTCGGTGGCGGTCAAAGCGTACATCGTCGAGCAAGACCCTTACGAAGGCGGCCTGCGCGCTTTGCTCAACTTTGGCCACACCTTTGGCCACGCCCTGGAGGCCTATTTTCTTAGCCTTGGCACGCCCATTACTCACGGCGAAGCCATCGCAGTAGGCATGTTGTGTGAATGGGAGGCACCCACGCCTTCGGACCTCGAATTACTTGGGCCGCTGTTGCCTTTGCTGCCCCTATCGGCAGAAATGTGGCCGCACTTGTGGCTACTCATGCAGCAAGACAAAAAAAACGTCGGCGGCCAGGTGCGCATAGCCGTGCCGGGGGAGGAGCCGTTCTCGCTGCGCTCTTTGTTGCTGACGGAAGAAGAAGCACGCCGCCGGTGGGTGCGTTGTCTGCGCTGGCTGCACGCTGCTCAGTAGGGTACCTTATCCGATTTGTTTTTCCAGGCTTCGAACACCTCAAGCGCCTCTTCGCGCAGCAACTGCACCGTCTCGATGCGGCGCCGATCGAGCGGCGCGGCTATTTCGGCGTAGATGAAATTGTCGTCGAAGTTAATACTGGCGGCATCGTGTCGCGTACAAGCGAAAAAGACCCGCTCCGGCCTGGCCCAGTAAATAGCACCCAGGCACATGGGGCACGGCTCGCAGGAGGTGTACAGCACGCAGCCGTCGAGTTGGAAGGCGTTCAGTTTTTGGCAGGCCTCTCGGATGGCGACGATTTCGGCGTGCGCCGTAGGGTCGTTGGTGCTGGTAACGCGGTTGTTGCCAGCGGCGATGACCGCGCCGTTCTTCACGATGACAGCGCCAAAAGGGCCTCCCTCCTTGTTGGCCATGCCTTTGCGCGCCTGCTCAATGGCCAGACGCATGAACCTGATGTGCTTGTCGGCATGCTCCTTCATAGGCGTAAGTGTGGTTGAAAGGTGGTTAAACAGGACAACACAGGCAAGACCCGAAAGGTAAGGCGCGCGCAAAATTGCAGGAAGGCTCATTCTATCGTTTTAGGCGCTTTACCTTTGGCCCGCGCGCGGCCTCTGGGCGCTTTTTTGAGAACAAAACCTTATTCACGTTTATCATCATGCACTTCCCAGACAATTGCAGGTACACTGAAGACCACGAGTGGATCCGCTTGGAAAGCGGCAACATTGCTTACGTAGGCATCACGGACTTTGCCCAAAGCGAGCTGGGCGAACTGGTGTACGTAGAGGTAGAAACGGTAGGCCAGACCATCGAAGCACACGGCGTTTTTGGCACGGTAGAGGCGGTGAAAACCACTTCGGACCTGTTCATGCCGGTCAAAGCCAAAGTACTCGAATTTAACCCCGATATTGACGATGCTCGAGGCGGCAATCCGGCGCTTATTAACGAGGACCCTTACGGCAAAGGCTGGATTGTAAAAATAGAGGTTGCCAACCTCGACGACCTCAACGCACTCATGGACGCCGCCGCCTACCAGGCCCATTTGGCCTGAGCCGCTTGGGGTGCTATCCACATCTAAGGCTTTTTTCTTTGCTCGTCATGGAGCCTCTTCTGCTTTTACATGGCGCTCTGGGGAGCGCAGCTACCTTCGACCCGCTGCGCTCTCACGAGTCAGCTTCGTGGCAGCCCATAGCTTTTGACTTTCCTGGGCATGGCGATGCGCCGCTCGAAGGGGGCTTCTCGATAGGTTACTTTGCTCACTGGACTTTGTCTTTTTTGGAGATGCAAGGTATCGCTCAGCCAGTGGCTATTTTTGGCTACAGTATGGGTGGCTATGTTGCTTTGCAAATGGCCCTGCTGGCGCCGGAGCGGGTGCGGTGTATTGCTACGCTGGGCACACAATTCGACTGGACACCCGAAACCGCCGCCCGCGAGGTGGCTCGCTTGGACCCTGACCGCATCGCAGTGCGTGCACCGGCCTTTGCCGCCACTTTGGCCCAGCGCCATCGCTCGCAGAATTGGCGTGAGGTGGTGTGTCAGACAGCCGACCTGGTGCACCGCTTAGGCCATGGAGAGGCTTTGGGAGAAAGCGACTTTCGGCGAGTGGCTTGCCCGGTATATATTGGGTGGGGCGAGCGCGACCAGATGGCCTCCCGCGAAGCGTCAGAACAGGTGGCCCGCTGGATACCCCAAGGGCACTTCAATATGCTTGCCGACACACCACATCCACTGGAACAAGTGTCCGTAAGTACGCTGGCGCGTTGGTTAATGAGCGTATTGCCCACGTAGGGGGTCCTCATTTGTGCCTAAACTGCCGCACCTTTGTCGGCATCTTTACTCTTTTGCACATGCCGAGCCCGCAATGGTCTGTTGATGAGTACGCTCGAGGCATTCGCGCTGGCGACCGCGTGGTGCTGGCTCGCGCTATTACCTTGGTAGAGAGCACACGACCTGAACACCAGGTGCTGGCTCAGCAGCTCCTTCAGGCGTTGGGCAATAG